>JAABUU010006435.1_pt1 | contig 12592 bp, 18 predicted proteins | sample 5559301 | NCBI WGS metagenome assembly JAABUU01 (sample SAMN10711884, study PRJNA513360) | rock metagenome | isolation source: Antarctica rocks | place: Antarctica: Victoria Land, Richard Nunatak white
GCTTGAAGCTGGTCAAACGCCAGGGTTACGGGCGGGCAAAACTCGACCTGCTCAGGGCGCGCCTGATCCGTGCCGCATGACAACGACCTGCACCGAGGCTGCGGATGAGCCAAAGTTCCACGCCGATTGACAGAGCTGGCCAATGGGCTGGTGTTCCGCCTCGCCCTGGAGGCCGGGGCGGCCGAGGGCGTGGACCGGGTGGTGTTCCTCGCCTTGCGCGGCGAGGAGGGGCACGTCGAGTGCTTCTGGCCGGTGCCGATCGACGAGGCGCCAGAGCCGGCACGCGCGACGCGACCGGGCCAGCTGCAGCTTCTCACGGAGGATGGAAAAACATCGCCTGTAACCTCCTCCGCAAGAGAGCATGGTGCACGGATTGAGCGAATAAGAACTTCAATCTAAGTGCGTGACGTCATGACGACCTGACGTCGAACATTTTCGAAGTCACATCGTCAGCTTCTCAGCCGTGGTTTGCCTCGTCGAACGAACAGCTCTTCGACTGCTTCCTCCATGAGCGCCTGGATCGTCGTGCGTTCATCAAGCGCTAGATAGCCCATCTGCGTGACAGCTTCTGGATCTAGCCACACCTGCAACGCGCGTTTTCCTTCACGGGTAGATGCACGTGGCCTAGCTTGCCGCACCACTGACGTCACAGGCTCTAGTGTGGTCTCGCCAGATCGAGCCGGAATCGGCAGCGGAGCGCGCGATCTAAGTGCCATCATATTGTCGCCGTGACGACACGCATGCGTGCATCCAAGTCGTCAAGTAGCGCACCGATCTCCTCGGCTCCCATCCCACCCGGCTCGAACTCCGAAGCCACACGCCCATCTGACAAACAGTGCTGAAAAGCGACTCGCTGGCGCACGGTCACCGAAGACACCTCCATGCCCGCCGCTACAAGGGCGGCAGCCGCCTCCTCAACTACGCGACTACGTATGGGTGCGGCATTGACCACAGCCAATCGTGGTTTGCGAGCAAGATTGCAGATGTCGAGTGTCGGGGCGATCGCGATGAGATCGAACGTGGCTGGCCGACACGGTACCAGCACCAAGTCGGACACGCGAGCTGCTGCCAGTGCCCCGCCATCTGCATGTGGGGCCGTGTCGATTACGATCAGGTCATAGCCATCTGCGGCAGCTCGCTCCACTTCTTTTGGGAGTGTCTTGTGGTGGCCGGCATCGACGTCTGGCGCTAAGTCGCCTCGGAAACCCGCCCAAGCGATGGCCGAACCCTGCGGATCCATGTCGATGATAAGAACCCGCTGTCCACGGGAGGCAGCTTCAGCAGCCAAACGGACGGCCAGCGTGGTTTTGCCGGCTCCTCCTTTCTGACTCAACACGGCAATTGTCTTCATGACGTCAAGCACCCCCGCATTCGTGACGATACGTAAGCATGACGCCGTGTCGTCACACAACCAGCTTACATTCTCAGGGTGTTACAGCCGCTTCTTGATTCATTCCAGTTGCGCGGGCAGGGTGCGCAATCCGCATTCCGCGGAATCACAGGACCCGTGATGATCTAACGCCATAAAAGCTGAAGGCCGCCCTGGCAGGCGGCCCTCGCTGAACTCACTGGATAGTCTGACCCGAACAGTCAGCACCATCCAACATCGTGAGCCTGGAATCAAGGCCCTTGGCAGGGTCGCGCTCCAGTCTTGCCCAGCGAGTGCCCATAGGCCTTCGGCGGGAGCTTGCCCGACCGATGAACCCGACGCTCTGGATTCCCGCGGTGTGGGCGCAGTATCGTGCCGGCAATCTCACGCCGCTGTTCCGTGACGTGCTGCTGCGCCTGCAGAAGTTCGACCGCGGCCGTGGCCTGTGGCCCGCCCACGACACCCTGGCCGAGGCCGCGCGCTGCTCCGTGCGCACCGTGCAGGACGCCCTCGCCCAGGGACGCCGCCTCGGCCTGCTGGACTGGGTGTCCGGCGCCGGCCGACGCACGTCGAACCGCTACAGCCTGACCCTGCCCAAGGTGGCGGTCGAGGCCGGCGTACGCCTAGGACGTGCGGCGTCGCGTGCCGTCGCCAAGGTCGCCGCGCTGGGCAGGGCCCTAGTCGGCAGAATGCGCGAGGAAGGAGAACAGACAGCCAGCAAGAGGCCGACAGGGCAGGGGAGGGGATGGAAGGCCTGGCCAGAGCCCCAGGCGCCGGTGCGATCCGTGGCCGAGCAGCTGGCCATCCTGGCTTCGTGCAGCAAGGAAGAGGCACGAACAGGCACAAGGACTGGCACAGGGGCGAGCGGGAGGATGGTGCTGTCTCGTCAGGACACGGCCGGGATAGCGGGCCTTCGATGATCGCCTGACTCAGCCGGCTGGTTCGTGATCCTCGGGCTCCATGAGTCGCGAAACGGGGACTTCCAGCACGCGAGCAAGGCGCAGCAGCACCAGGAAGGTCGGGTTGCGGATGCCGCGCTCGATGCCGCTGACGTAGGTGCGGTCCAGCCCAACACGGTCGGCGAGGTCCTCCTGGCTGATGCCGAGGGCGATGCGGTGGTGATGCACGCTGCGGCCGAGCGCCGCGCGCGGGTCCTCGCCCTGCCCGACCTCGGTCGGCGCCGGCATGGCGCGACGGGGCTTGCGCGGTGCCTGCGCCCGCGGCGCTCGGCGCTCATGAGCCGGGGACGTCGGCCTGATGGTGTAGTCGGTCGTCTTCATGCCCAGGAGCAAGGCGGGGCAGGAGACGGCGATCCACGGACCTTAGACACATGGCTTTTAATCATCATCGGATCCGGCTAGGGTCGCGGGCACTGCAGCCAGATATCGTCGGACACCAAGGCAGACCGGAATGGCCAGACAGCCCACAGGCAAGGCCGCCCTGAAGGCGCGGATCAGGAAGCAGCTGGGGCGGCTTGGCCGACTCGTGGCCATCGACGACTGGGACGACGAGGGGCCCGACCTGCAGCTGCCGTCCTGGCCGGGGTGGATCGGGCAGCTCCTCGCCGACCTCGTGCTCCTGCAGCCGCTCGATCCGCTGGCCGCCCTGCGCGGCCTGGGCGCGCTGAACAGGATCATCTGCGAGCTCAACGACGACGTCCCGGACACCGACGACATCCTCTCCAGGCAGCGCGGCATCCTGGAGCTGCTCCCTACCTTCCAGGCGGGCATCGGCGGCGACGATCCCCGCCGCCTGGTTGGCCTGGTCGTCACCCTGGTCACCGAGGACGACCTGCTCGACGAGGGTGACGACATCCCGCGCTCGCTGCTCGATGCCCTCGGCCGGGACAGGCGCGTGGCGGTGACGCTGCGCCTGGCCCGCCTCAGGCGCGCGGGTTCCTGCCCAACCGCGGACCTAGCGTGGCGGATGACGGAGATCCTGCTTGCCGAGCCGGAGTTTCCTGACGCGCTCGAGCTGATCGCGCGCCTGGGCCTGGAGGAGCAGGTAGCGGCACGGCCAGTGGTGCGGCGCTTCCTGGAGGGCAGGGCGGTCGGCCCGGAGTTCCTGGCTTGGGTCCGGCGGGTTCTTCGCGAGTCTGTAGACGACACGGAGGATACCCTGCCGCTGGTCACGGACTGCGTCGCGCTCTGCGACACCGTGGGGCAGCAGGAGCTGGCCCAGACCATCCGCAGGGAAGCGCTGTCCGTGGTGCTCGACGTGGAGCTGCTGCACGATTGGCTCGACCGGCTGCCGGAGCTCCAGAGAGAGCTGGAGGAGGCGAGGGCGCTGCGCGACGTGGCCAGGCTGGAGGACAAGGCGGCCGCGCTGTTGTTCCTGCTGGAGTGGCCGGACCTGGAGGCCGCGGCGCGGCTGGTCATGGAGCACCACGACGCGATGGCCGGGCAGAGCTGCAGCACCTTCAACGATGCTGGCAGGTGCCTCGAGGCCACGGCGCCCAGGGCGGCGATGCTGCTGTATCGCAGGGCGGCGATGCTGCTGTATCGCAGGGGGGCGTTCTGCGTGTTCAGCACCGGCCCGGGCACCCTCGACCAGAAGCCCAGGATCGACAGGTGCGCAGCCCTGTGGGCCCGATACCCTGACGGTCCCTACGACAGCCACGCCGGGTTCATGGACCGGCTGGCGCAGGAGAGGCGCGCAGGGTGGTGACCGCGGCTTTGTGTGACAGGGAGGCAGGGTGTTGAAGAAGTCGTGGCCTGCAGGCCTGGTGGCGGCTTTCCTGGCGATGGCCACGGCAGGCTTTCCGGCCCGTGCCCAGGTGGCGGTGCCGCCCGCGGTGACGGCGGCCCTGGGCGCCGCCTACGGCCGCTACGATCCCGCAAGGCACTGCTGGTCGGTCAGCGCCGCGAACGGCACCCGGCCGACGACGGGCTGCATCGCCATCACCCGGGCCGATCCGGTCCACACGCCGGAGGGGGACCGCCTGTTCGTCCTGCTGGGCGGCACGGCGAAGCCGGACTGCCATGCCTGTGGCGGGCTGATCGGCTTTGCCGTGCTCGATACCACGGGCACGCCACGCCTGGTCGCGCACAGCCGCCCCATCGTCGATGGCGGCTACGGCAACCCTGGCGATCCCAGGCAGATGCACCTGGAGCGGCTGGGTGCCGACCGCTGGGGCTGGATCCAGGAGAGCGGCGACGTCGCCCAGGGTGTCGAGGAAGGCCGCCTCGTGGTCTGGCTGCCACGTGGCGACAGGATCGAGGCGGCGGGCACGCTGGATGGCTCGCACAGCAACATGGGCGGCGAGTGCAGCGTGGTGCCGCGCCCGGCCGGGCTGGAGTGCTCCAGCATCGCGGTGACCTACGCCGTCGACGCCAGGAACGCCGCGGCCGCGAGCTACCCGATCATCCTGAAGGCCACCGGCCACAAGGACGGGCGGGCCGTCAGGGCCGAGGCAGCCGCCGTGTTCGATCCCGGCACGCTCACCTATGTCCAGAGAGGCAAGCTGCCCTGATGCGGCCGTGCCGACTCGTAGGCAGGAGCCGCCCAGGATAGCCACGCGCAGCGGAGGTGGCCGATGTGGCTGGTGTTCCTGTTCTACGTGCAGCTCCCGATGGATCTCGCCATCGCGACCGTCTCTGGCCTCGCCTTCTCCTGCCTCTGGGACTGGCTGGCGCCCAGCGAGGCACAGACTCCGCCCGCCGCCCGAGGCGAGCCGGCCGACCACCCGGCAGATCAGGAGGGCTGACCCGTTCGGCCTGTGTATCGCCGAGGCTCGACGGCGGGTGCTGCGGCGATGACCTCGATGGCATCCCTGATCCTGGCGTAGGGGCGGGCAGGGAACAGCAGGGAATGGGCCTGCATACCTCCGTATTGGAGGATCTGCCGCGTGCTCACGTTGCAGCCGGACGAGCTGCTCGGCTACCAGGAGCCAGCTGGCCCGGCCGGCCCAGCTGGCGACGCGTTGGACGAGCGGCGCGGCAGGCTGGCGGCGTTTGTCACGGTGATGCAGGCACTGGCCGCCACGCCCGCCCTGTGCGGCGCCGCCTCCGGGCCGGGCGAGTCGGGCGAGGCGGCCTCTCTGGGCCAGTTCGCCGCGGTCAGCCCCGGCCCGCCAGGTCGCGCACGACCGCGCCGACCAGAGGGCATAGCGTCGGCTGTCACGTAGACGACGCTAAGGAAAGAACTCAACAAATTAAACACTTGCGCGATGAGTCCATCAACCGGCCGTTCCTTGGACGGCTGCTGGACCACGCTGTAAACGCACCCAGACCTGTCTACAGAATACGTCCCGCAATCATCGTCCGTCCCAGAATGGCTGACCACGTTTCAGAAACGCTGAGCGTTCCTGACCTGTTCACCTGTAGCGTTGTCTGCATGACAGTCAACGCTATGCCCTCTACTGCACCATCGCGTTGAGGAAGGTCGTCTTCCCCACCCGCTGCCGCCCAGCAGCGACGAACAGCACGGGGAGACGCTCGCGGTCGGTCATGGGTGTATCGCTCATGAGACTTTACCTCTTGGTTTGATGATGGGGCGCGGTCCGTCGACTGCATCGAACAGCGCTTCCTGGTGGGCCAGCCGTTGGGCCAGGGTCATGTTTGCCCAATTGAGCAGAGCGGAGCGCGCGGGCTCTCCGGCCGGCACAGATGCCGGCCCAGGCGCTGGGGGAGGCTGGCGGGGCTGCTGGTAGGTCCGCGGCGTCACCGGCGGCGGCGTGCTGTAGCCAGGCCGGCTCGGGGGTTCCACGTTCGGCCCACGGGCGCGAGGGGGTGGCGCAGGCACTGCCATCTTGGCCGCCTGCTCCTTGGCAAGATCCCTGCTCACGCGGGACCAGACTTTGCGGACTTGCTCGGCTGTAGGCGCTGCACCAAGGGTGTTACGCACCCCGGCGGCGTCGACCTCCCGTGAGACCGCTGCCCATGGCCGACGAGATTTCGCCACTGTCGCTCCTACACGACGGTGATGCCTTGTGAGCCACCGATAAACCTCCCCGAACTCGTCGGCTTGTGCAGATCGGTCCAACTTTGCAGTGCGCGCCATGGTGCCCCTCCTAAGACCAAGGTTCCTCGGTTTCGGCGCGAACGGCGCACGGCATTTGTCACTATCGCGTGCCCTTGGATTTTCATGCTCTGACAACCAACAGAGACATCGGCACCACCACAGGAGGACGCCTAGCGACCGCGTGTCGCCTGTCTACAGGACGCCTAGGGGACACCTGGAGGACGCCAAGGAGGGAAGTCCATACACCAATGCACCTGTCGTGCGCAGGAAGCGGCAGTGCAAACGACTCGTGCACACACGTGAGTTCGGACGTGCCCCGACGACGGGCACCAAACCCCTGAGACAAACTAACGGAGAGTCTGACACACTAACGATCTTGGGTGGGTTCAGGGCAGGGATCGTTGTGCACGGTGGTGATAGGCAGCCTGACCGGACGCCACGATACGCCGGCCATACAGCCCGGTGATCGAGAAGCCGAGCCGCTGAAGGCCTTCGTCGTCCGGTCCGGCACAGCGCCTCACGAGGACAGGCGGGGCTCCTGCGGGCCGCCCGGGCACGTCCAGGCCCGCCGCTCGCCCCGGTGCAGCACCGCCACCAGCCGCCCGTCCGCTGCCCGCACGATCAGCGTCGCGTCCACGCTGACCTCGGCGTCGTAGCGCCACGCCTTCGGGCCCGGGCTGGCGGGCTGGGCCAGCTGCCACCCGGAGGCGCAGGTCGGCATCGTGTCTGTGACGACGTTCCCGGCGCCCGGGCACAGCAGCAGTGCCGCGCTGGCAGCCAGGATCGTCCGGCGTGGACACCTGCTGCGCGGTGCCCCCACTCTGCCCGGCAACCGATCCGCGTCCCTGGAGGCCTCGTTGCGCAGCACCGCCCTGCTCCTGTCGCTCTGGGCCGGGCTGTCCTGGCCGGGTGTTGCACTCGCCCAGGCGCCGCAGCACGCCGTGCCCCCCGGCCTGCGCTGCCCCGGCGACAAGGTGGTCTGGGTCAACACACGCTCCGGCATCTACCACTTCCAGGGTGAGCGGTATTTCGGCAGCACCAAGGAAGGCAAGTTCCTCTGCGAGCACGACGCCGACAAGGAAGGCGACCGGCCGACGCACAACAGGCAGTGACCCCAGCTCATCGCTCAGTGCTCCGCCTCTCCGGGGTCACGCATCGTTCGCTGCAGCTCTACGACCGCTTCCTGGATGCGCTGCCACACCGCAGCACCTTGCTCGTCGCCGTCCTGACGCAGCGACATGGCCCGCACCCTGGCCTCCCCGGATGCCTCGGCACCATGCCGGTTGATCAGCAGCTTGGCCGCCCGGTAGATGTTCAGCGGGTGCACGGCGCGCTCAGCCTGTCCCGGCATCGTCGGACTCGGCTGCCACCAGGAGCCGGGTGGCAAGCCGCTTGGCCTCCCTGGCCGACAGGGAGAAGCCGATCCACAGCCTCTCCCACAGCTCGACCAGGACCGCCGGGTCACCGCTGCCCAGGCGGGCAACGCGCCAGTCCGGGCGGTGTACCGGGCTGACGAGCTGGCCGCCGCCGACGTCAAGCAGCGGGCTCTCGCCGCTCTCCTGGTTGTCGAGCCGGTTCAGCGCCTGGGCCAGCGTCGCCACCAGAGGACGCAGCTGGTGGGCGCTCATGGTGACGTAGCTCACCGCGTCGCTGCCCGGGAACTCGATGGTCAGCGTGGCGGTGGGCGAGCCCTCGTCCACCTCCACCCGCATCCGGGCTTGGCCGTTCATGACGTGCGCTCCAGCATACCTCAGGCGCCCTGGTCCCCGACCCTAGCGGCGACCTCGTCGGCCATGGCGGGCCAGCGGCGCACCACCTCGTCCCAGAACGCCTGCAGGGTGCGCGGGCCCATGGCACCCACCTCGCGGACGCTGTGCGGCGGCAGCTCGCGCATCAGGCGGTCGGCGGCATACAGCCGGCCGTCGTGCTCCACGGCGGCCGTGGGCTGGTCGTCGCCGTCGCTGGCGGAGGTGCTCGCGGCCGGAGCCGGCGGGGTGGCGCGCTCCCTGGACGGGAACGGCACGACGGTGTCGGGATCGGCCATGCCCGAGTCTAGCACCGGGGCCAGACGCGTCGGCAAGCGCGGTTTGTGATGAATGGAGCGACCTGGACGTCGAGCGTATGGCCCCTCGGGAAGACCGTCATTCGCGTCAATCTCGTCAGCCCTACTACCAGCCACCTAACACTATGATGCTTTGATGGGCGGCCGTGGTGGCGCGAACGAGTGCGTCTCATTGCGCGATACGCTTGCACCGCCGCTTCCTGCGCACGACAGGTGCATTGGTGTATGGACTACCTTCCTTCGCCCCCGCCCTACCCCCGGACCGTCCCCGGCGTACCCCCGGTTCGCCCTCGCTCGAACCCCGGAGCCCCTCCGGCTTGCCGGTTGGTATCCATGGTTCGTGTCAGTTGGGGTGGGGAAAGCGGCAGCGCCCCGTGCGTCCAACATTCCTGGCTTCGTTCGCGCCGACGTAGGCGACCCTCTGTCTGAGGAGGGCACCATGCCACGCATCAAGAAGCTGGACGAAGCGGCGGAAGCCGATAGCTTCGGGGAGATCTACCGCTGGCTCAAGCGGCGCTATCGTCGCGTCGGATCGACAGTTGCGAAGGCCAGGTGTCCCTGGGCGGCTGTTGCGCGTGAGGTCGGGGCTGCCGGTGTTCTGAACACCGGTGGCCAGTCACCCACCTCCGAACAGGTCCGAGACACCTGGTCACGCGTGAAGCGTGACGTCGCCAAGGAGTAGGCGGCCAAGGCCGCGGCGCCTGCGCCTCTACCTCGCTCCCGTCGTCCGAACGTGGAGCCCCCGAGCCGGCCCGGCCAGAACGCGCCGGTCCGTGCCCCGGCAGCGCCTGCCACCGCTGCTCCGCCCCCGGCGTCGGCTCCTGCCAGCGCCGACCACCAGGTCACGGCCCCGCCGCTCAAGCCCTACCAGATGAGCGCCGAGCAGAGGATCGCCTGGCTTCAGCAGAAGACGCGCGACGTCAGCCCGAAACCTCCCATTCCCAAATTCTCAGGATCCTTCGAATGACCCAGCACGATTCCCAGCCCGGCGCTTGCCGACCTGTCCTCCTGATTGCCGCGGGTCGGCAGAGGGTCGGCAAGACCACGTTCCTGAACGCGCTCACCCAGCACCTGCGGGAGCATGGCTTGCGGGCGGCGAGCTGGAACGGTGACCAGATGAACGGCGTTGGTGCATGGAGGCGGCCGGGTAGCCTGAGCCGAGTAGGCCGGCTACGTCGCTGGCATGCCGTTCAAGCACAATGCCGCCCGCCGTCACCGCATCCCGAAGCAGCGCTTGCGGGTGATGAACTGGCCAGCCTACGAGGCCGGGCTGCGGCGACGCGGTGACCTGACGTTCTGGCTTGACGAGGCGGCCCATGCCAACTGGCAGGCCCCGCGCCGCACCACGCCGGGCGGCCAGTCGATCCACTCCGATGTGGCGATCGAGTTGGTGCTGACGCTGCGGCTCATGTTCCACCTGGCCTTGCGCCAGGCCGAGGCGTTCACCCGCAGCGTGCTCGCTCTGCTCAGCCTCGAGTTGGCGGTGCCCGACTACACCACCTTGTCCCGGCGCGGTCGCGCCTTCGCCGGGCGTCAGCCCCGGGCGGTCCCGCACGACCGGCCCGTGCACCTCGTGTTGGACAGCACCGGCCTGCAGCTGTTCGGGCAGGGCGAGTGGGACGCACAGAAACACGGGAGAGCCCGCCGGCAATGGCGCAAGTTCCACATTGCCGTGGACGCCGACACCGGCGAGATCGCCGCCCACGTTCTGACCGAGGGGCATGCGGACGATGCGGCTCGAACGCCAGGTCTGTTCGGGCAGGTAGAGGGCAGCGTCGCCACTGTGACTGCGGACGGCGCCTACGACAGCGATGCCGTCTACCAGGCGGCCGCCCAGCAGCATGGCCTGCCACCGAACGTGGTCATCTTGCCACGCGCCTCTGCTGTGCCAAGCACCAACGACCCTGCTGCCCAGACCCTGTGGGATCGCCATGTCCAGTTGACCGCCGAACGGGGCCGCATGGCCTGGCAGCAGGTCACCGGCTACGGCCGGCGCAATCTCGTCGAGACCGTTATCGGCCGACACAGGCACCTGATCGGCCCGAAGCTCCGCGCCCGCACCCTGCCTGGTCAGCAGGGCGAGGCCGCCCTCGCCGTTGCCGTGCTCAACCGCATGATCAGGGCCGCCAAGCCCGTCTCCGTCCGACAGACCTGATCTTCGCAGCCGAACCGAGAAATCTCGTCAACTCAACGGTCCATGCAACAATGCCGACCTTCTTGGCAAAACCTGGGCTGGGTGAAGCAGGACACTCCAGCTAGGTCGCACCTCCCCGACTACGTCGGGAGGCAAGGCGTTCTCAGTCAGGTAGACCGTGCAGGGCCGGGCGCGGTATTGGTCACACCGCAGATGCACGACCACGTCCGCCAGGGAACATCCTTTGGCAACGCCATTTTCTACGAGCAGCAGGCGGATGGGCCTGCTGCTCGAGGCACGGCACGCGCAGGCGACGTAGAGCCAGCGGCCGCGCAAGGTATGCAGGGTGCAGGCAAGCGCGATGGCGCGGTCAAAGGGTGGGGCAGTGGCCTACATGGCCCCACGATGGGGTAAGAACAGAGTAGGAACAAGGCCGAACTTGGCTGCACCTTCGTTTTCCTGCCGTCAGATGCCCGACCCCCGCCGATCATCAATCCTGGGTCGGAAATGTGAGCGGTATTTTTGAAGGTTAGGTTGCAGATAGCGGACTCAGCTTGGCTCGCGCATGCGCACACCAATGCCCCCGCCATTCTCGGGAATGAACTCCACACCAGCGTCGCCGAATGCGCGCTGGACTGCCGCGACGTTGGGCATTGTCATGCGCACCGGACCATCCAGGCCTTCCGCACGCTTGATGGTCGCAACACCGACCTGCGACCTCTCGGCGAGCGTTTCGGCCGTCCAGCGGAGCAGTGCCCGTGCTGCTCTGATCTGCCCTCCTGTGATGATACTCTCCGCATCATGTGATATTTTAGGCTTGCAAAGCTTGTCGTGATGCTCTAGGTATCATTCGAGACTTTAGGCTGCAACGAACGGCACCTGCGTGCCGCCCTGAAGGCTGGACATGAAGCTTAAGCATGTCCGGATCCTCCATGCCGCACCGCGCTGTGCTGCAGGCGGGAACCAACCTGTTCAGCACCGATCCGCCGGTCGCCTCTTCATGGATGCCATGGTCTCGGAAACGGACATTGAGCTTCTCGAGCTGTGCGCCGCCTTCCTCGCGGTCCGCACGTCGGCTTCCGCAGTGCCCGGCGAGGACGACCTCGCCCACACTCTGCAGGCGCGCGACTCCCTTGCCGGCCGCATCAGGGCGATCCCGCCGCTGTCGCCGGAGGGGGTGCGGACCAAGGCGCAGGTGGGCCTCGTGCTGCTGGGCGAGGGGCACCCGCCCGAACTGGCCGGCGACGACGTGGGCTTCGCCCTGACGGTCCTGCGCGACCTGGCGACGGGCGCGCCCTGTGCCGGCCTGGAGATCACTGGGCCGGACGCCGAGCTGCTGGCGGCCTGTGCCGCCTTCGATGCCCTGGAGCACGAGGCGATGGCGCTTCAGGTCGGACCCGGCCGGATCACGGACGACGAGGCGAGGAGCCGGGCCCTGGCGGTGATCGTGGCGCGGCAGGAACCCTGGCTGGAGCGGATGTGCGCGATCCGGGTGACCAACCCGGTGTGCTGGCAGGCCAGGGCCCGGTCGCTGGCGCTGTGGGACCGCGACATGCTGGCCGACTACGAGGAGGGCTACACCGACCAGCGCCTGCTGGCCGCCCTGCTGCGCGACATGGTGGCCTGACGCCGATCCGGCCGGAACGTGGCTGCCTCCCGGCGTCGGCGAACTTCCCGCCATTCCGGCGTCAGCGTGTCCACTCCGGCACCTGCTGGTCGTGGTGCAGGCGCAGCCTCTGGATCTGCAGGGCCTCGAACACCTCCTCGGGTGGTGGTGGGTCCGCACCCCCGGCGAGCCCGGGCAGGCTGGCCCGCGCCTCGTCGGCGAAGCGCCGCGGCAGCACGGCACCGGGCTGGTCGAGGTAGGCGTGCTGCCACCAGGCCTGGATCGCGGGACCGGCGACCCTGAGCAGGCTATCGGCGGGCAGGCGGTCGCGCTTCTCGCGCTGGTTCGGGGTCACGCCATAGAACGGGGTCTTGGCCACTTTTGGTGATCATGCAGGCGTTGCCACGTAGAGTAGATGAACCTGATCTCCTGCTTGTTGCCGGATCCCGCTATGGTCCG
>JAABUU010006436.1_pt1 | contig 12591 bp, 13 predicted proteins | sample 5559301 | NCBI WGS metagenome assembly JAABUU01 (sample SAMN10711884, study PRJNA513360) | rock metagenome | isolation source: Antarctica rocks | place: Antarctica: Victoria Land, Richard Nunatak white
ATGGCCACCCAGCGGCAGCGACCAGCTGTCGGCCTCATCTGTCACTCGGATCGCGGCAGCCAATACGCGGCCGAGGCCTATCGAAAGCAGCTTGCCGACATGAAGGCGACACCGTCCATGAGCCGGAGGGGGTGTTGCTACGACAATGCGCCCATGGAAAGCCTCTTCCACACCCTGAAGGTGGAACTCGTCCACCAGCGACGATGGGCGACCCGGGACGACGCCCGACGCGACCTTTTCGCTTATATCGAAGGCTACTACAATCGGCAGCGCATCCACTCGGCTCTAGGCTACATCACGCCCGAGCAAGCCGAACGGAACGCGAGCTAAACCCCCGTGTCCGCGGAACCGGGGGAGGATCAAGAGAGGACTCTTAGACCGTCCAGCTCCACTCCGCCGGGAGCCAACGATAGGCGGATCCATCTTGGACGACGTGGCCTATGGCTGGGAACGGAAGGTGGTAGCTCGCCACCATTGTCTTGTCGGCGACGCAGCGGTCTAGGAAGGCTACCCGGGTTATCGCGGCCAGCGCCTGATCCACGTCGAAGCTAATCCCCCACGCGGGATTGCGGAAACTCAATGTAGCATTTGCGACGACATCTCCTGCCACCAGTAGCGCCTCGTCGTTCGAGCCGATGTGGATCGACATATGGCCAGGCGTATGGCCCGGCGTGCCAAGGCTAACGATGCCGGGCAGAATCTCGGTACCAGCCTTGATCGCGCGGGTTCGGGCGGCGACCGTCTTCAGGTTCTGCTGCGTAACCTCCACCATCTGGCGCATGCCGCTCGGCACTTGGGTGGGTAATGCCGCTTGCGACCAGAACGCGATTTCAGTCTCGCTGGCGACGTAGTCGGCTTTTGGGAACAGTAGCTTGCTGCCGGCCTTGTCGGTTGCGCCCCAGAGGTGATCGGGATGGAGGTGGGTGAACACCACGGTGTCAATTTGCTCGGGGCGGAAACCAGCGGCAGCGAGGTTGGCCAGCAGGACGCCGCTGCTGTCCTGGTACTTGCCACCCGTGCCGGTGTCGATCAGAACGAGCTTGTCGCCGGTGTTCACGACGATGGTGTTGAGCTGGAAGGGGATGGCATTGGTGGCACGATCGTCGACGGTCAACGCCGCGAGCACATCGGGCTGCGACGCGTTCCACAAACTTGGTGGAAAGGAGAGGGAGCCGTCGCTGATGACCGTCACCTCGAACGCCCCAACCTTGAGGCGGTAGTATCCTGACGCCTGCTTGCCGATCGGCGGCGCCTTGGCCATCGTGGGCTGGACCGTGGACAGACCAACCGCGGCTGCCGCGACGATGGCCGAACCCGCGTGCAGTATCGTGCGGCGCTGAATGATGCTCATAGTTTTTCTCCGTATGCGGCAGCGGAAGGCGGGGTGCTCTATGTTGTCAGGTGGATTCCAGGTCGCGACACTCGTGCTGGGGTGTCGATCGTGCCGAAATCTCAGCCGAACGACAGTTCTCGGCTATCGGGTGTCCGGCGGTTCGCAGGCCGCAACCGGCCTGCAACCGTGTGAACCCGATCTAATATTGACTAATCGAACAGTCAATAGGTGATCGGCAGCTCCCGCATCCGCTTGCCCGTAGCGTGCCAAACCGCATTGGCAATGGCCGGCGCGACACCGCACAGGCCCAGCTCGGCTACGCCCTTGGTGCCGAGCGGGCTCATGACCGTGTCCTCGCCGGGGACGAACACCGCGTCAACTCGCGGACGCCCGCGCAGACCGGCACGAGATACTCGGCCTGGGTAGCATTCGTCACCCGGCCGAAGCGCGGGTCCAACTCGGCCTCCTTCAGCAGCGCCATGCCGATGCCGCCCACCATGCCGCCGATGCACTGGCTGTGCGCCAGCTTGGGGTTGACAATGCGGCCCGCGTCGTAAGCTCGGATGATGCGGGGAACGCGGACCGTGCCGAAATCCGGGTCCAACCTCGTAAGGGTCGCGGACGAAGGCGAGGCCGGTCTGGGCAATAGCTTTATCACCTGACGACAGCACGAGCTGCCGAACCACGTCCACGCTTCGAATTACGCGCCAACGCCTCTCCTCACGCGTTCTCGCCCAAACCGGCATTCTGGCGCGCAATCTTGGCCAGGATGGACCAGTCCCTCGCGCCGAACCCTTGCTCGACCGCCGTGGCCATGGTGTCGCGCACGATGGTCGCGGCCGGCAACGCGGCACCCTTTGCCCGCGCGGCATCCAGCGCCAGGGTCACGTCCTTCAGGCCCAGGGTGAGCTTGAAGCCGGGCTCGTACGTGTCAGTGGCGATATAGCCGCCGTAGCGCTGGTAGCTGGGGCTGGCGAAAACCGTGTTGGTCATCACCTCCAGGAAATCGCCCGCGCCCAGGCCGTAGTGGGCGACCAGCGCCGTTGCCTCGCCCATAGCCTGGATCGCGAGGGTGATCATCATGTTGGCAGCAATCTTGGCGATGTTGGCATGAACCTGGTCCTCACCAAGGCGCCAAGTCTTGCGTCCGAGCGCGTCGAATAACGGCTGCACGGTCGCGACGTCGACCGGGTCGTCCGCGGCCAGAATGTTGAGTTGTGCCTGCGCGGCGACGGCCGGCACGCCCATCACCGGAGCGGCCACGTAAGCAATGCCCGACGCCGCGTGCAGCGTCTTTAGCTCCTCCACGAGGGCGGGCGAGATGGTGGCCATCATGACATGAACGCTGCCTTTGCGCGCAGAGGCGATCGCGCCGGAGTCGATGATGACGCTGCGTACCGCTTTGTCGTCGGACAGCATCGTCAAGACGACTTCCTTGGTGAACGCTGCCTGCGGGGACGGCAGCACGGCGACGCCGTCCAGCGCCGACCCGGCGACGGCGCTGCGGTTCCACACGCTTACTTGATGCCCGGCCTTGACCAAGTTCGGGATCATGGCAGCGCCCATGCTGCCGACGCCGATGAAGCCAATGTCCATGATTAATCTCCTCGGTTGATCGTTACGGTCCCTGCTCATGCAGGCCCCAGGAACTCCAGCACGGCCTGACTCGGTGCATCAGGCCTCTTCTCCGACAGCCAGTGTCCGCAGCCCGGCAAGGACAGCCTCTCGACATGGGTAGCGTAGCGGTGCAGCTGATGCTCAACCCGCCATGGCCACCGCCGCCGATCGCCAGCACCGGCAGGTCAAGCTTGGTGTTGGCCAGGACCCAGGCCGGGCAGGTCGGGACCCACGTTCGCGCGGGTGCGAGCCAGCAGAGGCATGAGGTGGTTTCACTCGTACCAGCTCTGCGCAAAGCTTTGGGTCAGCAGCGCCAGCGAACCCTGGCCTTGGGGCCATATATTGCATCCAGAAGCTGTCGATCTCGCGACATCCGGCAGTAGAACTCGTAGCGATCCAGCATCGCCGCTGGCAAAGAGCCCGGGCCGCGAGACGGGCGAGCAGGGCACCGCCCACGGACGTCGCTGCTGTACCGAGTGTAGCCGATCCGGATGAGCAGAGCCCGCGCGACTGTAACGTCCGGCCAATGGCCGCGCGGTACCCGATATGATGGCAGCGCGCGACCAGACACGGGAGGCGCAACCTTACGGGGACGGCCATGAGCGCTACGAACACTGGATCGGGCCCAAGCTGCGCGCCCGCACGCGGCTAGGCAAGAACGGCCGGGTCGCCCTCGCCGTCCAAGTGCTGAACCGCATCATCCGCACCGCCGAGCCCCCTCCGTCCGAGGCTGATCCGTCCGGGCCAGGAAACCTCTCAATCCCAATCAGGTCCGCGCAACAGGAACGTGGCCACAAGATCGCGCCAAGCCCACTCGGGCTCGGTCATGACTTGCCCCCTCGTCGCATGTCGTCACGTGTGCTGCCAGCCATCGCAGGACAGGTTGTAGAGCCTCGTCCGAGTTCTTCTCGTAGATCAGGCCGTGCCCATTGCCGCGAATGCCGTGGTCGGGAAGGTGAATGTGCTCGACCGCGGCGCCGGCCGTGGCCAGAAAATCGGCAATGGCGGGTGCGGCTCTGGCGAAGCTCGACGTTTCTCCGCTCACGACCGCGACGGGCAGGCCGGCCAGGGCCGGGATGCACAGGGTGGCCGGGTCGGCGGTTCGGGCTTCGTCGGGCTCGGCACGGGGCGGGTCGTAGGTGACGGGGGCCGCCGTCAGCCCCCATTCAAGCGCACCGATCCCTGGTGTTCGGCTGAAGGCCGGTCCCATCGGCTCAATCGCTACAATGGCCTTGACCAGGCCAGGGCGTCGGTCCGCAATGAGCCAGCCGGCAGGGCCGGACGCGGAGCGCGTCACCACGATAGCAGGGCCAATGCGGTCGAGCAGGCGGGCGAGGCGGTCGGCATCCAGATCTTGCGACAGGACCAGATTGGCGGGCATGGGGCCGTAGGGAGCGAGGAAGGTGTCGAATGTCGCTTCGTCGGCCGGGTCGAACAGCCACTGCGTTTCGCCGCCACCCTCCGGAAAGTACAACTGCCGGCAGCGGTCGTACGAGAAGGGCGGACTCATCGGGCCGAGGATGTCGGAATGGTAAGGCGAGCGGCCGTGGGCCGGACGGTCCACGACGAGCACCGCGTAGCCGGCTTCTACGAAGCGCTGCGCCCAACCGGGGCGGCTGTCAGGCGTGTCTCCCCACTCAGTGCCTTGGGAAGTGCCACCATGGACGAGCACGACCGGGTAGGACTGCGTTACCTGCTCGGGCGCTTCCCAGGCTACGAACATGGGTCCGCGCTGATAAGTGCCGCCGCCCTGGGCGACGCGTTCGGCTGTTACCCAGAAATGGCCGCGGCGTGATGCCCGCACCGGGGTGTCCGCCCAAAACGGGTACGGCCGGGTCGCCGCCACATCTGGGGCGGTCTGTGTCTGCTGGTTCATAGTCTTGTCTCGCTGCTGAGGGTTCGTCCCAGGTCAGAAATCGGTCGCCCTGGCGTCCACCTCCCAGTCGTCCATCATTTTCTCGAAGGCCGCGAACTTCGCGCGCGCCCCCGCGTATGCGGCCTCCCCGAGAGGCAGGTGCAACGGCGGGTCGTCCGCGTCCACGGCCTTGAGGATGACCGCGACGGCTTTCGCCGGATCGCCGGCCTGCTTGCCGTCATTGCGCTTCTGGGCGAGGCGCACCTTGCCGGCGGTCCCGGCGTACTCGGGCATCTCGGCCCTAGCGACACTGAGCGAACGGCCCAGGAAGTCGGTCCGAAACGGCCCTGGCTCAAGGATGATTACGGCGATGCCGAACGGCGCCACCTCCTGCGCCAACGCCTCGGACAGGCCCTCCACGGCAAACTTGGTGCTGTGATAGAGGCCGGACCCCGCGCGCCCGGCTATACCGCCAAGCGAGGAGAAGTTCACGATTCGACCGCGCCGTGACCGGCGCAACGCCGGCAGGGCGGCGCGCGTCGTCTCGATCAAGCCGAACACGTTCGTCTCGAACATCGACCGGTACTCGTCCGGCGTCACCTCCTCGACGGCGTCGAGCAGGCCACGCCCGGCGTTGTTGACCAGCACGTCAAGCCCGCCGAACGCCTTCTCGGCCAGGGCGACGGCCGCTACGGCGTCCCCGTCTCTGGTCACGTCAAGAACGCAAGTACAGACGCGGCCGGGATGGTCGCCCGCAAGGGAGGCCAGCTTCGCGGGGTTGCGCGCTGTGGCGACCACAGCGTCGCCGCGCGCCAGCACCGCCTCCGCCAGAGCGCTCCCGAACCCGGTCGAGCAGCCGGTGATCAGCCAGGTTCTCGGCATCCCTGTCGACCTCATCTCAGACCTGAGCCCCACGGCTCTGTGATGGTGTTGCGTTGGTGAACCTCGCGACGTCGTCCATCACGGGTCCCGCCTGCGGCGAGGCAAGCGCCGCGCGCAGGGCCGCCTCGTCCCGGAAACGGCAGATGCAGACAGCGATCGTGCTCGCCCCGTCGCCCGGGGGGAAGAACGCTTCCGCGCTCTCCAAGCCGTAGCCGCCCCAAGCCTCCATAACCAATGGCAGGTGAGTCCGCACGTAGTAGTCCCGGTCAAACCGCGTTCCGGCATCGCCGGAGAAGGTCACAAACATCGTTGTCATTGTCGTCTTACCTTCTTCTGGGCGAGGGCGGGTCCGCTGCAGCTTGGACCGTGCCCCATCCACGCCGCCACGAAATCGTAGCCGAACGACAGTTCTCGGCTATCGGGTGTCCGGCGGTTGCAGGCCGCAACCGGCCTGCAACCGCGTGAACCCGATCTAATGTTGACTAATCGAACAGTCAATAGGTCCGGGGTAGCCGCATCCGTTGCGGCTACCCCGCAACAGCGGCCTCAGGCCATCAGCCGCTTGTCGGGCGTGATCGGCAGCTCCCGCATCCGCTTGCCCGTAGCGTGCCAAACCGCATTGGCAATGGCCGGCGCGACACCGCACAGGTCCAGCTCGGCTGCGCCCTTTGTGCGAGCGGGCTCATGACCGTGTCGCCGCTCGATCCGCGCCAGCGTGATCTGTTTGACGGCATCGAGGCCGATGGCGCCGAGCCGGATGGCCTGGGTGACGGCGCAGGCCACAACGTCCTGGGGTGCCTCCTCCATCAATCGCAGCACCTGAATGAACTCCCGTCTGCCGCGGTTTCCCATGCGGGCTTCCAGGAGATGGCGCAGATGCTGGAACACCTCCGGCAGGTTCCACCCCCTGCAGCGCCGCGGCCTGATCGAGCGCGTTCGGCTTCATCTCGATCAGCGCCAGATAGTGCAGAGGATCCGCAACGAACATGCCCTCACCGTAGTGGCGCGGATGCCGGGCGGAGCTGGCCAGGGGCCACGGCCTGCGAAGCAGCAGGCTGGGGTGGACAGCGGAGGGGATCTCCCGGCCACCGCACAGGATCGCGACCTCGTCGACGAACCCCTTCACCAGAACGTCCTGGAAGCCGTAGGCCGTCGGCACCGAGTAGTCGTTGCAGCGATAGCGGACGAGCGCTGTCGAGGAGACGCGGGCCGCGCGCTTCTCGCATGGCTCGAGCGGCACGGCGGGCAGCGCCCTCAGGGCCTCGACGTCGGCCACGAGCCGCTCGCCGATGGTGGTGGCATGCCGACCGGCATGCTCATCGTGCCGCGTGCGGCAACGCTCCGCCAGCATGGCGTTCAGGGCGTCGAAGCTCGCCGCCGTGGGGACCGGCGTCATGAAGTTGGCGCGTGCGTATTTGACCAGCCCCTCGACCTTGCCCTTGTCGTTGCCCTTGCCTGGACGGCCGAAACGGTCCTGGAACAGGCAGTGGCTGACCAGCTCCGTGAAGGCGCGGGTGCGATCACGCTTGCCGTCGCCGCAGATCTTCGCCACTGCGATCTTGGTGTTGTCGTACAGGAGCGAGAGCGGAACGCCGCCGAAGAAGGCGAAGGCCGAGACGTGGCCGTCCAGGAAGGCCTCGGTGGTTTCCCGAGGGTAGGCCTTCACGAAGCAGGCGTCCGACTGCGGCAGGTCCAGGCAGAAGAAGTGGATCTTCTGGCGAATGCCCCCGATCACCGCCAGCGCTTCACCGAAATCTACCTGGCCGTGGCCTGGTGGATGGGACAGCGGCACGAAGGTTTCACGCCCCCGCGCGCGGCAGACCCGCACATGATCCTTCACGACCGTGTAGCCACCCGCGAAGCCATGCTCGTCCCGGAGCCTCTCGAAAATCCTCTTGGCCGAGTGCCGCTGCTTCATCGGCGCATCGCGATCCGCCTCCAGGATCGCGTCGACCACCGGCAGCAGCGGCCCCAGTTTCGGCTTCTCGGGCGGCCTTGTGCGCGTGTACCCGGGCGGCAATGAGAACCGGCACATCTTCACCGTCTCGCGGTTGAGTCCGAAGACCCGGGCGGCCTCGCGGCGGCTGTGCCCCTCGATGAACACGAAATGCCGAACGGCGGCGTAGATCTCCACGACGAACATCCCCGGCCCCCAAAACGGGAAGCCTATCCACTGGCCGGATTTTACTCCGCCCGCGTCAGCAGTTCGCTGGCGCTCCAGTGGCCTGGTTTGTCACCGCCCTACACAGCGTTCGGCGGCTCGGGCACAGCCTGGGCTTCCGGAGCACCGCCCACGGCCTGCAGCGCGATCGAGGAGGGACATGGTTATGAGCCTCGCTTCTCATAGCGGCCAGCCCCGGACCGCTGATGGCGCCCTGTTCGATCCGCTGCATTCTACAGTCACCGTGCATGGCGTAAGCGGGTCGGCCACCCGTCGGCTGCCCGATCGTCATGTTCGGCTGAAGACACTGACTGGTCGGCCAGTTTGCAAGGTCCACTCGAATGTGTTCGGTGGACTAAGTTTCGGAGGTTCCGCGTCAGGCGGCCGTTCGCGTCCTGCCAGTCCGCCGTCCGGAGCCCGACGGGGCCCGGACACCGCCGTCGGGGAGTTTGGCGAGCGCGCGAATGCCGGCGGCCAAGAAGGGCACCAGCAGTTCGTGTGGGGAGCGGCCTGCATTCTGTCGGCCCATCCGCGCCGCGCGGTGGTTGTGGGCATGCGCCTGCAGGCGCGCGCCGATGGCGAACAGGTAGGCCCAGTTGGCCCGCTCCTCGGACAGCCCAGGCAGGACGCGCATGAACGCGGCGACCATCTCCTTGCCGATCGGGTCGTAGAATGTGCTCACGATCTCGACCGAGCGCTCATCAGTCGCGACAGTGACCTCACCGACCATCTGGAGGTAGTAGCGAGTGTCCTGGCCCGCGTTGCCGAAGATGGCCAGCAAGGGGGTCGCAACAATCGCCAACACGTCCTCCAGCGTGGGTGCCGCCCCGGACTCGAACAACTCTCGCAGCTTCGCCCGGCGATACTCCACGATGACGGTCGAGCGTCGCCTGAACACCTCGCGGTAGAGGGCATCCTTGCACTTGAAGTGGTAATGCAGCAGCGCCTGGGCGACGTCGGCCTCGGTACTGATCTCGCGCATGCTGCTGCCGGCGAAGCCTGACCGCCCGAACACGCGCTCGGCTGCATCGAGGATGACGTCCTTGGTCGAGGCGGTAGCGGGTGCTAACGCGATGGCGAGGGTGCTTGTCATCTCGGAACTACCATTGTGGAACTCCGTCGCTGGCCCGGTGACGCCCTGCCGGATGCGCACACGCTGGCGGCAATCCACCGGTCGGTCAATCCGCATCGTTGATCCAGGGCCGGGGTGCGGGAGAGCAGCATGAAATTCTCTTAACTGTTCGGTTAGTTTCGATCCGGATCCGGCCACCGCCAAGGTAGAGAAGGCCGGAGGCCGGGCTGATTTATCACGACAGCCCTTCGCCCTGAGCCGGGTCACTTCGCCCTGAAGAAATCGATCCAGGCGGTTCTGCCGTAATGGGCCAGCACCACCGCCGCGATAACCGGTCTGTTTGGGTGCCCGTAAGGACCATCCAAAGCGAACTGCCGTTCGGGCTGGTGGCGACGCCGAGCCCGACAAGGCATCATCCGGAATAGTTCGCCTCGGTCGAAAAGGCATTGAACGACGGCACCGAGGTTGCGGAGCACAAGCCCCCGATCCGTGACCTGGACGGCATCGGGTGCCCCCGGTCCGCATCAGCACCGGCCCGGTCGCGCGCAATCATCTCGATGCCGGTATGTTGGCGCAGCAAGTCCGCCAGCGTGCAACGCTCCTACGCCGTCAGGCTGTCGACCAGTCTCTCAAAGGTCGTCTCGACATCTGTTGAAAAGCCGAACGCACCGGCCATCTCCAGCGACACGAAACCGTGCAGGCCGGCTCGTAGGATCCGGACGCGGTGGATTGTTGCATCCGACTCGGGATCGGCGTCCGGCGCGAGCACGCCAAGTGTTGTGGCCAGCAACGCTTCCCCGGCGGCGAGAGCCGCCGCATCGGACCGGTCGAAACATGCGACGCCTGCGGCATAGGATCCGGGACGAGCGTGGGCATGGGCGCGATACGCCCGGGCGAGCGCCAGCAGGGCGTCCTGCCCCGAGCGCCCGAGCGTTGCCCGGGTCAGGACCTCGTCCATCTCGCGGAGGCCCAGGGTCGCCAAATCGGACAGCAACTTCGACAAGCTCTCGACGTGCGCATAAAGGGACGGCGCACGCACGCCCAGCAGGTTCGCCACGGCGGTCAGTGTCACGGCGTCGAGCCCCGACCGATCGGCGATCTCGGCTGCGGCAGCCACGACGGCGGCGCGATCAAGCCGTCTGGCTAGACCCTGTCGGGGCGGGATGCTTCGCGAAGGCGCGTTCGGCATGGCGGATCGCATTCTCCAGGGCGGACTGAGGATCGAGGAGGACAGGTCCATGGCCCACCGCCAGTGCGGCCGGCCGCAGATCCGCCAAGCGACGTGCTGTCGCCAACGCGAGATGCTTGTCCCATGTGCTGAAGAACGGGAACGGAAAGCGTGGGCGGAACTCGCCCGAAACCGTCAGGCGCCCTCCGGCGCTGTGGAGCGCATCCCCTGCCAGCAGGACACCCGTCGGCTCGAAGAGATAGGCGACGTGGTCGGGAGCGTGACCTGCGGCGCCGATCACGCGAAGCCCTTCGATGCGATCGCCCTCGGCGACGATGCGGTGGGGAACGGTGCGTGTCCGCTTGAAGCCCCCTTTCAGCGGGCGACCCTCATCCGTGGGCTCCAAGGTCCTCATACCCGCCATCAGCCGCGCCGAACGGGCAGACGCGGCGACCTCTGCGCTCGGGAACAGGGCCGCCAAGGCGTCCAGAGAACCCACATGGTCAGTGTGGGCGTGGGTGATGAGAATGCGCCGCAACGGGAGGCCGATCTCGCGAATGGCCTTGGCGATGGCCGGCGCGGTCCCAGCGAGGCCCGTGTCGACGAGGGTGAGGCCGTCCTTATAAGCGATGAGCTGGCAGTTGAAGCTGACCAACCGGGTAACCTGCCAAAGGCCCGGCAGTCGGGGGTGAAAAGGCATGAACAGCTCCTTCTTGGCGCATAAGCTAATACAATTAGCTTATGCGAGCCGTCAAGGCTGAAGTGCCTGCATGCTGTCCCGACCGCCCCCTCAATGCGTCTTCCTCCATGACGAACCCGTGGCCGGCCCGTGCCTGGGACGGCGCGTGAGCGCCATTTCTGGCTTCGACCCCCAGTCGGCCTTCAACGTTATCGCTTGTTTCCTTGAACTAGCCGTTCATCAAGTTCCGTTTTCGGTGCAAGCTGGCCGGCAGTAGATCGGATCGCATCGTACTTAAGCCGGTTCTCACGGATGGCGGCACGATGCTCGACTGCCCAGTTCGCCAGCTGTCGCACCGTCTCCGAAAGCGATAGCCCGAGCGGGGTCAAGGCGTAGTCCACCTGCGGTGGCATGGTAGGACGGACCGTGCGCTCCACCGTGCCATCACGCTCCAGCGCCCTTAGCGTTCGGGTCAGCATCTGCTGCGAGATCCCGTCGACGCGGCGCTTGAGATCGTTGAAGCGCCGCGCTTGATCACGAAGCGCCACCAGCACCTGCACAGTCCACTTGTCCCCAACTTGGCCGAGAAGTCGACTCACGCCAGGGCAATCGGACGTACGATCAGACGTTGTAGGTAAATCCATGTGACCTGGTCCCGCAAAGATGCGTTCTAGGCGAACCGCACGCAGTCACATAGTTAGGGCTGGTCAACAATCCAGACCAACGCTGCGGAGACTGCTATGATCCTGTATTACGCTCCCGGCGCTTGTAGCCTTGCGGATCATATCGCGCTGATTGAGGCAGGGCTTCCGTACAAGCTTATCAGCATCAACCGCGCTAAGCAGACCGAGGACGGACGCGACTTCCTGACGATCAACCCGCGCGGTTACGTGCCCGCGCTGGAACTCGACGACGGGATGGTGCTGACCGAGAACCTCGCCATCCTTGCCTATATTGCGCACCGCAGTGGCGCCCTCTTCGCTGCGGACGACATGACACCTTGGCGCGCTCTGGAGGCTATCTCCTTCATGTCGACCGCGATACATGGCGACCTCGTGCCCTTCTGGAAGGATCTACCATCGGAGGAGAAGGGCCGGGGCCGGCAGATGTTGGTGAAGCACTTCACGACAATCGCCGATCAGCTTGGTAAGCACCCTTTTTTGCTCGGAGACCAAATGACGATCGCCGATCCCTATCTGTTCTGGGCGCTCAGGTCGGTTCCTATCAGCGGTATCGATCTGCCGGAGCGTCTTCAGGCGTACTTCGCCCGTGTGAAGGAGATGCCCTCCGTTTCACAGGCACTGGCCGAAGAAGGCCTTACCTGAGCATCAAGCCGCGGTTCGGCGCTCTGCTCAGGCGAGCATAGGCCGGCATCACGAGGCCGCCGCCAGTTTTCGCGTCGTCGATCGGCGCCAGCCCAGACCCGCCGGGCAGGAAGCGACCCGAGCCGGGCGCAGCGGGCCATTTCGCACGGGCTCGAGAGCGGTCGTTCCGCAGGCTGCCGGCAGCACTGCGCCCATCCAAGGCATTCAGCGGGGTCGGTACCGGCTCTGAAATCAGCCGTTCGTACCGCGCCAATTGCGATACCGGGCGGGCGAATCCCTCCGAGATGCAGCCCGCCTCGCGGGCTTGCGCGAGCGCCAAGCAGGCTGAGCGTCGAGGACAAAACGATCGCGTCCAGATTGTCAAGGGCGGTGCTCAGGGTTATTCAAAGAAAGCCTTGTCGTGCTGCGGCGATGGCTTTGAGCCTGTTTTCGGCAAAGATCTCTCGGATTTCGGGAAGAGGTTCTGCGGCATCTCGGACGATGTTGAGCAGCGTGTTTC
>JAABUU010006437.1_pt1 | contig 12591 bp, 14 predicted proteins | sample 5559301 | NCBI WGS metagenome assembly JAABUU01 (sample SAMN10711884, study PRJNA513360) | rock metagenome | isolation source: Antarctica rocks | place: Antarctica: Victoria Land, Richard Nunatak white
CCGCTCTCCTCGTGCCGCCGCTGCTGCGACCGTTACACCCGCCGGAGGGCGTTCCGGGCGACGCTGATCGCGCCCGGATTGGTCCTTGCGAGAACAAGCGTTACCATGAAGTCCTTAACACCCTCTAAGTGTCGCACCACGCCACGCCAGCTGCGAAGGACGGCCCACGCCCGTCGGACGGGATGGCCAGGTGCAGCGCCTCGAGGTCGAACCCTTTCATCGGTCCACTCATGATGCCGACCCCTCCCCTCCTCTCGAGTCGCGCGTGAGGCGTGTCGAGCAGTACTAATCTAGACTTTAGCGGTTTGACTGTTGCTCGCAGTGGGCTATGCTGGGCCGCCACCCGAAGTCGTCGTGGCCGCCGCGCAGGCTGCGCAGGAACGCGTGCGTGCGACACACCATCCGCGCCCCGGCGACGGTCTTGAAGCCGTGCATCCCGCGCACGCGCCCCTTGCAGTGCTGGTGATCGCGCTCGATGCGCTGCTGCGTTGGCTTCCCGGCCTCATGCACCACGTGAAGTTTGGATCGTCGTGGAGGTCCGGACCAATCCGGCACACGTCATCGACGAGATGTACAACACGAAGCGGTTGCGCTCGAGCCTCGGCTACCTGCCCTAGCGCGTTCGTGGCGACCCTGCCCAGCATCGGTAGGGATTAACTTGCCCACCGGCCTGGTAACAGGGGTTCGCCCCAGTCCTCGCGCCGCTGATCGACCCGAATCTCCACAGTTGCGGCACGGTGCGCCCGCACGGCGCATTCGAGTTGCGGCACCCGGAGCACGACTTCTTCATCGCCGGGATGAAGAGCTACGGCCGCGCGCCGACCTTCCTGATGCTGACCGGCTACGAGCAGGTGCGCTCGATCGCCGCCGCGCTGGCGGGCGACTGGGCGGCGGCGATCGAGGTCGAGCTGGTCCTGCCGGAGACCGGCGTCTGCTCCACCTACCGGGGCGAGGATGGCGAGTCCTCGTGCTGCGGCGCGCCGCAGGCAACGGCGACGAGCGGTTGCGGCACCTCGACGACGGGCACGGGCGGCTGCGGCGTCCCGGCCGCCGCCCCGCGCGGGATCAAGGCGCTGCCGCTCGCGGCGGGCGCGGGGACGCTCCTGACGACGACCGGCGCGAAGGCGCAGGGCGGCGGCTGCTGTGGCTGAGCGCCGCGGCGGGGTGTTCTACGGCTGGATCATGCTGCCGGCGGTGGCGCTGGCGCAGGTCACGTCGTGGGGTATCCTCTACTACGGCTTCACCGTCTTCCTCGGGCCGATGGGCGCGGATCTGGGCTGGTCGCCCGCCGCGTTGAGCGGGGCCTTCTCGCTCGCGCTCGCCATGTCGGGGGTGGCGGCCGTGCCGGTCGGGCGGTGGCTCGACCGGCACGGCCCGCGCCTGCTGATGACGGCGGGCTCGGTCGCCGCGGCGCTGCTCCTGCTGGCGTGGTCGCGGGTGACGACGATCTGGGCGCTCTACCTGATCTTCACGGGGATCGGCGTCTGCCTGGCGGCGGTCCTCTACGAGCCGGCCTTCTGGCTGGTGGCGACCTGGTTCCGACGCCAGCGCGGGCGCGCGCTGACGCTGCTCACCTTCATCGGCGGCTTCGCCTCGGTCATCTACGTGCCGACGGCTGCCTGGCTCGTCGGCGCCTTCGGCTGGCGCACCGCACTCCTCGCCCTGGCGGCGATCCTCGCTGTCGGCACGATCCCGATCCACGCGCTGCTCCTGCGTGCCCGCCCGGCCGATCTCGGCCTGTTGCCCGACGGCGCCGCGGACGTCGGCGCGGCGTCCGCCGCCCAGCCTGCGGAGCGGAGCAGCACGCTCGACGAGGCGCTGCGCGGCCCGGCCTTCTGGTTCCTGGCCGTCGCCTTCTTCCTGGCGACCTTAGCGACCGGCGCGGTCTTCGTCCACCTGATCCCGTACCTCGTCGGCCAGGGCTACGACCCCGCGTTCGCGGCCTGGGCGGTCGGGCTGATCGGGATCGTGGGGCTGCCGGGGCGGCTCGTCTTCACCCCGCTCGGCGGTTACCTGCCGCGCCGCTGGGTCACCGCCGGGATCTTCGCCCTCCAGACGCTGGCCCTCGTCGTGCTGCTCACCGTCCACTCGCCGACGGGCGTCGTCGCCTTCGTCGTCCTCTTCGGGGCGGGGTTCGGGGCGATCACCCCGGCGCGGGCGGCGCTGATCGCCGACTTCTACGGCCCGGCGCACTACGGGCGGATCAGCAGCGTCCTCTCCCTCTTCCTCACCGGCAGCCGCGCCCTGGCACCGGTCGGGGCGGGGCTGATCTACGCCATCGGCGGCGGCTATGCCCCTGCCTTCTGGCTGCTGACGGTCGGCTCGGCCCTCGGCACGCTGGCGGTCCTCTTCGCCGACCATAGTCCAAGCGCGGCGATCCAGGCGGTACCGAAGGCAAGCAATCCGTAATCTCCGGCGGCGCTTCGGCGCTGGCACCAGTACGCCGGACGGCGGCATACCCACCCTTCAGCAAACCGAAAATTTCGATCTGCGACGCTTTCGTGCGCGTCCCAGGCGTTACGGTGGCGCGACTTGACCTTCCAGCTGCCTGGAAGGTGTACCATCGCTCGCGTGAGGGGCGTACGCGCGTCCAATCGCCGGGAGGTAGCATGGAAGCAGGGCACTATCATATCGGCCAGCTCGCCGCCGAACTGGGGCTCAACCCGAAGACGATCCGGTATTACGAGGAGCTGGGGCTCCTCGCGCCGCCGTCGCGCAGCGCGGCCGGCTACCGCCGCTACACGCACGTCGAGCGCGAGACGCTATGCTTCATCATCAAGGCCAAGGCGTCCGGCCTCACGCTCACCGAAATCGGCGAGATTCTGGCGTTGCGCCGCGAGGGCCGGGAGCCTTGCGGGCACGTCCGCGCGATGCTCGACGGCAAGCTCGCCGTGGTCGAGGCGCAATTGCGTGCCCTGACCGCTTTCCGCGACGAGTTGCTGACCCTGCGCGATGCGGCGCTGGTGGCGACGCGCTGCGGCGGGGCGGTGTGCGGCATCATCGAGCACCACACGCCCCGCCGCGTGGCCGAAGAGGTGGCGATCGTATGAGCTCCTCCGCCCTCGCGCAGCGCCTCGGCGGGGTCCTCGGCGCCTATGGCCGCGTCGTGCGCGGCCGCGCCTACTTCCCCCTGTGGCTGGGGCAGCTCCTCTCCAATTTCGGGGATACGCTGCACTACATCGCCCTGGTGATCCTCGTCTTCCGGCTCTCCGGCCAGGGCCTCGCCGTCGCCGGTGTCGTCGCGGCCGAGGTGGTACCGGTCCTGCTGCTCGGGCCGGTCGCCGGGGTCATCATCGACCGTTTCAGCCGCAAAACGGTCCTCATCGGGGCGGACCTCGTGCGCGCGACGCTGGTCGCCTCGCTCATCTGGCCGCAGGGGGTGTGGCACGCCTACCTGGTGGCGGCGGGGCTCGCGGCGGGCGCTACCTTCTTCAATCCGGCGGTCCAGGCCGTCATCCCGGTGCTGACGACCGAGGACCAGCGCCTCGCCGCCAACTCCGTCGCGTGGTCCACCGGGCGGCTGGTGCAGATCCTCGCCTCGGCCGTGGTGGGCGGGCTCATCGCCCGCATCGGTACCGGCCCGGCCTTCGCGCTCAACGCGGCCAGCTTCCTCGCCTCGGCCCTGCTACTCGCCACCCTCGCCATTCCCGCCCACGCCGGCCAGGTGGGCGCGGGCACCAAAATCGGCCTGCGACGCTACGCGCGGGACGCCCGTGACGGCCTCGCCTTCGCGTTGCGCGACCGGTTCGTCGCGCGCCTACTGCTCGTACAGGGCGTGGCCTCGTTCGCGGTCGGGGCGACCGGAGCCTTGCTCCTGGTGCTCGCCGAGCAACACCTCCGCCTCGCCCCCGCCGGCTTCGCCTGGCTCATCGGGGCGATCGGCGCGGGGGCCTTGCTCGGGCCGCTCATCCCCAATACGCTCGCGCAGGACTACCGCGACGCGCGCTGGCTCTTCGTCCCCTACATCATTCGCGGGATCGGGGACGTGCTCATCGCGGTCGTCACGCCGCTGCCGGTGGCGCTCGTCGTCCTCTTCGTCTACGGCCTCAACACCTCGACCGGCATGGTCGTCTTCAGCTCGACGGTGCAAGGGGCGGTGCCGGATAACGTGCGCGGGCGGGTCTTCACGCTGCTCGACGTGACGTGGAACCTCATGCGACTCCTCTCGCTGGCGCTGGGCGGGGTGCTGGTCGATGTGTGGGGGATCGCGCCGGTGTACTGGCTCGGGGGGACGCTGCTTGCGCTCGCCGGCGTACTTGGCCTGGCGCTGTTGGGTCGGCATGACTTCCGCGCCGCCCCCCAGGCAGGCGAGGAGCGCACGTGACTGCGGCACATTGCAGAGGAAGGCAGGGAGTATGACCAGCGATGACCCGCGATCGTTGCGTGTCCTGGTGTTCTCCAGCGGCAACCCGGAGGCAACGTTCCTGGCCGCAGGTCTCCTGCACGGGCGACCGGATAGATTCGGCACGATCCTCGTGCAGGGAGTCGGGGACGCGACACCGGCCCCGGAAGTGGCGCGCGTGTTGGGAGAGGCGGGGCGCGATATGCGGCCCTGGCTACCCCAGGTGCTCAGCGCGCCGCCGGTCGAGCCGGTCGATGTGGGGCTCACCATCTGTGTGCCGACCTGCGACACCTGACCGGTGGTCAGGGGCGCCGGTCGGCGTCTGGTGTGGTGCGTCGAGAATCCCGCCGAGGGCGATGATGACGTGGCGGTGCGTTTGGCGCGCTACCGCGAGGTGCGCGATCATCTCGTGGGTCTGATCGCCGATGAGCTGCTTGGCGGTCGCTGACACCGTTGCCCTTGTCGAGCGGCGCCATGGTTGCTACACTCAGATATATCGAGAATGGTTGATGTGTCGGCAGGGAAACCGCGATGGTGACAGTAATTCTCCAACCGAAGACGAGTGCCGACTTGCGCCCCTCGTTCACCGCGCTGGCCCGGCAGCTCAAGGCGCTGGGCGACCCGACCCGCCTGGCGATCATCGCGTTGCTGGTGCGCCGCGAGCACTGCGTCTGCGATCTGATGACGGCGCTCGCCCTGCCGCAGAGCACCTGCTCGCACCACCTGGGCGTGCTGAAACGCGCCGACCTGGTGCGCGACCGGCGCGGCGGCGACGCGCGCTGGGCCTATTATTCCCTCGTGCCCGAGGCGGCGGCGACGCTGCGCGGGCAGTTCGGGGCGATCCTCGATCTGACGGCGTTCGACCCGACCCCGGCCGACTGCGAGTAGCAATCGGTGCCCGCGTCGGGTTCTTCGGACCAAATGCATCGACAGGCGTAGATTTATTTTGACGCCGAGCACGCGAAGGGAGGATTCCGATGGCCACCGATACCGCGCTGACGAGCCAGCGCCAGGCGACCGTGCGCGACGTGGTGGGGCGGCTCTCCTGGCTCGACCGCTTCCTGCCGGTCTGGATCCTGCTGGCGATGGCGCTGGGGCTGGGTCTCGGCGCGGCGGTGCCGGGTCTGGCGGGCGCGCTCGATCGCCTGCGCGTCGGCACCGTCTCGCTGCCGATCGCGCTCGGCCTCCTGCTGATGATGTACCCGGTGCTGGCGCGGGTGAAATACGAGCAGCTGCGCCACATCCGCGGCGCCTGGCGGCTCTTCGGCGTCTCGCTCCTCCTCAACTGGGTCGTCGGCCCGCTCCTGATGTTCGCGCTGGCCTGGCTCTTCCTGCCGGACCATCCCGACTATCGCACCGGCCTGATCCTGGTCGGGGTCGCGCGCTGCATCGCGATGGTCCTGATCTGGAACCAGCTCGCCGGGGGCAGCGGCGAGCACGCCGCCGTGCTGGTGGCCCTGAACAGCGTCTTCCAGGTGGCGACCTACGCCTTCTATGCCTGGCTCTTCCTGGCCGTCTTCCCGGTGTGGCTCGGCCTCGGCGCGGCGCAGGAGGTGCGGATCGGCTTCGGCGAGGTCGCCACCAGCGTCCTCGTCTTCCTCGGCATCCCGCTCGCCGCCGGCGTGCTCAGCCGCGTCGTCGGGGTCCGCGCGAAGGGGCGGGACTGGTACGATGGCGTGGCGATGCCCCGGATCGCGCCGCTCGCGCTCGTCGCGCTCCTCTGCACGATCGTCTTCATGTTCGCCTTGCAGGGCAAGACGATCCTAACGCAACCGGGCGACGTGCTGCGCGTGGCGCTGCCGCTCGCCGTCTACTTCGCCCTGATGTTCGGCGTCGCCTTCTGGTGGGGCTGGCGCGCGGGCTTCCCCTACGACCAGACGACGACGCTGGCCTTCACGGCGGCGGGCAACAACTTCGAGCTGGCGATCGCCGTGGCGGTCGGGATCTTCGGGATCACCAGCGGCCAGGCGCTCGCCGCCGTGATCGGCCCGCTGATCGAGGTCCCCGCGCTCGTCGCGCTGGTCTACGTGGCGTTATGGATCGGCAAGCGGCTGCGCTTCGGGCGAACCGAAGCCGCATCGCTGGCTGGGGACTGATCGCCCGGACGCTCGAGGGGCACGTCACGCCTCCGCGCCGGGCTGAACTGTCCTCGGTCGCCGTCATCATGCGATGATTCCATGGGCGTGGCGCTGCCCGGGCGCCGCGCCCGCGACGTTCAGCGCGCGGATACCCGGATACGGGCGCGGTGCACCGGGAGTTCGATGAAGAGCATCACCCGACGCTTGACCTCGTCGCGCACACGGCGGAAGGCCCGCAGGCGCTGTTCTTCGATCCCCTCGACCTTTGCCGGATCCTCGAAGCCCCAGTGGATATGCTCGGGGTCATCGGGGAAGACGGGGCACATCTCTCTGGCCTGATCGCAGGTGGTGATGATGTAGTCCCAGCCCTCCGAGCCGACACTAGGGATCCCCTTCGGGAACTGCCCCACCAGCGGGATGTTGATCGCCCGCATCACCACCTCGGTGAGGGGGTGGATCTGCGCGCGCGGGTCGGTCCCGGCGCTGTGGACCGCGAAGCGGTCGCCGCCGTAGTGGCGCAGGAGCGCCTCGGCCATCTGGGAGCGTGCGCTGTTGCTGGTGCAGAGGAAGAGGACGCGGATCGGGCGGTCGGCGAGATCGGCCATGGCACACCTCCGTATTTTTCGGGGTCATCCATACCCGGCCGACGCGCGTCGGCCGGGCCATCGCGGCGTGTTCTGCGGCTATTCCGCGCCCTCACTGAGGGCGATCGGGCGGGTGCGGGGGGCCATCTCCGCCGGGAGCGCGAGCGAGATCGCCCCGGTGACGAGGACGAAGATCGTCGACACCACCAGGCACCCGACGAGGCCGTAGGCCTGGTAGACCAGCCCCGAGAGGATCGTGCCGATCAGCCGCCCGCCCGCGTTCGCCATGTAGTAGAAGCCGACGTTGAGCGCGACCTTGTCGCTGTCGGTGTAGGCCAGGATGAGGTAGGAGTGGACGGCGGAGTTGACCGCGAAGACGGCCGCGAAGGCGATCAGGCCGACGACGATCGTCGGGGCCGGGTCCAGCCCGCCCGCCAGCGCCGCCGCGATCCCCGCCGGGATCGCCGCCAGGGCGAAGGCCAAGCGCAGCGCCGTGGCGGAACGTTTCTTCGCGACCCTCAAGGCCGAGTGCATCGACACGCGCCCATGGCCGACGCGCGCGGCGGCGCGACTCGCCATCTTCGCGTGGCTCGAGGTCTGGTACAACCGCCAACGGGCGCACGCTGTCCTCGGCTATCGCGCACCCCTCGCCCATGAGGCGCAGCATTTGTTGTTGTTGCAGGATCTGGCCGCCTAGCGTCACACTGTCCGCCGAGACGGGACAACCTCATCTCACGCTTCCGTCGGCTCGCCTACATGCGGGTCTACATCGGCGTCTACACGAGCGATCATATCCCGCGATTACGATCGTCAAGCTTCTCCGGCGTAGCAGGCGTGATGCCGCCCCTTGCCGCGCATCGTTCCCCGGCTTCCGTCCGGCGAGGGGTATGCCGAGTGGGCGCGGGCACCGGGCGGGCCGCCTGCGCTCGCTGGGGTCAGCGCCCGAGCCGTCGGGCCGCTTGGCGGGGCGCGTGAGGGCACACAGCTTGCGTCCGCGTCGCGGGGTTAGCCGGGGGAGGGGCGGGTGGCGGCCCCGGTGGCAGGGGTGCCGCGGGTCGGCATCGGCGCAGTCGCGCGAAAGGGGAACACCGTGCCGGACGAGCAGCTCCCCCGGATTAGTGTCGTGGTGCCCGCCTACAACGAGGAACGGCTGATCGGGCGGTGCCTCGCCTCGCTCGCCGCCCAGGACTACGCGGGCCCGTTCGAGATCATCGTGGTGGACAACGGCTCGACCGACCGGACCGCGGACCGCGCCGCCGCGTATGGTGCCCGCGTGCTGCGCGAGGGCCGCAAGGGCATCTGCTGCGCCCGCCAGGCCGGTACGCGCGCGGCGCGCGCGCCGCTGATCGCCAACCTCGACGCCGACAGCTACGCCGAGCCCGACTGGCTGCGGCGTGTGGTCGCCCGGTTCGACGCCGATCCGGGCGTCGTCGCGGTAGCCGGCGCGGTCGACTACCTCGACGCGCCGGGGTGGGCGGAGGCGCAGGCGACCGCCTTCCGGGTCGCCAATGGGCTCGCGATGCGCCTGTGCGGCGGGACGGCCTTCGTCATGGCCTCCAATCTCGCCTTCCGCCGCGCGGCCTTCGACCGCGTCAAGGGGTACGACCCCGCGCTGCCGACGATCGGCGACGAGGCCGATTTCCTGCGCAAGCTGCGGCGGATCGGCCGGGTCCCGTTCGATCCGCGGCTGGTCGTGCGGACCTCCGCGCGGCGCTTCCGGCGCGGGTTCTGGCATTTCCTCGTCGTCGAACTCGGCTACCAGACGATCTACGCCGCCCTCGTCGGTCGGTACGCCGGTCGGCCGCCGCGCCGTGCCCGTGCCGACATCCGCGAGACAGGCGCGCGCGCGCGGCGGCGGCGGGTGCCGCTGCTCCTCGGCGTCGCCGCCGTGGCCGCGGGCTTCCTGGCGACGCGGCCCCGTTCCCAACTCTACGGCCCGACCGTGGTGCGCGGCCGACCGGGTGGCCGGGCGGTGGCGCTGACCTTCGACGATGGCCCGAGCGCGCCCGCGACCGCGCAGATCCTCGGGTGCTTGCGGCGGGCGGGCGTGCCGGCGACCTTCTTCCTGGTCGGGGCCAACGTGGCCCGCCACCCGGCGCTGGCGCGACGGATCGTGGCCGAGGGCCACGTCGTCGGGAACCACACGGACCGCCACCGCTGGCGCGATGCCTTCCTCGACGTGCGCGCCGCCGAACTCGACCGCGCGCAGGCGGCCATCGGTGCGGCCGCGGGGGTCGTGCCGCGCTACTTCCGCCCCCCCTATGGGATCCACACCCCCTGGCAGCTGCGCGCGGCGCGGCGGCGCGACCTCCTGCCGGTCCAGTGGGGCGTCGAGGCGAACGATCCGCACCGGCCCGGCGCGGCCACGATCGCCCGCCGGATCCTCGCGCGCGTCTATCCGGGGGCGATCATCCTGCTCCACGACGGCGCGGGTGCCGGGTCGGACGCCGATCGCGCGCAGACCGTCGCGGCGCTCCCCGCCATCATCGCGGGACTCCACCGGCGGGGCTACCGGATCGTGCCGTTGCCCGCGCTGCTCGACGGGGGACCCGACCGGCGCGGCGGCTGACGCACCGCGCGCCAGGCGGGGCTCAGTCGTCCCCGATCGGGGATGGCGCGAACGGCGCGTCGCCCAGCAACCAGGCGAGCAGCACTGCGGCGGCGGCCACGGCGATCACCGCGGTGATCCCGACCCGATCGGCCAGGGCACCCACGACCAGGACGGGCACCACCGCCGCGAGGTTGGTGCAGGTGAGCTGCAAGGCGAAGACGCGCCCGCGCAGCGCATCCGGCGCGCGCTCGAGGAGCACGGCCTCCGACGAGACGGTGATCAGGCCGACCCACCAGCCGATCCCCAGCGCGACGGCCATCACCGCCAGCACGCGCGGCACGAGCAGGGGCTGGTGGAGGGTCAGCCGCGCCGCACCGGTCACGATGCCGCGCCGGACCCACCAGTCGGCGACCGGCGCGACCGCGGCCAGGGCGGCCAGGCAGCACGCGAGGGGGACGAGGCTCCGGCCGACGAGCCGCCAGCGGCCGTAGCGCCGCACGAGGCGGTCGAGCAGGGCCGCGGCCAGGGCCATGCCGACGCCGGCGGGGGCGAGGACGAAGACCGCGTCGTCGGCCTCGATGCGGAGCCCCTGGCGCGAGGCGGCGTAGCGCGGGGCGAGCGTGATCAGGGCGAAGAGGACCGTCCAGGTCAGCGCGAGGTAGGTGAGGGCGCGCCGGGACGGCCGATCGGCCCGGACGAAGGCCGCCCCCGCCGCCAGGTCCGCCCGCACCGCCGCGAGCGCGCCCCGCCCGCCGCCCGGCCGCTGCGCTGCGGCGTCGGGGGCCCGGCCGGGCGGCAGGGCGACGACGAGCGCCGTGGCGACGAGGTAGAGGCCGGTCGCGGCGAGGAAGACCGCCCCGGGCCCGAACACCTTGCTCAGGATCGGCCCGAGGAGCACCATGCCGGCGAGCTGCGCGACATTGAGCGTGACATTGAGCAACCCGATGGCGGCGGTCAGGAGGCGGCGCGGGAGCAGCGCGGGGAGCGTGGCGAGCAGCGCCGGGGAGAAGAACTGCGCCACGACGTTGATCAGGAAGTTCGCGACGAAGAGGATGCCGATCGACCACCCATACCCGAGGTAGGCCGCCGCCAGGACGACCCGCAACAGGCTCGTCCAGACCAGCACCCGCTTCCGCTCCCAGCGGTCGACCAGCGCGCCCGCGAGCACGCCGAAGAGGGCGACCGGCAGGGCCGCCGACACCACCGTCACGCCAGTGAGGGTCGTCGAGCGCGTCGCCCGTTCGGTGGCGATCAGCGCGCCGAACCAGATCGCGTTCTGCGCGGTCTGCGCCAGGAGCTCGGCGAGCCACAGGCGGCGGAACGCAGGCACCGCCAGCGCCGCCAGGATGCCCGCGCCCCCCTCGTCACCGCCTGCAGCCACGGCGCTCGCCGCTGCGGTCCCTTCGGCTGGCCACTGCTCCCGCCCGGACACCCGCTCGCCCCCGCCGCTGTCGGCGGGGCCCCGCCCGCCCTCCGGAGGCCCCAAGCACGAACCGCGCCAGCGGGCGGTGACCGCACGCGATCTGGCCACCCTGTCGGTGCGGGCGGCGCCCGACAGCTGTTCGTGCGGGTGCTGGTGGGGGCGCGTGTGCGCCTCACCGCGCATGCCAGTGCAATTGTGCGATGCGCGATGTCCCTCGTGCGGTCGCCCTGTGCGCTGACCGCGGGAGGAGTACCGGGACGCGCGTTCCCTTCCGCGACCCCGCAGATACCCTCTCAGCCTTCGGCGCGGGCGCGGCGTCGGCGTGTCGCGGTCTCGGGTCGCCGCCTCGTCGCACGGTCCCGCTCGCCCGGCCGGATGGCCGTGCTCGGGCGCTCTTTCTCGACCGAGCCCTGGTGGCACGGGGTCTGGCTGCGGGCGCGGCGGTATCATTGGGGCGAGCGGAGGAGCGTCGCCATGACCGACACCACATCCCGTCGCCGGCCCGAGGAGACGCCGCCGCGCAAGGACCCGCGCGGGGTGGTCGAGCGGCTGACGTACCAGAACCCGGAGAACGGCTACACCGTGGCCCGGCTCGCCCCCGAGCGCCTGCGGGACGAGGCGCGCGCCGCCCAGGCCGACGACCGCCTCGTGACCATCGTCGGCACCCTCGCCGACCTGACGCCCGGGGAGGCGATCGTCGCGCAGGGCTGGTGGAAGAACGACGCGAAGCACGGCTGGCAGTTTTTGGTCCTCGACTACCGCACGAGCCTCCCCACGACCACCCAGGGGATGCGCCGCTACCTCGGCAGCGGCCTCGTGAAGGGCGTCGGCCCGGTGATGGCCGGGCGGATCGTCGACGCGTTCGGGGAGGGGACGTTCCACGTCATCGACCCCACGCTCCACGTCATCGACGCCACGCCCGCGCGGCTGACCGAGGTCGCGGGGATCGGGAAGGTCCGCGCGATGCGCATCGCGGCGACCTGGGAGGAGCAGCGCCATATCCGGGAGGTGATGGCCGCCTTGCAGGGGTACGGCGTCTCCACCTCGCTCGCCGTGCGGATCTACAAGCGCTCCGGCGACGACAGCGGGCGCGTCGTGTCGCAGGAGCCGTACCGGCTGGCCCGCGAGGTCTGGGGGATCGGCTTCAAGACCGCCGACGCGATCGCCCGGGCGGTCGGCATGGCCCCCGACGCCCCCGCGCGCCTCCAGGCGGGCGTGCTGCACGCGCTCGGCGCGGCCGGGGACGACGGCCACACGCTGCTCCCCAAGCGGGAGTTGCTCGAGACGGCGGCCGAACTGCTGGGCGTGGAGGCCGGGCGGCTCGGGGACGCGGTCGGGGCGCTCCTCGCCGCCGGCGACGATAGAATCCCAGGGAGTGTGTAAGTGCGCGGGCCGTTGACGGGGACGGCCACCGTGTGGTTCTTCTCAGGGTGTGTACGGACACTGAGAAGGGAGGCACACGATGACTGGGCTTGCGTCGGTTCCGTGGCTCTCCCGCACTTTCGATGCTTAAGGTTTTGCCAAAGGGATTTCGGCGCAACTGCGCGACTGCCGATTGCTAGATGGCAGCGTCAGGTACCGTTTTCGGGCCGCTCGAGCACACTTTTCGTACC
>JAABUU010006438.1_pt1 | contig 12591 bp, 8 predicted proteins | sample 5559301 | NCBI WGS metagenome assembly JAABUU01 (sample SAMN10711884, study PRJNA513360) | rock metagenome | isolation source: Antarctica rocks | place: Antarctica: Victoria Land, Richard Nunatak white
GGTATCATTGGAGCAATGAGCGGGGAGTCTTTTCGCCGCGCATTCAGGCGGGTGAGCCTGTATATATGCAAAGTAACCATAGTGCTAGGCCTGTCTGGAACAGCTGAGTCACCCAGAAGTGCGGGAGAGCTGGCCCCTCACCGTTTTGCATGACATGTGCTGTGCTGCACAGGAGTGAGAAGGGGTCGGCGACGCAGAAAGGGAGCACTAGGCAGGCCTTGGCTGTTGATCACTGAAGCGCAGGGTAGTTGCTGATGACTTAGACAATGATGTTGACACGGCATCCTGAAACGCTCGCTGCGAGCTTCAGGAAGATGAATTCGCTTCTCGATGGCGTTTTAGTGGCCAGCGTCAGGTTAACATGTCGCATTGCTGGTCCCATGCCTGGCTTCGCAAAACTGTTGACCTAAACCGGAAATAACCTAATTATCCAAGTGAGCCTCAAGTGTGCGACCAGTGTTGCCTGCACGATTACGTCGTGACGCGGGATAGACTGCTGCCAGGCCTACGTATGCATGCTCAGAACATAGCCTCAGACTCCTGAGATCCTGCAAATCTTGGCCTGTGTAGTCTTGCACCCATAACATGCAAGCCAACTGCAGTTGCCACACCCTGTCTGCGAGCGCAACAAGGCAGAGTTTAGCGTTGCCTTCTAGAGCTGTACCATTCACTCCACGACTGACTGCGGGGCTAGGAAGCTCGCAAGCACGTCGCGGGGTCAGTACTGCTTTCGCTCTGTCTGCTTGCAGCTCACTTGGTGTACAAAGACTGAGCGCTATCTGGTATTGACAGGTGGCTTTGACTCACCAAAGGGTGACAACACGCCCAGCTGTCAATGTGCCTACTTACACAGTGTGCAAGGCTGCAAGTGCAGCAAAAACAGCGCCGTCTAGTGCAGTAGCTCATTTGAGGTTTAGCAGAGGTTCACCCAGCAAGGTAACTGCATCAGAGAGTCAGACTGCCTTTGACAGCAACTCAAGACAGAGAACTATCCTGCCTTGATGGGACAGCGCAGGCAGACTGCCAATGTCTGCGATGCTTGGCGTATGCATGTCATTCAAGCTTTTCATGTTGCATAGTGCTTGTTGATGCAACTCTACAGGTGCGAAGGGTGCTAGATCAGATCAGAGGTAGAAGCTATGAGGAAGCACTCATGATTTTGGAGTACACCCCTTACAGAGCTTGTGAGCTGATCATCAAGACTTTAGTATCGGTGCGTCCTTGATGCTGCCAGGCAGGATGCTAATCTGCTACAATGGCTGCTTAGCAATTTTATGGTCTACAGGCTGGAGCAAATGCCAAAGAGAACTTGGGCCTTAAAAAGCTGAAGCTTTATGTGTCTGAATGCTATTGTGACGAGGGGCCAATTTTGAAAAGGATCAAGACCCGTGCTAAGGGCAGGTAGGCTGTAAAGCAATTCTGCATACCATCTGCAGCAAGCTGTCCCTTGCTTTGTTGGTGTGCTGCATCATTGTACATTACAGCCGTGCATACAAGCCTCAACTGTGGCTGTTGACAATGCTGATGCCAGCTGTCGTCTGCTGCAGGGCCAACCGTATTGCAAAGCTGACAAACCACATCAGCATCAGAGTCCAAGAGAAGGTCGAGACATCGTGATTTATGCCAGCTTGCCTTGGAGTGCCTTGCTCGCACAACAGGTAGTAGGGAGCCGAATGAGAGCCTTCAGCTTGAGGGTTTAGGGTTTGGGCTTGCAACAATTGACCGACCAATTTTCTGTGGTGAAGTTATCAGAAGAGGCAGTCGTTGCTTGTCAATCTGTGTACATGCCGGCAACATGCTCATACTCTGTTGCATTCAGTGACAATATCAGACAATGCTATGACCACAGGGATCAAAGATGAACATCCTATTTGAATGTACATTGCGGCTAGGCCCCAAAGCACCCCACTGGGCCAGGCATCATCACCAAAGCGGCTTGTTTGTGCGAAGCTAAGTGCACGGCAGTGTTTGGGCCACTCGCTTGCGCTTCAGGCACACTGTACAATGGGAACAATGGTAAGGACGTACAGTGACAAGATTTTAAATTCAGGGCCTACGCTGTGATCGGCGTAACAGCTGTGCTACGGTCGAGCTGTTTTGTGCTGCTCTGATCACAGTTGCACATCTCATAGAGACAGCGGTTCGTGAGCTTGCAGCATTTTCTCAACGTTGCACGAGTCGCACTTTTGACGGGAAGCGGATTCAGATTTTGGGAAAGTCTTCGGCGCTGAGATTGGCATGGTTTACAAGGTGTATATTGGTAAGTCTGGCACGTCGGTTGGGCTGTGCGAGCGCAGTTCGTGAAAACAGTCGTGACAGTAAGGTTGCATTCACCCCCAATGCCATGGCAGGTGGTCTGCCAGCCGGCACAACAGAAGCAGATATCGAGCGGCAGTTCACTAAATACGGCACTCTCTCCTCTGTTTGGGTCGCTCGCAAGCCGCCTGGATTCGGTGAGCTCCCACTTTACTTACTCCTTTTGTTGCCGTGGCTGCTGGACATCACGAAGCCCTGCCTTGGCCGCAGCTATCAACGTGCGATCTGGCACAGCTCACTGACCTAGTGCCTTTCTGTTTGTTCAAGTCACCACAAGTGCCTTCACTCATCACAGAAGCTCTGCAAATGCGTCTGCACACCTACCTGCAGTCATCGTCCTGATCTACTCGCATGCCTCGTCACTGGCCTTCAGCTCCTTCAACCTCCTCTCCTCTTCTGCGTCCCTTCCAGCAACAACGCATCTGCCATTCTTCAAGTAGCACTGGCAGCTTGCAGCTGGTCTCTAGACACCGTCAACCACTACAACTACTCGCCACTCGTCAGGTTGACACAGCACAATATGTGTGTGGCTTGCTTACTCATAACAAATGTGCCTGTTTGAACTCCACAGCACTGTGTCTGCAAAGACTGCGCTGTCTCTGACTGGATCAGCATACTGACATTGGATTGTTGCCTGCAGCGTTTGTGGAGTATGCGGTAAGTGCTTCACTCTATCCTGCTGTTTCTGTCTTGCTACTACTGTCTGTCTCACTCTCACACGCCCTGAGGGTTGGCTTTGAAGTTCTATGGCTTGATGTTACCAGGATTCAAGAGACTCAGAGGATGCTGTACGGTCAATGGATGGCGTCAATGGCTGGGTAAGTGCTTGCAGAGCTGCCTAAATGTGCGACGCAACTCATTGATAGCAGCCTCTGTGAGAAGTCTGACACTGCGTTCGTGTATGGTCGTCACACAAATGTACACAGCTTTGCTTGTTATCACCTGCAGTGTGTAGAGCATTCAAGGGCAGGAGCGCCGAAGCCTCGTCAGCCTTCACATGGAGGAGGGTACAGTGATAAGAGTGCATACAGTTATTCAGATCGTGACAGAGGCAGATCTGGCAGAGACAGAAGGTATGTACCACACACATCCATTCTACCTTCAGCACTTCACGCAATGCTCCTGCTGTCATGATATCGCCACGCAGTATAGTGGCACCAATGCTTGCAGTCATCAATACAGCCATGTCTCAAACACGCGCAATCACTTCATGTCTGCTGGCTTGCCGGGCGCCTTCCCATGGCAACATAGTATTTCAGCAGATGCCAGAGATAAGACGCAATGCTCAAGCAAACCCATGTGGCAGAGCCGGGGATCTGGAAGACGCTGAGGTGGTACATGTGTCACTGCAGTCCCCCACCCCGCAGGAGGCGCAGCCCTAGCTATGAGAGAAGCAGGCGTCGCAGCCCTAGCTATGACAGAAGCAGGCGGCGCAGCCCCAGCTACGACAGGCGCAGGAGGAGCCCCTCACCCCCTCCTCGCCGTCGCCACTCCCCCTCCCCTGACAGGCACGCACTATCTCACAATCAGCAGATGCCAACCAGCAACTGTGTTTATGCATTCATCAAGCGATGATCTGTCATTGCATTGGATGGACAAGGAATTTGTATGGATGGACTGTGTACATGCATTCATTATATTTTAATGAGGATTTGCTAGACAGCAGTTGCCATGATCATACCGTTGTAATGGTACAAGCATAGCATCAACCTTGTTTGGCGTGCATGGCACTCAGATTATCGCAGCTGCATATCTACCTCAAACACTAAGCTTGCATTTGCCTGGGCGGGTACTGACTGGCTGATTGACACAGACGTGAAGTCTCAGATGTCTAATGCATTAGGCAGGCTAAACAAATTTGGCTCAATGCAGTTTGGCTGTGCATACTTCTGCACACACAGCCTTGACGATATCAGCTTCCCACAGGCCAAGTTTGCATTGGATGGCCGCCAGCCTTGCCTTCACAATTCTTGTCCCATAGATCACACTTTGACAACTTCTTCTGCTCACGTTATGATAAGTTCAGTTTTCTGCAGGGCTCGTGGCATATCAGACAGTCCAGCCCCCCGCAAATCTGTGTATCCTGCCCGTTCTATCTCACCAGCCAATGGACATGTGTGAATGTGTTTACTTTGTTTTGCTCATCCTGGCCGCTGCTTTGCCTGTCGCTGATCATTTGTCCGATGGTGCTTGAATTATAGTTGTGTATCGCCATGCTGACCGTGTGTCCCTGTCTTTTTGTGTGGCCAGGAACGACTTTGGTTTTGCAAACTGCTTTTGCAAATCAATTGATACAAGCTGCCTGAGTGTTATGATGCAAAGCTGTACATGTAGCTGAAACGCACTCTTATACTCGTGACAACAACACGCAGGTGGTATGCTGTGTTGTAAACAACTGGTAATCACAGTGGTCAAGCATGATGGTCTGCAGCTGTTCAACATCTTGGCAAAGATGCATCAATGTTTGCTTGCAAGTAGCTGCTTTGGCATGTCGACAGTGTGAACGGCGGCATGAGCTATGCGCATACAGCAGCTTCAGCAAGACACAAAGTTGAGTACTAGTGGCATCACATACTGAAGCTGCTCGTTGAGAGAATGCATGAGTTACCATTGTGCCAATACTGAATACTAGCACACGCGAAATTGAAGTCGACGCAATACAGCTGTAAATATCACTGCATGTAAAAGTCATCTGAGTCAGTATCATATTCTTCAGCAGGATCTGTCTCCGACTGACCACCTTTCCCTGATGCTGTGGCAGCCTGGTGCCACTGAATCTTACCACTTGCAAAGCCAGCTGCCAAGCCCACAGCAGCCAAGCCAAACAGTCCCTTCACGACATGCTTGATCCAAGCATGTCTCTGCCTCATCTGTGTGCCAAACCCAACTTGCCTGGGACACACCCTCTGCTCTGTGACAGCATTCACATGGTCAATATTCCGGCTGCTGAAGACAGAGTGATGCCTAGGTAGATGTCCTTGCTCCAGTTCCCGTCTCACTCTTTCTGCTTCCCTTGCCACCAGACGCCTGGGAAGATGGTCCTGATCTCTTTGCAGTCGAGCATTGGCTGCTGGTGCTGGTGCTAACACCGTCGGTGCTGGCAGCTGCACTGCAGCAACCCTGTTTGCAGCTGCCACTTCTGATGATGATATCACACCAGCACTCTGACTGGTAGGCTGTGCCTGTTGCTGCAAGCTGTTTGCCACAAGCAGATTGAATGCATTCTGCAGCTCATCATGACTTCTCCCTGTGCTGTCCACAACTGCGTCTCCAGCAGGTGCTGGAGCAGCTGACCCAGCAGCTGTGCCAGAATCTGAATCTGCAGCTGGGACTGCAACGGGGCCTGAAGCTGCGGCTGTTGGAGAAGCTGCAGCTAGGGCAGGCGTAGCTATGCTGCTGCTGGACAGCTGCCCCATGGTCTCATACCCAATGTTGAACATCTCATTCACCAGCATCTGCATCTGATCTTGACTGAGCAGTGTTTGCTGTGCTGTTGGGCTTCTAAAGCTATTTCCCGCCGCTGCTGCTCCCTGCTGAGCTGTCCTGTGAACTCTGGCTGGTGTCAAGGGAGGCAGCGCTCTTGCCTGCCCTAGGGCAGAAGCCGGGGCTGGATGCCCTGCTCCCAATAGCCCCTGTGTCTCTCCCCTTGCTTTTGCGTGAGAAGACTGCGGATCAGCCCCTTGTGGAAGCTCAAACGCTGCGTCTGGCAGTGAGGCGTCAGAGTTGCTTCCAGGTGCAGCAATCTGCCCTGTGCTACGTTCAGATACCATCTTGCCTTTGCCTGCTGCACTTGGTTCCCCTTGTGTGTTGGAGCTTGCCTGTGGTGGCAGCAACACACTCTGCACAGCTGCTTGCAGCCCTTCAAGGCCTTGCATCCCTAGGGTGTTCAACACCCCTGCCAACTCCCTGTCACCCTCTCCGTCCTCCTCTTCCTCCTGCATTTCTGTTTCTTTTCCACTGGTAGCAGCTAAGGCATCAGCTGCACCTGAGGAAGAACCGAAGGCTGAATCTGCTGCATTCCTGCTGTGTGAAGAATGTGCAGATTGCTCAGAGCCCCCAGAACGCCCCTGCTGACACCTATCAGTCTCTGACTTACTCCCACCTGAGTCTGCTGCCTGGTCTAGAGGTAGCATGTCAGCAGATGCCTCAAACAGCCTCTCGACAGCTTCATCAACAATGCGCTGCCTCTCAGCAGCTGCCAGCTGCTCAGCGTCTGCATCAGCTGCATTAGCATCAGCCTCATCAGCTTCACTCATGTCACCAGATGCAGCTGCAGCTGCATTCTCAGCTGCTTGCGCACCTTCCCCTGCTGCATCATCATCCAGCACTGAAGAAGCACTTGGTGTTGGTGGTGTTGATGCATCAGGGTCTGGGTGCATGCATTCTAAAGCTGCAAACCTTGCAGCAGGCTCTTCAGCACTCAAGGCTGGCAGCTGCTGCTGCTGCCGCTGCTGCTGTTGCTGCTGCTCTTGGTGGTGGCCCTGTTGCAGCAAATTGTGTGTCATGGCGGCCACTACCTGCTGGTACTCTTGCTGGCTCTGGGGAGGCAGCTGCTGGCATTCTGACAAGCCCACAGGCTTTGCAGAATGAGAACTCTGTGGACCACGAGGGTTCAGAAACCCTCTTGCAAGACCTGCGCCTGTGGGAATGACAGATGTCGCTGACTCAGCACCCCTCTTGGAAACAGTGGAAGCTGCAGCAGCAACTGTCTCGGAAGCAGTAGTCAGCGTCTGGACTGTGTCAGAGTATCGTGGCTGACTAGCATGCTGTGACTCATGCTCATGCTTGGCTGCAGCATAGGCAGCTGCATTGGCAGCTTCTGGCGACATGTGATCATGCTTGCCTGCGGCACAGGCAGCTGCATTGGCAGCTTCTGGCGACTCATGACCATGGTTGGCTGCAGCATGGGCAGCTGCGTCGGCAGCTTCTAGCCATGCTGTCACGGCTCTCATGATGCTGAGAGCTCTGTGGCGGATGAAGGAGCTGCTGGACTCCAGAATGGCAGTCTTGCACATCTGGATTATTTGAACAGCTGAGTCTGAGTGCGGCAGGACTCTGACAACCAGATCACTGAGCTCCCTGTAAACAGCAACATTTTGCTGATAGAAGCAGATGTTAGTTGAGATAGTTTGCTGTCTCTGCAAAACAGCGTTGTTTGTGATTACAGGCCTCACGACAATCAGGTGATTACAGTCATGACTGCAGTCTGCTGTGCACCAGTCAGCAGTGAGACAATAGACCATTGCCACGCCAGCAGAGCTAGCATAACAATGCAAGATGCTTGCAATGTCAATCAGGGACTGGCCACATGCAGCCAGAAACTGCCGGCTCAAAAGAATATGAGAAAGACTCTCAGGATGAAGTTCTCAGACAAAACATGCTCAAATGCCATGAGGGGCGCTCCTTTGCAGGACAAATGAGCATCATGCAAGATTGCTGCAGCAGAGCTGATGAGCTGATGAAATGGTGATCTTATCATAGATGCCATACTTGTGACTTTTGAAATATCCAACATCTACGTCAACCAGGGTGGCCTTGACTATGGTCTCTGCAGCCCCGGCTGACCCCAGCACTGCCCCCAAATGACCCCCTTGCTGACTCACTGTTGACAGGATCTGTACAGCTTCACTGGCTGCGCTACTGAGCACTGCCTGCAGAGAACACTACAGCGTAATAATCATGATGATAATAATAAGAATAATGATAAACAGCATGACAATAAATATACGGCGTAAACGAACCAATCATGACCCAGGCATGGGATTCTGGCTTGGTGCAATCTGCTCCAGCAAGCCATTCAAAACAAAAACAATTCACATGCTAGGTCATGTCAAAGCTACAAATGCAACAAGATCTTATGGCGCAGGTGGGCATGCAACATGGTGAGCACCTGATGCACACAGCAGCATGCACAATATAAGTGCACCACATGACAAGCGAAACTGCAACATCAGAGGCTCTAGCATGTGCAATTGTGTGCACTGTGTGCTGAACAGCCATGTTGTAAGAGAAGACTGATGTACAATTACATGTGACTAACTCGCTGATCAATGGCTGCATGTTGCTGCACAGATATTTCTGGCCCACCTGAACCAGGGCTTGCATGACAGCAGGGAAATGGCTCAAGCCTTGCATGGCCTCTTCAGCACTCTTGTCTGGCTTCTCACGCCACAGCTCTGTTGCAGCCTGAAGCGCCTGAATGGCCTACGACATCGCAAGCACTTTCAGCAACTTTTTCACATGAGATATGGTCACATAGAATGTGCCAACAAGGCATGCACTGCCCGCACTGTCAGCAATCCTCACGTGAAATATGTTCACACATGGAGCGTGCCAACAAGGCATGACAGTCTGAGGATGAGCAGCCAGACTGTGATGTGCATCAGACATCCTGGCTTGAGAGCACAAGTGCAGATCACCAGCAAGCTTGCTGTGTGTAGATGCTGCAACAGGGTTGACGTCAGGCTTGTCATTGGCCTCTGGTGATACGTCTGGCTCAAGCCCGATGCTGACTTTGCATGTGTCAACTTGCACATGTCATTACAATAAGTGCACCACTGTCATGCATCCATCATGGACATTCTGCAGTCTGAAGCATGCATCCCCATCTTTCCATGATTGCAGCTGGGATGCGCCACGCGCTGGGCAAGATAACCTCACCAAAGGGTCTTGAAGGGTGGCAACCCTCACACAGCAGTGCAACAGATCCGGCACTCCATTGACATGCTGCAGCCAGAAGCCTGCCCTTGTTTTTACCACCTCCGCTGGCAGCAGCATCAGCACATGGAACGCAAAGTGCCTGACAAGCCTGACTTCTTCTTGACTCTGCTTCCTTTCCTCTTGAGATGATCCACGAGCCCGTGATGGCTTATGCCCTTCAGAAGCCGCCGGCTGCTGAGGCAACTCAGGAGTATGAGACAGCTCGAGCTGCTGAGAGGACTCAGGCAGCTGCGGCAGCTCAAGCCCCAAAGGTGACTCAGGTCTGCTGAGTTCAGCAGCAGCACCACCCAAGCTGATCTGAGGAGTATGACTGGATGATCTTGGTGATGAAGGTCCAGCCTTAGAGGCTGCAGGATGAGCGTTGATGCTGGGAAGCGTTACTTCTGCACTCTCCGGGCTTTGCAGCTGAGCTGTCAGGGCTGATGCAGGCCTGGCTGGCTTCAGCTGAGCAGTCAGTGCAGAGACTGCTGCTGCTGTGATACCTGCCTGATGACTACCAGATCCTGCTGGAGTGGCAGCTGCTGCATAGCTAGAGTGACTATGATGCCCACCTGCTGGCTGCAACTCACTGATTGTGAGCTCAGGCGTCACACAAACAGCCTGAGGATGTACCTCAATTGGTATATTGCCCTCCATCTCATCTGTGATGCTGATCTGCCTTGAAGGCTCGTGTCTGTCTGAGTGTTGCTGCTCATCTTGCTGTTGGTGAGCGTGGTCTGGCTGTGAGGAGGTGATCACAGCTGTGGCAGCCGAAGCTAGCGGTGGCAGGGCTTGAAGCACTGAGGCTAGGGCTTCTGTGAGAGGATCTGCTAGGGATGCTAGGCGTGCCTGGTTGAGGGGGTGCTGCCCAGCAACATTCGTGATGGCAATCAGCACATCTGCAACCTGCAATATGAGCCCAATTGAATGAGGTGCAGGTTAGATATATACAGGTACATGGCTGCCAATAATGTTGCAAATTGTAACAAAGGTGAGTGATAAGAAGGTGCAGATTTCTAGTTGGCCAGTTCAGGCTTTTGTTCAGAGGCAAATGAAAGGAAGAAGTTGTATGTGCATGGCGCTCTCATGCAAGAAGACGATGGCGGATCCTCATGACAGCAATAGAGAGAGGATGGGTCAAGAGGGCTCAAGCAAAGGGATACTGATGCATCATGCAAAAGAATGGTGGCAAGCTCATATGACAGGCACCAGTTTATTTGTGTCACTCAATGATCAAGCCAGTGAGCGCAGCCATACCAATGGGCAGCAGAGTACAAAGAAAAGCAAACGGCAAAACAACAGGAAGAGGCAAAGCATGTTTGCTTGATGACATGAGCATCAGCATGGTGCACAGCGTCAAAAAACGCTCGTACCAGTTGTGGTAACAAGTAACAGTCATAGTATCAAGCATGGCAACAGCGTGGCACAGAGCAAACACATTGAGGAGCAACCTGTAGCGTAGGCAGGCTGAGGCCCGGGTGTATGTGAGCCTTGATTGCACTGCTCCCAACAGCTATGAGGGATAGCTTCAGCTCCTGCACACACTGCGTGACTCAACCTTCATTCTCACATACACAATGCCGATAGCTGTCTTGCATGCAATCAGATGCAGCTCACTGCAGATGAAATGACCTTATGCGTCGCTCTGTTGGTCAGCATTCTAGCTGCATGTTACAGCAAGTGGGCATGGCTGCATAGAGAAACTACACACATGTCTGGCAGCAGCGGATGAGAACCCAGTTGCAAGTCTGGTTTGGACACATAAGAAAGCTGGGAGCAGCAAAAAGCAAGAAAGCTTTGGCCAGGATGTGGCATCTGTTTCTGCTGGGGGTACAGACTGACCTGGTTTGGGGGTGTCAGGAGGGCAACCAAGTGCTCCAACAGTCCAGCAGACCCCACCTTGCTCTGTGCTTCTTGGCACCCTGCGTTATCATGTGGCATGTCACATGTTGCAAGGCAGTCATGCAGGGGGATCGCCCCTGATGCTGAGAACATGCCACACACAGACAGACTGACAGGCAGACGGACATGCTGTGTGGCCTGAATGATGGCTGATTTGCAGCTGCATGTCTACTAGTGAAGGCATTCGTACGTGGTGTCCATCAGGGATCAGGTTGAACTGGGCTTTTCATGTGTGGTGTGTGCCATGAGGGGCAATATCTGCCCAGACAGTGAGCCTGATACTACTTGCTGAAGCAACGCACATCACCCAAAAATGTTTCAATGAGCACACAGCACAGCCTGACATCACTCATGTCCTGAAATGGCCTTGCTTGAAGCGTCTGCATACAGCACTCACCACCAGTGATCAAGGACACCAGATTCAGGACACTGTTGAGCTCTGACACTCTTGTCGCTGACAGCTTTCTCTGGTGACATGCAGACTGTACCCTCTCAACCAGGCTAAGTAGGATAGCTCCATTGCCAAACGTGGCGATGGCTAGCTGCTCTTGCTGCTGCCACTCAGCATCAACTTGACATAGGCAGGTCAGCATCTTAACAGCTGCCTGCTGTGCACCCTTGTCTACAGCTGTCAGCATCTTGTAGACCACTGGCAAGCATGATGACTGCATGGTATAGAGCTCTGCCAGACAACCTCTGCTTGCTACAGCAACTCTGCCATCAGCAGAGTTAGTACACCAGAGATTGGAATGGTGACAACATGATGCAGAGCTTGGTCAGCAGCTTGTATACAGCAGAAAATTCAACATATTTTGCAGTACAGACCGTTGTCAGCAGGGATTTCTGATGCAAGGTGAGCACAGCGTGGAAAGCAAGTTGGCAGGTTCAATCATAACTACACAGACATAATGCAAACAGCAGCTCTCGTACGCACTTGCTTCAACATTCATCACTGCAGGTGAATCATCGCCATTGGCTTAACACGACTGACAATCAGATCGATCCAGTCAATACAACATAACAAGGAAGTAATCATCTACAAACTGTTTACTTGACAAAGTTCAAGTCATACATAAGATAGACAGTCTGTACAGGCTGTGTACAGCCTATATTGCCTCCTATCCATATGTGAACATATCTGTGTGTGACTCCAGCCAGCAGCAAACTGTGTCTCACCTGCTCATAGTCGGCTTCAGCAGCCATTGCACTGCTTTCTGGTGCAAGCGAAGGTGGTGGGGCATGGTGCTGTGCCATGGCACCTGACATGATTGCCACCTGGACACACAGATGTCAATGACATAGACAACACACAGCAGGAGGACCATGAGCTGACTGTAACAACTGATGAAGTATTGAACAATCAACATGAGGTTATTGACATGCAATGACGTTTGTGTACAGACATGGCTACAAGGCAACATGTTGCTTTGTGGAGATAATGACTTTGCCTGCATGCAAAGCACATTGGCAGTGCACATTGGTTCAGCCACCCATGCAAAATCAGGATTTTGATATGCAGCACAAAATGTATGGTATCTGTAGACCTTTGTTGGCGTACTAGAGCAATCACCTGTGCTTCCCAGCCTGCTTGCCCTTCACAGTTGGCCAACTTGCCCAAGCTTGCCAGTGTGACCTCGCTGGTAGGAGGGTACAGCACCATGACACCCAGCACAT
>JAABUU010006441.1_pt1 | contig 12585 bp, 10 predicted proteins | sample 5559301 | NCBI WGS metagenome assembly JAABUU01 (sample SAMN10711884, study PRJNA513360) | rock metagenome | isolation source: Antarctica rocks | place: Antarctica: Victoria Land, Richard Nunatak white
TCCAGCCCCTTGTTAGCCCCATCTGCAATCACCTTACCCTTCGCCTTAGCCCCCTTCCGATTATGTTCGATGCGCCGATCGTACCCGCTCTTCGTACTGATCCTCGCCGCCTTGCTTCCCTTCCGGCCATCCTTCCCATCCTTCACGTGCATCTGACCAACCGTCCTCCTGGCCTCGACACCCCTCCTCTTTAACTCCTTCTTCTCCCTTTTGCTCGGCGTCGGCAGAGCGTCCAGCAGCCACTTCTGCACCCCTTGACTCTGGCCCAGCCCCTGCTGCCCCTCACGGCCCAACCTCTCACTCGAAGCGATGACGTTCGCCACGCCCTTGACGTACGGCACATCTTCCTTCGTATACAACGTGACGGCGACGCCGCCGTCGCGGCCTGCGCGCCCGGTGCGTCCGACACGATGCACGTACGCGGCGCCGGAACCGGGAACGTCGTAGTTGACGACGCCGTTGAGGCCGCGGAAGTCGACGCCGCGGGCGAGCAGGTCGGTCGTGATGAGGACCCAGACTTCGCCTTTGCGGAAGCGGGCCATGATGAGGGCGCGGGCGGGGTCGGAGAGGTCGGAGTGCAGGACGGCGATACGGGCGGAGCCACCGGCTTCGGGGGGGATGTCGTAGCGGAGTTCGGAGTGCAGGGCGATGGCACGGGGAATAGTTTGTGTGAAGACGAGGAAGGGAGGGCGGACGGCCGGGAGAGAAGATGAGGAGGTGGAGGTGGGATGAAGGAGTTGGCGGAGGGCGAGGAGTTTGCCTGTTTCGGTGGCGGCGTAGATGAGGCGGTGGGAGATATTAGGAATTGCGGAGTCTTTGAGGCCGACGACGAGACGGATGAGTAGTGGGTGGTTGGCGATTCCTAGGGTCGATTGGCGGGTGGTTATTGTCGAGCGCGCGAGCTCTTCGATGTTTGAGCCCATGGTGGCGGACCAAAGGCTGATTCGCAGGTCGGGGTTGACGCATGCGTTCCATATGCCTAATGTTTGGGATCGGAACAGAGGGTCAAGGAGAACGTCGGCTTCGTCGAGGACTAAGTATCGTATTGAAGGTAAAGGAATCCTCTCGGTTGGTCCTTTTTCTGATATAGCATGGAGAAGCATCAATGGTGTGCTGACTAGAACATCTGCCTTGACTAGAGGGCCCACTTTGTGGCTAATGTGCTCCTCCTCCTCCTCCTCAGATTGGTCGCTCTCAACATCGCCATTCTTCTCGAGCTCGGTATAAGAGTGCTCCTCTTTCGCTATCCTCATGCCCTTGCGCATAGCCGTTACTCTGATTCCGGTCTCAATAGCTAACTTCCTTCCCTCATTGACGATTTGATCCGCAAGCTCCCGAGTTGGGGCTACAACAATAGCTTTTACTTCTTGATCATGACTAGGCGTTCTCTCTACAGCGTCAGATGAGCTTCTGGAGCCGGCTCGCCGTGCTTGGATAAGGCCGTGAATGACAGGTATCAGGAAAGCCAAAGTCTTTCCACTTCCCGTAGGGGCAACAGTAAGTAAATCAACTGGCGGTGAAGCTCTGAACCTGTCCTTCGATGGCTCCAGCTTCGCCTGTGTACCCTGAAAACTGTGCTCGTGAACAGGTCCAAGCAAGAGCGGTAGACCTCCAAGCTGTACCTCGGTTGGGATGGTGTACCCTTGAGCACTTATGTTGTCTGCCAACCTTCGCGATATCTTGTATGTGCTTCTAAGTTGTGAGAAGTGAGTAAGCGGCTGTGGAAAAAGAGGGACATTGGCTTTCTTTCCCCGTACTGCTGGATCGGGCACGGTCTGCGATTTGACTTGTGAGGGATTCTTGGATTGAGCCGTCCTTGCGCCAGGGGGAGGATACCCGTCAACAATGCCAGCACCTTGCAGAAGTGTGACCTTGAGTTTGTGGTCCTTCAATATCCTCTTACACTCTTCCTCACTCAGAGTAACCATTCCCTCTTCTCGAATAGAGTCGACCTCTCCCTTCACCTTACTTCTGACTGATAACGATGTACCTCTATCTCCGGCCTTTTCCACACCATTGGGTTGCGTCTCGTGACTGCTAGGTTGATCGCCAAAGAAATCCAAGTCTGCTGGCAAAGCGGAGGACAACCGGAGTTCGTCCTCGCCTCTCTTGCGCTTTCTGACCTGACTTGTATCATTCCTAGTCTCTAGGATCTGTGAGTCGCCGTTATGGTGCGCGAATAGCTGAGGGTTCTTGACCGCTCCGCTCGACGGTAGCTGTTTTTGTGGCCTTGCCTTCCCCTGTGTCGGCGCGCTTTTAAAATTGGTAGATCTCGAGAGCAGCCTGAATGCATCCATCTATGGCACTCGAACCCTAAGGTAAAACTTCACAGTCGATTTCCTGATCAAGAGTACGGAGTTTCAGCAGCCGCTAGGACACGCCCCGTGGAGATGACCTTAATTTTCCACATCCGGCTGGAGAAATTCTGGCCTAGCGGCGTCGTTCCGCACTCACAGTACCCCTCCCTTCACCTCATTCACCCCTCTGCACTCTCATAAGAACAACCCATTCCAACCCACGACCGAGAGTAACACTGCGCATATACTATGTGAGATAGGACTACAGCCATGCGCCCCCCTCTCAAACCTCGCATCCGTCCGATCCTCAACCGCCACTCCATTCAGTCTCTACGCAGACCTTACGCCGCCACCACCACCTCACCACCCAAACCCGAAGGCGACATCTCCTCCGTCTTCGTTTCCCTCTCCGGCAACGCCGCCCCACCGCCGCTCCCGCGCTTCGCCGCTCTCAAGGACAGCCTCATCCGCGGCCATGAAGACAAGCTGCGCGCCAGCTGGGAAAGACTTCTGGCGCAGCTACGGGAAGAGACGGGGATGATCAAGGAGCGGGGAAGTGGGTTGGTGCCGGAGATGCGATTTGCAGATCTAGCCAGTGGGAGGGGGTCGGAGGAATTCGGGACGCAGCTGAAGAAGAGAGGGGTTGCGGTTGTGCGGGGCGTGGTGAGTGAGGAGGAGGCGTTGGGGTGGAAGGAGGAGGTCCGGGAGTATGTGAGGGCGAATCCGCAGACGCGAGGTAGGTTGAGCATTTGTGACGTGTTTGAAAAGGTAGCAATGTGCTTCGGTCGAAGGAATAACGTGTTCATATGTCTGTTGCCTGTAGACGCTAGCTTTCTATCATCCAATGCCATGATCTTTGACTCTCCTTTGATGTTGACTTCCCGACCGAACACGTACCCATGGGTCTCAGCATCATTTCGATATACATCAGCTCTACATCCATTCCCTATTTCCCAACCCCCGAACCACCACACACACCACCTTCAACAAGTAACAGGACACTAACACCCCCTCGCAGCCTTCCCACCCTCCAAACCCGCCGTCTACGAGCTCTACTGGTCCCCGCCCCAGATCCGCGCCCGCGCCCACCCACACCTCATCCGCACGCAACGCTTCCTAATGTCCCACTGGCACAACACCTCACCCGACGCCCTCCTCTCCACCGCGCACCCGACCGCCTACGCGGACCGGGTCCGCATCCGACAGCCCGGCGATTCCGGCTTCGCGCTCGGCCCGCACGTCGACGGCGGCAGCTGCGAGCGATGGGAGCCCGAGGGCTACGGGCGCGGCCGCGTGTACGACGCCATCTTCGCGGGCGACTGGGAAGGCTACGACCCGTGGGAGGCCAGCCGGCGTCTGCCCGTCGTCAGCGACCTGTACAACGGCGCCGGCGCCTGCAGCATGTTCCGCATATTTCAGGGCTGGCTGAGCATGTCGACCACGGGGCCGGGCCAGGGGACGTTGTTGGTCAATCCGCTGCTTGGGAGGGCGACGGCGTATTTCTTGCTGAGGCCATTTTTCGAGCCCGTCAGACGGGCCGAAGACGGTGCGGCGGGGTGGGAGGCGTTTTTGGATAAGGCCAATTGGAGGCTGGAGGAGGCGAGGACGCCGATGCTGCAGGGGGCGTCGCCGTCGCTTTGTCAGGAGTTGAGCGTGGCGCTGCATCCGCATCTGGATCTGAAGAGTACGATGGTTCATGGTCCGGAGGTTAGGCCGGGTGATTATGTGGCGTGGCACTGTGACGGTATGGAAGGCTTGGCACTCATCCGTTCTTGATATGATGGCGTATCAGGTCTCATGTCTTTGGCGAACAGCTATCCACGCGGTCGATAAAGTGCACGCCGGCACCAGCGACTCCTCCGTCATGTACATACCGTGCTGTCCTCTTACCGAGACGAATGCCGAGTATCTTGTCCGGCAGCGCGAAGCGTTTTCGGAAGGTCGTCCTGCGCCGGACTTTCCAGGTGAGACTCGATTAGTGCTGTTGATGCAGCGGACTCTGCTGATCAATGCTGCAAGGCGGTAAAGGCGAATCGGAGCACGTGGGCAAACTGAGCATGGATTATGTGACAAGAACCACCAACAGCGAGGCTCAGAGGGCAATGGGCCTAGCAAAGTGGAACGTGAACGAGGATGGGATCTCCACAGGGCAGAGGAGATTGCTCCGAGAAGGCTAATGAGATATTGGGATTTTCCCCTAATGCGAATGTCACGGACAAGAGACGACTCCTTGATTCAGAAAACGATATATTCCGCCAAACTGAATGTTGATAATTCTACAATCAGTCTATGGATATTGAATTTTGCTTCACTTCGACTTTCGGGATTGGGCCTCGTGCTCGCTGCTGTTGTCGGGTGCTTCAGCTACTCTTCGTAAAGGGTGAGCGGGTATGTACTCCGTCCAGAATGAGGACCGCCCCTGCCGGCAACAATGATGGCCTGAGTAGGGCGGCTAGATGTTGTCATTCTAGATATCCTTCTTTGGCGTACCATCTTGGTTCAGTCTTCCGTACTGATCGCTCAAGTTACCATACTCCCTGTTCAGCCCCTCACTCTGCTTCTTGAGTATCTCCAGATCCCTATCCTTCTCCGCAAGCTGGTTCTTTAGCTTGCCAATCTCACCGGCGTTGCCTGCCTGCGCCAGCTTCTCGCTATCTTTGCCCTTAGTGGCTGGGTCGCCTTCGTAACGCTTGACCTTTTCCTCGAGACGGAGAACATCAAGGATCATGACATAGGTGCGATTGAGAATGAGGGAAAGGAATAGCGTGAAGCCACAGAGGTACATGTTCCGTTGAGAGTAGAACTTCCTGGCCTGGACTTCCATGCGTTGAGAGCCGCCAAGTACAGTTGCTCTGCCATCACATCACGGGTCAGTGAAAGGTACATACTTCGAATTCAAAAGCCAGTAGTGTCTTACTCAGCTACTCCACCCTGTTTAGTCGCACTTGCAAGCTCAATCTGAACACGATACACACGATTCACGCTGTCGAGAAAGAGGATGAGGATGAAGATAAAAGTTATCTACCAGGAGTCAGTCTCGCGTTAATCGCGGTTTCGCTGTTCAGGACGGAGCATGTCATACCTTCATCCCATATTGTAATTTAGCAACTATCGGACTCTCCGAAATGAAAGCGAAGAGTTTTCTCCTCCACGTGAATGGCAGCGGGACGATGAGCAACATAAAGATGGTCATCTCCGCCACGAGCAGGAGGAACACCTATCATGACAGAGAGGTCAGCTTCCTGATCATTGATCTGTGTTGTCACAGAGGATGTTGGGTAGAGACCGGAGCATAGATGAGAGACATCGCGGCCGTAGCGTCACGGTAAGCTGTGATGAGGAACGATGAAGTGGGATGCCCTCGGATGAAACGGTGGGTATGGGGAACTAGAAGGTGATGTTGTTAACTCACTAGACTGTAATAGAGCGTCATGGCTGCGGTCTTATACTTTTACGACTTGACAAATGCGAATTGGCTGCAGTGTGGGTGGAGTACCTTAAGACAGAGATGGTGTCTTGTCAGTTGTTGCGTTCTCGGGAGGTACGTTAAGAAGAGAAATTGGGGGGAACTGAGATGGCGTGGTGGTGGGTCGTGTGTCCTTTCGGGGGTGTGGCTTGGCGTGTCCCTGAATTCACACGTCATTGGCGGCAATTGCCTTGGAAATGTGCATTGCACGTTTAAGTTACACACGTGCTTACGCTAGGTTCCCTTAGGGTAAATTCACAAACCCTGTGTGTAGGTAGGTACCTTATATATGGACTTACCTTAGGTACTGTAGGTAAGCTGTTAGACTACACGTACTGTAGTACCTTATTAGGGGTGATAATAGAATCATTATTATTTCGCAATACATCTACTGTAAATCGTTCTTCTAAGGGCGGCTTGAGGTGGCCTCTGGGTCAATCGTTCTATGATTAGACCCTAACCTCAGTTCTGAACGTATTGAACCAACTTAGCCCTCAGCTTCGATTTCGTAGCTATTTGACTTGTGCTTCGGCTCGAATCTGAAGTCCTCGTGTGCTGGTCCCAAGAACATCTCACTATCATAGATTGAACAATTAGCCATCAATAGCCGACTGGTCTCTCTATGGTCGATGGTAGATCGAATGGAGAATGCCAGTACCTTATCTTAATCCAGTCTTTGTAGTTGTCACTACCCAGCAAAGTCTCCAACTCATTCCTTCCTTTCCATGCAGGCGGTCGGTTCTGAAGGCTGGGTGGGAGGTGCTCCAATATACCTAATGGCACGTATCGATACGCAAAGCTTAGCCACTCGAGCAAAAATCGTCGCGTGGTTCCTACACCCATCTCGTCCGAGCCCCATGTCTCCAAGCCAAACCGTGCGAACTTTTCCACCAGACCTAACCGCTCGGTGGCGGATTTGTCGAGATACTGCCCCTTTTCAATCTCCTCGAAAATCCAGGGCTTGATGAGTGCACCTCGGGCGACCATGACCGAATCGACCTGCGCTTGCTCGATGCGGTCGACATAGTCAATATGGGAGTAACAGTCCCCATTCCCGACAAAGTAGAGTTTACCGTTCGCTGCCTGGGTTCTTGCATCCGCCTCCCGGATCGTGTCGGCTAGTTCGTTCCCCTTCTCGTTGTATCTCTTGATGAGGGCGGCACAGTCCGATATGTACCCCCAGTCAGCGCTCTTTGCGTACCTCTGCTGTCTGCTCCGTCCGTGAAGCGTGATAGCTGCAACACCTGACGGGCCACCTCCTATTTCGGTCGCTTCATAGCCACCGAAAGCGAGTCTTTCCACCAGCTTGTGTGCCGTAGGCCGGCCATCTTTGGTACCCATCCGGATCTTGGCTGTGATGGGGATCTCCTCCGACACAGCATTCATGCCTCGAAGGATCTTCTCGAGCTTCGACTGGTTGTCGAGTAATGCCGAACCCGCACCGGCACGGACCACCAGATCGATGGGGCAGCCGCAATTCAAGTCAATGACGCGCAGGTGTGGGCAGAGCCTGGTCAGGATTTCGGTTGCTTTGAGCGCTTGCCAAGGCTTGTTTGCGGCGATCTGAGCTCCGAATTTCAGATCTTTAGAGTGGTCATAGTCTGTCACCACCGACACCTTTCTGGTAAAGACCGGAGGCCCTATCTCGGATGCGTGAGCCTTCATCAGTGCCCACTCTGACTTCTGTCCTTGCAATAGTGGTAAGCTCATTGCCATTTCCGAGTATGTAATCTGAGCACCAAGTTCGACGCATAATCGTCGGAAGGGTAGGTTGCCCTGCGTGGTCAAGGGTGCTAGTACAGGTGTCTCCGGTCCAAAGTAGATTCGACGTTTCTCGGATGGAAGGAAAGGAGGCTCCGTGTATTGCGCCCGATTGTCTGCCAGTTTATCATTTCTGATTGCATCTTCGATGCCATTGGATGTATCTGCTTTCTCGAGGCTTTCATCAGGGCGGCCTTTGGGCCGTAGCTGCTTGAGCAGCTCCTTCCCGCTCTGCTCCAGCCAGTCACAATATGCGTCTGCTTTGGGCGTCTCCACCTTTTTCTTCATAAGGTCGATCTTGTTCTGCGATGAAATCACATTGACCACTCCAGTTCCTTCGTCGTCATTGGAAGAAGACCTTATTCTCTTCACTCGACTTTCATCTTCGATTAAGACCAACTCTTTGCGCCCGCCTTCCGTGACCCTCTCATCGCTATGGGATCCTACAAACCGGCATTTCCATCCAGCGTTGCACCTCCCTTTCGCATCCCGGACGGGACAGCTGCCATTGAACGTACAGAGATCTTCACGCTTGCCCTCTCTCAGATAGCGCCTCAGATCATGCTCAAACTTGCAACTGTCTTCAAATCTGCAAGGCCCAGGTGCGAATTCAGGATAAGTGGCCCGACTCTGACATAAACCTTTCCGGTCTCTCGAAGACCCGAAATGCCGGCTCGTATTCTGTCCCTTGGATTTCTCCTTTCTTTTGCCGGCTGGACGGTCCCGGGCATCCGTATGATGAGAAGCTTCCGCGGCGTCATCATCCGGCCTTGTAGATGGCTGCGACTGCTTACTCCCCGGAGGAAACACAAGGAATCTATGACGCTGAGCGACTACAGAACGATTGCCAAGGGCATCTGTAACAACACTCACTCTAACTTAATTGGGGCCACTCCCCTTTGCCTCTCTCGAACCTCGCCATTGCACACTGGAGGCGCTTCGTCATTCTTGTTAACGTCAAACTTGAGACGCTTGGCCGGTGGATGCTCGACACCTAGCTCTTCGGAAGTCAAGCCATGTCTCTCGAACTTTTCGGCTTTTGTCACCATGGAGTCCTCAGGATACACGTTCTGCGGAGGATGCGCCTCTTCTCGCGAAGATTCGGGAGGGGGTCCATTTAGGGCTGACTCTGAGTCTAAGGGATTGAGCTGCACATCCATGCTTGCAGGACCCGCAACCCCATTCATCCTGTCTTGCCTTCCTTCAGTAACGGTTTACCCGGCTTTGACCGTGGCTACAAGATTAGACCCACCAGTTCTGTGAATATTACCTAGATAGTCGGACACAAAAGATCTTTTCTCCAGTTCCAGTTACAGTCGCCAACCTGAGCTGCTGCTGCTTTACCCTGAGCTGATGGTGAGAAAGCCTGAACTGAGGGTGAGGCTGCCTGTGCAAGAAGGCAACCCATTTTCAGCCCCTCATTTCAGCCCCCAAATGGCCCCATTTTTGGACTTCTACCTCAGCTGCAGTTACCAGCAAAGTTCAACTCCATTTTTAGTGTATGACAACTTCACACTACTTATCATCACACACCATAATGAGATACATCTAACAGAGCAACAAAGCTTGTTTCAACAAACATGCTCTTTTTTCATTGTTCTTTATGATTCAGTGCTACAAATGATCTGATATTTTTCTCATTATCTACACCGACAAAAGTGAATCTAATAACATCAATAATTCAATATGGTGGCAAGAGACTTCCGCGGACGAGCTCGTAAGACCGAATACAAGCCGAAAATACCTTGGTATGTACAGCGGCGTAAACTTACCATACAATCTAGAACATTCATTAATAATTGGGTGTTCTGGCCAAGCCACCCGAAATAGCGCCTTTTGCCTCGTGTTCCTGGCTGAATCTGCAAGGTACCGCCCTTACTGGCAAGTGATCTGCACGAAATGATTAATAATGTCGACTCATGACAATACAGACTTGACTAGTTACCATTACATGTGGCGTTCTCATTATTATTGACCCTTACAACAAGCCTGGGCCCTCCCAGCCCAGCAGATCAACGATATGGTGTCATGTCTGTGGCAAGCCCACACAAAGCGACAAGGCCGCTGGCCAACAGTATCTCACCCCTTCTGAGGAGAAGGCAGTCGTCAAATATGCTCTATGTATGTACAAACATGGTTTTCCTATTTCTGTCAAATTTCTCAGTACTATAGCGCATATCATCAAGCGTCAGCGTTCCTCCATCTTCCAAACCCTCGCGGCCGATGATGGTATCCGTCCACTGGGCAAGAACTGGCCGCAAGGCTTCTACAAGCGTCATCTTGAGCTCCAGGCAAGAAAAGTCAGACCGTTGGATTGGGCACGCCATGACATCTATGATAAAGTTGTGGGATGGTTCACTCTCATCGGTAAGGAGTTGAGCAATCCCGCAGTTCTTCAGGAAAATGTCTACAATAGGACGGCTTTGAAACATGTCTCAGTGACTATAAGCCACCGCTTCTGTCCCTCCACTTCTCCAACAATTCCCCATTGAAAGTCATGTCCAACATGGCCGTGCCGAACTCATCAATGTCCGCGGGTTCCGCGTCGTCAAAGAGCCTCGCGCACTCGAAGCGCTGCAAGAACACCACATTCCTTCCCAAGCACTGCTTATCCCACTCAGTGGCGCTCGCGGCATTCCAAAGGCCGCTGCGGTTCGTGTACATGACGCCGCTGGGGCAGGCCGACCAGCGCTGCTGCAGCGCAAAGAAGACGGGGGAGAGGCTGACGGCGACGAGCCAGGTGCGGCGGATGCTCTCTGACAGGATCCACAGGTACCACTGTTGCTGCGAGTAGGTGGACGGCGTTGGCAGACAGCCGACAAGATGCGTGGCAGCGGCGTGGGTGTTTGACAATGCCTTTGCGGCCGAGTGAAAAAGCTTGCCGGCCCAGCTATCCTGGATGGTCATGTGGCCTTCGGCGACGTGGCGGGAGCGGATGTCGCCGTCTAAGAGGCCAATGATCTGGTAGACCATGAGCGCGTGCAGCCTTGTTAGCTGCGCGAACAGGTCAACATCTTGCTCCCCTCCGTCGGCCCACTCCTCCGCGCCAACCCTGTCCAGAATAGCCCCGTTCTCCCGGAGTAAATCATTCGACCTGTCCTCTACAATTTGGAGGACGGTGTCCGTGTTTGCGGGTGTCCGGTGGATATAGCTAGCCAGCGTGGCATACGCGACCTGCACGCACGCCGGGGAGTTCGCACTGTACAGACAGGGATGGATAAAAGGGTTGCTGCCGGTGGTGACCCAGCGTTCAAACCAAGACTGCAGCACCGCCATGTACTTCTTCATCGTCGCTTTGCCAACTGGCATAGCGGCCAAGGTGTCCACTCTATGGGATATCCTCCACGTCTCGGGCGCAAGGAACCAGTCTGCCCTGCTCGCCGGCGCACTGGGCGTTTGAATGAGAGACGACGGGGCAGCGAAGTCACTGTCCATGAGTGGGAATGCCAGGTCCAACATAAGGTCATCTGCAAGGATCAGGTTTGCGGTGCGGGAGGATGTGTTGCCTGCAACCTCAGCGAGCAGTCCATCCTCCACTCTCGGCACCGAGCCTCTCAACGCATCCGACAGCAATGGCCGAGACGAGGAAGCTGCTCTGCTTCTCGACGGAGGATAGACGCAGGACCTGCCGCTATCCGCGCATCGTGCGCACGACGGCATCTGCCGACCGCATTTCCGCTTCGACCTTGCGCAGGCGCTGCAGGCGTTAGATTCCGCCTGCGTCGGCATGGTCGAAGGACAAATCCTTTTGGAGTCTTTTTCGGGGCAGAACTGGCTCCCGATCTTGTCCGCGGTGGAAGTCGAGAGGAATACTGTAGGCGCGTATTTGTCATCAGCTGGGTGCGTCCCCAGGCACATGCTTAGAGGCCTTGCTCAGGCACTTCATTTATACTATATAGATGTGCTCACTACATGTTAATGTGCACAATCAAAAAGAAGTGTTGTGCAGATCATGTCACATGAAATGTGTTTTATGACATTCAATTGTTTAAAGTCTTGAAAGTTAGCAAAATAATATATAGACAAGAAGTTCACCATCTCAGCACTGAGATAAGTGATAACACTAACTTCTGATTAATGTAAATTTAAATATCTAAATACTCAACAATCATCAACTCATCACATCATCACATCATCACAATCTCTTTAAACATGTAAGTAAGCTATTCTGACACTATATTAATCATTTAAGAGTTATAATACTCAAAATCATAATTGTTACATCCTGACTGAAGATTTCTCTGGTATAGAGTCTAGGGGTTTAGAGCTTGTGATATAAGAGGGAATCCAGGCACAATTAGAGTTAAACTGATAGATAGCAGTATGTTAAGTAAAGATTGTCATTAAATACACTCATCTTCTTAAGAAAGATGGTCTGTATATATATCAGACTGCTTACCTTTCTCATTTATAAGCATTATGAGTTAGCTCACTCAGCTCACTTATAAGCATCATGAGCTTACACTGAGCTGTACATCTTCAAGATATAGTTCACTGAATCTACACATTCAATGAATCTATTAAAACAATGATCATAACATCATTCTCTCTTCTTAGATGCTAGTTCTTTAGAATTTATTTAAATGAAAGTTTCTGTCTTTGTAATTCATAAGCTTTTCATGATGAAATCATTTAAAACATACAATTATCTTTGTCTTTATCAATTCATTAATAAAAACAGTAATTCAATGTTAACTATCTCTCTTTACTGTTTCAATCTCTCAATTCTCTGCATAAAGATGAAGAATCATTCTAAGTATGCTGAGTATGTTCATCACAGTTATTCATGTATCAATTTGTTGTAAGAATCTTTTAACTATACATACAATAAACTCAAGTTCAATCTGTCTGCTGCTGAGAAAGAACTGACACAGACTTTTGTTAAAGTTACTTGTTTTCATAAAATATTAAAATATATAAAAGATAAAGTTATTAAGAAGATACTCTGTCTTGCTTGCAAACTTGTCAATAATAATGACAGTATTTTCAGAAATAAGAATGATTTTAATTCTTTAAATCTCTTATTCTTAAATTTCTAAGACAGTCTTATCTCTACAGTCT
>JAABUU010006442.1_pt1 | contig 12581 bp, 12 predicted proteins | sample 5559301 | NCBI WGS metagenome assembly JAABUU01 (sample SAMN10711884, study PRJNA513360) | rock metagenome | isolation source: Antarctica rocks | place: Antarctica: Victoria Land, Richard Nunatak white
TGCGCGGCCTCCGAAACAGCGTCGCGCGGCCTAACACGGCGTGCACGGCCATCCATCCTGGCTCTGACCTGCCCCTCGTGCGGTCGGCCGCTGCATCCCTGTGCCCTCGCGTAGTCTAAACATCAGTAGTTAGCGGTCATCATCGAAATCCGCTTCACTGTCGTTGAAAGACAGCAGTGAGAGAGGAGAGGGACGATGACCGCTGAACACATTATAGGGATCTACGTGGTGATTGACGACACAATGCGGGCGCTGGGCCATGCGAGCCACCCCCTCGCGGGGGTCTCTGACGCGGAGGTGCTCACCGTCGCGGTGGTGGCGGCAGCCTTCTTCGGCAACCACCACGCCCGCGCGCTCGCCGTGCTGCACGCGACCGGCTACCTCGCGCGGGCGCTCTCGCCCTCGCGCTTCTCGCGGCGCCTGCACGCGCTGGCCGACTGGCTGGCCCTGCTGCTCGACGTGTTGGGCGACCTGTTCGCCCACGGGCAGGCGGCGATCTGCGACTTCGTCATCGACAGCATGCCCGTCCCGGTCTGCAAGCGCGTGCGCGCGCGGCGCTGCCGGACGGTGCGCGGGCGGGAGTACTGCGGCTACTGCGCCGCCAAGGACGAGAAGTTCTTCGGCTGGCGCTTGCACCTGGTCTGCACGACGGACGGCTTGCCCGTGGCCTTCACCCTGCTGCCCGGCGGCCTGCACGACCTCACGCCCATCCACGAACTGACGGTCAATCTGCCGGAGCGGGCGTGGGTCTACGGCGACAAGGGCTACAACAGCGCCCCCGACGAGGCCGTGATCCGCGCGACCGGCGGCGGTGTGCTCGTGCCGCTGCACAAGAACAACATGGCCCCGCACACGCGCGCCGAGCAGTGCGGCCTGCGCACCTTCCGCTTGACCATCGAAACGGTCAACAGCCAACTCACCGCCATGGGCATCGCCCATCTGCACGTCCGCTCCGTCGCGGGCTTGGAAATCAAAGTCCATGCGTCCCTGCTCGCCCTCGCCTGTCTGAATGTCGACTAGCAATCACGGTACAATTGGGTCAGAAAGGTGTCCGGGTCGATCAGATGAAGCGTGCCAGGCTTGACGCCACCGGCGATACATGAGCCTGGATTAAGGACGAAGCCTTTGATGGCTTCAAGGGTGTGCCGCAGGGGTACCTATGTCGCCGCTCAAGCAAGGTATCGTCGCAGTAGGGCTGCTGCTCGTCGTCGCTCTCGTCGTGGCCGTGGCTTTCCTTCACCCTGGATTGACCGGGCGTGTCGTCTATACGGTGGACGATGTGCTTGCCGGTGTGCGGCGGCAGCCACAGGCCTGGGTGGGACGCGCTGTTCTTGTCCACGGCGTTCCCAGCGGGTCTGGGAGCTACACGTACTGTACCTCGACCGGCGCGCACAACGCGCGGACGTGCGGGCAACCCATGTGGTTGTATCTCGGCCCCGCGGGCGTGCGCAACCACGGATGGGCGACGACGCCCATGATCTATAATTCCTGGCCACACACCACGCCACCATCTATTCCAGGGGTGCCCCCGCGGTCGCCACCCTGAGTATGCTGCTCCGCCCCGGGTCCCCGCCGCCCGCGCTGCACGCCCACCGTCCGCTGCCCGATGCTATGTACCGCCTACCTGTCGTGGGGCAGGCGTTAGCACGGCTGTTCCCGTGGGACAATACGATTATTGTGCGCATCCGCCTCACTCCCCCTTACCCCTGCACCGCTGCGACGAGCGCTCCTTGCACGCCCAGCATTTTGCTGGCGCCGTGACGGGTTGCCATGCGCCGGCGGATCAGGGTGACACATGTCGTGGCAACGGGCGTGACGATCAGCTTGCAGCGGCTGGACGATTGGTGGGCCGAAACCCCACGCGCGACCACGCGGCTGTCCTGCTTCGCCGCCCTCCCCTACCTGACCCAAAGCTCCGGATTGTCGCGTTGGGGTCGCATGACGATGCGCGCCTCACCCCGCTCGCGACGCGCGCGGCGCGAGGAGATCGACCAAGCCCGCGATGAGGCGCTCGCGCCCCGACGACGGCGACGCGGACGCCGCGTCGCGCAGCACGACCTCGATGATGACGTCGTAGAAGATCGCGCCGAAGACGATGCGCGCGACGGCCTCGGGGTCGGCGAGGCGCAACTCGGGGTGCGACGCGAGGTAGGCGCCGAGCGCCGCGATGAGGGGCTGGTGGATCCGTTCCACGAAGACCCACATGAGCGCGGGGAAGCGCCGCGACTCGCCCACGACCAGGCGGATGAAGGCCACGAAGTCCGGGTCGCTCGCGATAGCGGTGAGCACCGTCGTCAGGAGGCGGCCTAGCGCGTCGCGCGGCGCCCCCTCGAGCAGCGCGGCGTCCGGCGCGTCGAAGATCGCCCGCGACTTCTCGCGCGCCAGGTGCTCGACGAGGGCAGCAAAGAGGCGGTCTTTGTCCCCGTAGTGGCTATAGACCGTGGCCTTGGACACGCCCGCTGCGGCGGCGATACGGTCCATGCTCGCGGCGGCGTAGCCATGCGCCAGGAACTCGCGCATCGCCCCGTTCAGGATCGCGGCCGCCTTTGCCAGCGCCCGCCCGCGGCCCCCACGCCTTCCGCGCGCCTCCTCGACCGCCGCGCCATCCATGTCCATCGTCCTCTCCCCCCGCTTGCTCGTGTGGTCTCGGCGGCTATTCGCCGCCCTCTTGACAGAAGTATACCATACCGTTTAGTATATTTTTGTCGATATTGAACTATACGGTTTAGTATGGAAAAACGGAGGCTCCGCCCATGGGCGTCGCCGAACGACGTAGACAGACGGAGGAGAACGACCATGAGCGAGACCGTGAACACTCTACCGCAGCCACAGGAGGCCCCCGCCGCGCCAGCCGCCCCCGCGCCCGCGCCAGTCGCTCCGGCCCGCCAGGAGCGCCGGACCGTGGGCCGCGTCCTGTTGCTCAACGGCCTGGGCCTGCTGGTCCTGATCATCATCGGCCTCGGCGCCTTATGGCTCTGGCACGACGGCTACTATTTCTACAAGACCGACGACGCCACCGTGTCCGCGCCCATGGCGCAGGTCACCCCGCCCGCGCCCGGCAGCATCGTCACGGTCTACCACGGCCAAGGCGCCACGGTTCACAAAGGTGACGTCATCGCCACGCTGCACACCGCGACCGGGCGTACGATCACCGCCGTCAGCCCCCTCGACGGCACGATCATCCAGGAGGGGGCGACGCCGGGCGAGGCGCTCGCCGCCGGCCAGCCTCTCGCCCAGGTCGCCGACCTGAACAGCGCCTTCATCACGGCCTATGTCGAGGAAACGCACGTCAAGGATGTGCGGACGGGCCAGGGCGTCGACGTGACGGTCGATGCGGTCGGCGACACGCCCTTCCATGGCACGGTGACGCGGATCCAGCCCGTCGCGGCCGCGGCCCTTTCGCCGCTACCCACCACCGACTACGCCAGCGGCAACTTCACCAAGACGACCCAGCGCGTTCCCGTCCAGATCACCCTTGACGGCTACCAGGGCACGACGCTCTACCCCGGCACGTCGGCCAGCGTCACCATCCACATCCACAGCTAGCCTGGATTATTCATGAAAACATTCATCGAATTGGATTGGTTGCCGATGGCGGCCTTGTAGGCTCCCAGAGTCCACTTTGGACGCCAAAATCGGCTCTACGGCCGCTTCAGCCGGTCTACAAGGGTGGGTGTTCAGCCAGATGCGATCAATCTGATTAGACCAAAATGCTCATGAATAATTCAGGCTAGCCGCGCCCTGACAATCGCGCGCGGACGGCCGCACGTCTAGAACAACAGACGACTACGACAGAGAAGGAGACCACCCTACGGCACAGGCTTCGACCATCTCGGCGGGACGAGCCGTCCCCACGGCGCGTGCGCGCGGACGGGACGCGACGACACGCGCGGACGGCTACAAATGGTGGGTGCTGGTGGCGGCTGTCTTCGGCGCCTTCGCCAGCGTCCTCGATACCACCATCGTCAACACCGCCCTGCCCAAGATGCAGGCCGTCTTCGGCGCCGACCCGCACCAGATCAGCTACGTCGTCACCGCCTACATCATGGCCCAGGGCGTCGTCATCGCCGCCTCGGGCTACCTCGCCAACCGCTACGGCATCAAGCGCGTCTATCTCGGCTCGCTCGCGCTCTTCACCGTGGGTTCGGTGCTGTGCGGGCTGGCGTGGGGCGCCTCGTCGATCATCCTCTTCCGCGTGCCGCAAGGCGCGGCCGGCGCGGCGCTATTCCCACTCGCCTTCGCCCTGGTATTCGGGGCCTTCCCCGAGGACCAGCGCGGCCTCGCCGTCGGCTTCTTCGGCATCCCCGTCCTGTTCGCGCCGGCACTAGGGCCGGTTCTGAGCGGCTACCTCGCCCAAGACGTCGACTGGCGCTGGATCTTCTACGTCAACGCGCCGGTCGGCCTCGCCGACGTGCTCCTGGGCCGCCGTGTCCTGCGCGAGTCGCCGCTCCAGCGCGACCTGCCCTTCGATCGGCGCGGCTTCGTGCTCGTCGGCGCGGGCCTGGGCCTTTTGCTGTACGGGCTCTCCAACCTGGCCTACGACGGCTGGGGCTCGCTCGCGACCGTCTCCGGCCCCACCATCGCCGGCGCCCTGGCGCTGTTGCTCTACGTCGTGACGGCGTTGCGCACGGCCCATCCGCTGCTCGACCTGCGCCTGTTCGCACGCCGCAACTTCTGGGCCGGCAACCTGGTCATCTGGCTCGGCACGGTCGGCCTGTTCGGCTTCTTGTTCCTGCTGCCGCAGTACCTGCAGAACCTGCGCGGGCTCGACCCGTATCCGGCCGGCCTGCTGCTGCTGCCGTTCGGCCTCATGGCGGTCATGGGGACGGACTTGGTCGGCGGGCTCTACAACCGCCTCGGCCCGCGCCTCCTCATCGGCGCCGGCGCCCTCGTCCTGGCCGTCAACACGGCGCGACTCGCGCGTTGGAGCACGCTGGACTCGGCCTTCGCCGCGCTCCTGCCGCTGCTCGTCGTCCGCGGCTTGGTCCTGCCCGCGCTGCTCCAGCCGGCCAACACGCTGGCCTTGGAGGGGATTGAGGGCGCGGCCTTACCCGGCGCCACGACGCTGATCACGGTGGCGCGTACCGTCGTGGCCGCGCTGGCCATCGCCGTGCTGACCAACGTGCTGCAGACGCAGCGCATCGTCCACCAAACCGATCTGGCCGGCCGGGTGCGCCTCTCCGACCCCGCGACGGCGGCGCTGTATCGCCGCCTGGACGCCCTCGCGGAGCAGCACGGGCTCACGGCGATAGCCGCAGGGCAGGCCGCGTTCGCGCGGATCGCGGGCCAACTCGCGCGACAGGCGACCGCCCTGGCCTTCCAGGACGTCTACGTGCTCGTGGCGCTGCTGACCATCCCGGCGATCCTGCTGCCGCTGCTGATGCGGCACGACAAGAACGCCGCGCGGACCAGCGCGATCGGGTAGTCTACCCAACAAGGTCCCGCTGGGGGGACGTTGTTGGCGCGTGCATCGCGGCGCTCCCGGACACGGCGCCTCGCGCGTCGCTGCTGGTCAGCGGCAACGTGTAAGTCGGCTCAATTTATGCTCCGTCTCCGCCTCGGGGAGTGCGGCATGCGCCACGAGGGTAAGAGTCGACACACTCCGTACGCCGAAGGCGGTCGCCTCCAAGGCCAGCCGCCCGGCGTCCGGGTGCGCCACGTCCATGCGCTGGTCGGCCCGCCCGCGCACATCGTGGCGCGGCCACCAGTGCGCGAACTCCGGGCTCACGCGCCGTAGCTCGTCGACGAGGTCCTCGAACCATGGGTCACCGGCGTAGCGGCCGCTCTCAGCCCGGAACAGCGCCAACTCCCGTTGCGCCACTCCCTCCCAATCCACCAACCGCGCGCGCATGGTCGGGTTGGTGAACACGAGCCGGAGCATGTTCCGCTCGCGCTCCGGCAGCGCGTCGACATCGACGAACACGGCGCACATGGCGCGGTTCCAGGCGCGGATGTCCCACCGACGCCCCATGATATAGGCCGGGGTGGCGCCGAGCGCGTCGAGGACGCGCTGCTGGGCCGGCCCCGCGCGTTCCGCGTCCGCCGCGGCTGGCGGCGCGCTGGCCGGACGCGCCAGGACGAAAAGGTGCGCCCGCTCGGCGGGATCAAGGCGCAGCGCCCGCGCGATGTCCTCCAGGGTGTGGGCGGACGCCGCGACGGGCCGCCCCTGTTCGAGCCAGGTGTACCAGGTGATGCTCACACCGGCCAGCTCGGCCACCTCCTCGTGGCGCAGGCCAGAGGTGCGACGGCGACCGCCGGCCGAGAGGCCGACCTGGGATGGGGCCAGGCGCGCCCGCCGCGTCCGCAGGAAATCCGCCAACTCCGCGCGCCGCCCCTCATCGTCCATCACCATCGGCCTCCAGCGCATCCGAGCATCTTTTGTACTAGTATATATTCCTCCCTAGTACCAGCACATCTCGCTGTGTCACACTAGGGGTAGCGGTCGCGGGAGGTGATCGCGACGACGGCAGGCGTGGGGTGTGCCGTCGCTCGTGCGCCGCCGCGGCGGCGGAGAGGAGAGGACCATGCCGACCATCAGACACGACGGGAACGCCCTCTATTACGAGGAGTATGGGGCGGGGCCGCCCCTCGTCTTCGTGCACGGTCAGGTCGGGAACACCCTGGTCTGGTGGCAGCAGATCCCGACCTTCGCGCCGGACTACCGCTGCATCGTGCTCGACCTGCCCGGCTGGGGCCGGTCCCTGGACGCGCGCTCAGGGTCGGGGCCGCAACTCCCGGACATCGTGGCCGATCTCGGCCTCGTCCTGGACGCGGCCGGCGTCGGGACGTGCGCCATCGTCGCGCACTCACTGGGCGGCGTGGTCGCGAACGCCTTCTGCCAGGCGCACCCGGAGCGCGTCCGCGCCGCCATCCTGAACGGGTCGACGGGCGGCGTCGTGCCGCCGTCCATGCAGGCGCTCAAGGGGGAGATCGACCGCGGCGCCGGGGCGCTGACGGAGGCCTGGCGCGCCGGGCACGGCCCGCACCCCGGCGTCAGCGCCCGGCTGTATCGCGACCAGCCCGCGCTCGCCCGGCTCTACGAGATGATCGCCGGACTCAACCGCCCGGACACGCTCGATCCGACGCGGATCCCCACGATGGACCGGCTCGCCGTCCCAGCGCGCACCCTCTTCCTCTACGGCGGCGAGGATCCATTCTGCCCGCCGGGCTTCGTCGAGGCGGCCGCCGCCGCGCGGCCGGAGAGCGCGGTCGCGGTGATCCCCGCGAGCGGGCATTCCCCCTACTTCGAGCATGCGGCTCCGTTCAACACGGTCGTGCGTCGCTTCCTCGACGACCACTATAGGGAGTCGCATGATTAGGTCTCCCGAAGGCGCGAGGAACACGCCGCCTTGCGAGGCGCGGCAACAACAGCAGAGGGGTCCTCTTCTCAGTCGGCGCTAAGGAGGATGATGTGCCCATCGGGGTCGGTGACCATAGCGAAATACATGCCGATGGGGGAGACGAAGGGTGCGCGATAGCTCTGATAGCCGAAACCGGTGAGTTCGGCATACTTGCTCTCCACGACGGCCCGCTCTTTCACGTAGAACTCGAGGATCAGTTGAGGGCTGTCCGCTATGCCCGCCTGCCCTTTAGCGTTCAGGAAGAAGGTCAGCCCGCCGCTCATCTTGACCTCGACATGCGGCTGCCCTTCACTCCCGTCGGGGATAGCGAGACCGAGCCGCCGATAGAAGGCCAACGACTGGTCCAGATGCTGGGTAGCCAAGCCGACCATGTAGAGTTCGAGCGCCATGATTCTGTTCCTTTCCTTTCGCGTCACGCGCATGCACGGCAGGGTGATGCGGAACTGCCGCCCCCGTCGTACTTTTACGATACATCGGAAGGAAGGGGGTCATCTTGTACATTCGTGCGATTTTGTTACAAGTCTGCTCAGGTTGAGTGATCCCGCCGATAGGCGCGCGGGGTCAGGTCGAGCTGCCGCTTGAAGGCACGGGTTAAGTGACTCTGATCCGCGAAGCCGCTCTCCACTGCGACGTGGGCAAGGGGCATGTCTCCCTCCGCGAGCAGGCGTTGCGCGCGCTCGATCCGCTGGCGCAGCACAAATTGGTGTGGGCTTTCTCCCGTCGTCTGACGGAACAAGCGGGCGAAGTGATAGGGACTGAAGCCGATCTGCCGGGCCAATGCCTCGACGGAGAGATCCTGACTGAGTTGATCCTGGACGACGTCCAGCACCCGTTTCATCTGCTGATGCGTCAACCCGCGTGATGGTTCCTCGATGGCCTCTCCAACGGATGTATAATGGCGTAACAGATGGATGGCGAGCATCTGGGCGGCGGTGTGCGCATACAGTTTTCCGACGGGGGAGCGCTGTTCCAGTTCTCGCCACAGCGCGAATCCGATCTGTGCCAGCAGGGGGTCCTGGAAGCCGGAGCGCGCGACCAGCGACAGGCGCGTAGGCTCGTAGCCCGCTAACTCCTCGGTCGTGCGCGCAACCAGATCCGTGCTCAAACGGAGATGGAGGGTCCGTATGGGCGTGGAAGACAGGCTCTTCCAGCGCACTTCATAGGGCGTGCCCGTGCCAGATCGCAGGATCAGATCCCCTTGACGGATGGAGCGCGCCGTCCAGGGACCAGGCGCGCGCCGCTGCTCCAGACGCATCGCTCCGCCGCTAAACAAGATCAGTGATATGTCGGGCAGGGCAGGTGTCATCCAGCCTTCCAGCTCCATTGGCTCGTGGAACGCCTGCGCCACCAGTCCGTCCCAACCCGCGTCGGCACTGGAGAGATAGAGGAGCGGAGCGGCAGGCTTGCCGTTGGGCGCTCTGGTCGCTATCTGTTGAGGAACAGCCGCTTGTTCAGCCATGGCGATAGCTCACTTTCTCGGTCGGGAGATAGGGGAAGGCGGGCGCCTTGCATACAGCATATTCTCACTCCTTCTATCTTTCTTTGCACATTCGGTTCCAGCCAGGCTGCCGAGCGGTCGTGGCGCCCGCTACTCGACGGCCTCCGCCAACCGCGCGGCGTGCGTGCGTAAGGCGTCGCGCAGCTCGGGCGGCCGGCGCACAACCAGGGGGCAGCCAAGCCCCGCCAGCAGGCTCGCCATCCAGGCCAGGTCCCCGGCCTCGCGCACCTCGGCGCGCGGCAGCACGCCGTCTGATGTCTCTTCGAGCATGGCGAACGCCGGCGGGATCTTCGCACGCGCCGCCCCCCCAGCGTCGTCCGCGGCAGCGCCTCAACGGACCAAGCGCCGGGGATGGTGGCCAGGGAGCGGTCCACCTGCGCCAGCGCGTCGAAGCCCTCCGGCGCCGCGAAGGTCTCCTCGCGCAGCTCCGCCGCGCGCACCCGGTCCACCCGGAACGTGCGCGCCTCCCCGCGTAGATGGTCGTAGCCGACCAGGTACCAGTGCGCGTGGCGGCCCTGCCGACAGGCCAGCCCGTACGGGTCGACCGCGCGCGCGCTCTCCTCGGCGCGCCCCGACTGGTAGCGCAGCCGCACCCGACGACGGCGCTGCGCCGCCTCGGAGAGCGTCAGCAGCACGGCGGCGCCCGGCGCGCCCTCCGCCGGCCCGATGCCCAGCGCCAAGCCGTCCTCCAGGGCCCGCGCCCGCTCGCGCACGCCCACGGGCAGTAGGCGCCCGAGCTTGGCCAGCGCGCCCTCGATGGCGGGGACGGCTGCGGACAGGCCGAGCCGGCGCGCGGCGAGCAGTCCCACGACGAGCGCGAGCCCCTCGTCCTCGGCGAGCATCAGCGGCGGTAGCTTGGCCCCCGGCCGGAGCCGGTAGGCGCCGTAGCGCCCGCGCGCGGTCTCGACCGGGTAGCCGAGCTCCCGCAGCAGCGCGATGTAGTGACGCACCGTGCACTCGCTCACGCCCAGGCGGCGGGCCACGTCGGGCCCGCTCACCTGACCGTAGGTCTGCAACAGCTCCAGCACGGTGAGCACGCGCGTCGTCGGATAGTCCATGACCTTCTCCCCCTCCCCGGATTATACCGTCTAATCAGGAGGGCTTTCTTCCACTTTCGGCGGTAGGATGGGAAAAGGATGGTCGAACAGTACACGGGATTCCTCATGATCGCCATCCCTACGACGGAGGAGGCAGCCATGATGTGGGTAGGCTCTTGGCGGAATCAATATGGCTCGATGCTCGAGATCACGAGCGACGCGAACGGACGCATCGACGGCTCTTTCCAAACTGCGGTGGACAGCAGCATCAAGGGTCAGCAGGTCGCCGTCGTCGGCGTTCATCAAGGCGACCTCATCAGCTTCGCGGTCAGCGGCGACGCTATTGTTGTCTCCTGGACGGGCCTCCTCCACGACGACCGCATCGAGACGCTCTGGCACCTGGTCGCCAGCGAGAAGCTGACCGCCGACGCGGAAGGCGCTCCTGCAAGAAAGAAGTCACTTGGTGTGTGGGAGGCGATCACGACAAGCGCGGGCACGTTCGAACGCATCACCTAGCCTGGATTATTCATGAGCAATTTGGTCTAACCAGATTGACCGCATTTGGCTGAACACCCACCTCTGTAGACCGGCAGAAGCGGCCGTAGAGCCGATTTTGGCGTCCAAAGTGGACTCTGGAAGCCTGCAAAGCTGCCATCGGCAGCCAATCCAATTCGATGAATGTTTTCATGAATAATCCAGGCTAACACTACTTTGGCGTGATGTCATTTCCCCGGCTCAGCGCCTGGACATAGTAACTGATAGTGAGGCGCGGTGAACCGCACAATCATCGTTAGGGACGATGCTAACTGGTCGATGTGACTGGCGATTTTGGAAGTCGCCAAAGTAGTGCTAAGTAGATGCTGCTAAGTTTGTGCAAGCCAAACAGGCTCCAGAAGACGCGCAACCATGCCTGTATGTCGTGCAGGAACTTACCAACTTGTACTTAGTGTTCGTTCCCGTCGATCGGCCAGGTGACGCCCCAGGCGGGCAACTGGGCCAGACCCTGGGGCGTGAGGGCGACGGCGCGGCTGTGCGTCTGCCGCGCGATCCACCCCTGTGCCTCCCAGTGCGCGAAGATCGCCGCGCCCAGCGCGCCGGCGAGATGATCGCGCCGCTCGCTCCAGTCCAGGCAGCGGCGCGCGAACACCCGGCGCCGCCCCGGTCCGGTGGCCACCGGTACGTCCACGCCGCGCTCCCGCAGGAAGACCGCGCCCTCGGGCGTCAGTGCGAAGTCCGAGCCCTCTACCCGTAGGGCGCCCTGCCGCAGCAGCGCCTCGGTCAGCGCGACACCCAGCTGGCCGGCCAGATGGTCGTAGCAGGAGCGCGCCAGCCGTAGGGCCGCGGCGCGCTGCTGTCCCCGCAACGAGCGCACCGGCATGCGCGGAGCCAGGCAGGCTACCTGCTCCAGCAACGCCGCCACCCGCGGCGAGGCCAGGCGATAGTAGCGCTGCCGCCCGCGCCGCTCCACTGCCACCCACTCCGCCTTCAAGAGCCGGGCGAGGTGGGCGCTGGCCGTCGCGGGGGTGACACCGGCGCGCCGCGCCAAGTCGCCGGCCGGCACGGCCTTCCCGCCCAGCAGGGCCAGCAGGATCGCCGCGCGCGCCGGATCGGCCAGGAGGGCGCCGACGGCGCTGATGTCGATGTCTTGGACGGATACTGGTGTGTTCATACCACCATGGTACCCCCTCAACACTTTGACGTACGTCGAAGCTTTCGCGCGGTATAACACTATAGTCGCTAGGGGCCGCGACGCCGGCCGGCCCGTGCACATGGACGGGACGACAGGAGACAAGGAGACTCGATGACGACAGGAGACACGATGGCGCCGGCGGACGCCGCGCCAAACGCGACAAAGATGTCGCGCGCGGTAACGCTCACCGCGCTGAGCCTGGGCTTCGTCGTCGTCCAACTCGACGTCACCATCGTGAACGTCGCCTTGACGCATATCGGGGCGACCTTCGGCAGCGGGGTGTCCGAGCTGCAGTGGGTCGTCAACGCCTATACGCTCACCTTCGCCGCCCTGATCTTGACGGCCGGGGCGCTCGGCGATCGCAGCGGCGCGAAGCGCGTCTTCATCGTCGGCTTCGCCGTTTTTGTCCTGGCCTCGCTCGCCTGCGCGCTCGCGCCGACGTTCGCCACGCTCGTCGCCGCCCGGACCATCCAGGGGGTCGGGGCGGCGATCCTGGTCCCCTGTTCACTGGCGCTGCTCAACCATACCTACAGCGGGGACGCCGCGCGCGCCCGCGCGGTGGCGGTGTGGGCCGCCGGCGCGAGCGCGGCCCTCTCCGCCGGGCCCGTCGTCGGCGGCGTGCTCATCGCCGTATTCAGCTGGCGTAGCATCTTTCTCATCAACGTCCCGCTCGGCCTCATCGGCATCGGGCTGACGTGGCGCTATGCGCGCGAGACGCCGCGCTCGGCGCAGACCGGGGTCGATCTCGGCGGCCAGCTCGCCGGGATCATCGCGCTCGGCGCCCTCGCGGCCGCGACGATCGAAGGGGGCGCGCGGGGCTGGACCGATCCGCCGGTCCTGACCGGATTCACCGTGTGCGTCCTGGCCGGCGTGGCGTTCGTCGCGATCGAAGCGCGCGTCACACGGCCGATGCTTCCCTTGTCACTCTTTACAAGACGCACGTTTTCGGCCACGGCGTTGATCGGACTCTGCGTCAACGTCGCCTTCTACGGGTT
>JAABUU010006443.1_pt1 | contig 12581 bp, 12 predicted proteins | sample 5559301 | NCBI WGS metagenome assembly JAABUU01 (sample SAMN10711884, study PRJNA513360) | rock metagenome | isolation source: Antarctica rocks | place: Antarctica: Victoria Land, Richard Nunatak white
TAGGGCTCGGATAGATGGAATGTTCCAGCATATTCCGATCCGGAACATCGTTGTTCCTTGTTCACATACCGAAATCCCTAGGGCCTATTGGCTAGGCCCTATTCAATGCCGACACGCTTCGTAACAGTCTCTCTGTGATAAGTCAATGCTGCTCACAGTCATCATTGAATCAGCATTACTGCTGTTCATGCAATTTATCATCATTTATTCATCTATTTGATTCTTACTTTTTCATTTGTAGTGCTCTTTTCAAAAATTCATTTTACGCATGATGTGATTGTTTTTTCATCAATTAAATTATAATATAAAACGTTGCACGAAGAAGAAAAAAAATGATGAAAAAAAGTTTTACGACTTTATATTTACTAAATGTTGAGTAACATTTATATTTAAAAGATTTTAACTTGTTAATTAAACATAATTAAAATTAAATGTTATTTTTTACTCGTAACATCTTTTAACATTAACTTTTCTTAATACTTTTAATCGTAATATCATTAAAGTAACACTTGATTAAATTATAACATAATTTAACTTTATTAAGTTATTTTAATGTTTTAAACTTAATTCATGAAATAAATTAAATTAAAATAAGTTTTTTAAAATTTACTTAATTTAATGATCACGTTACTTATTAAGTTCAGTTGATTAATAAGTTAAATAACAAGATTTTCTTTTTCACTCAACTTAATGAAAATGAGTTAAATAGTTTTCTATAAGAAAATTCAATGATAAATATTTATTATTAATAATAATATATTTAATGAGGTAAAAAGATAAAGAAAGTAAAATTATGAAGCGAATTACTTTATTTATTAGCAGAATTACTATCATAACTTTCTATCATAACTTTCTATCAGCTTTATCACTTTATCGATTAATCTATCTATCAGCCTTTCTATCAGTCTTTCTATCAGTCTCTCTGATCACACAGGGATCAGGTCGGCGAGGCGCGTACGGCCACGGACCTGAGTTCAAACGAGCGCGTCATCGGTATTCGACCCCAGCAATACACATCCCAACGTTTCTGCGTATCCCCAGGTCCCACGGCTTTGTTGCTTCTAACCCAAAAACAACTAGGTCGAATTCTCATCGACCGACAGCTGGTAGCTCTCGATTTGCCTGCGGACTGTCATGCCGTTCATAGTTTTCGTCAGCTCGTCCATTACCGATTCCGTCTTCTCCAGCTGACATGTTGCCCTGATTAAAAGGCTCACTGTCGGACTTCGGGCCCGGCTGTGCCTCTTATTTGATTCTCCAGGTGCGAGGTTGCTGCCCGACTGTCCCCAGTCCATGTCGCCATTGTAGTGGCCGTGAGCCAGGCTGTCATCGAACATTGTCCAATCATGCATGTCTGAGCTCCTTACTGGTGATGGATGAGGGTTGAATATTGGCAGAAACCCTGTCGCCAGAGGATCGCTGTTGCCAAAGAAACCTGCATGACGATTGCTTCCATTGAGCCCTGGTCTCAGCCCTGGATCTGGGATCGACAGACTGGCCACATCAGTATTGTCGTCCAGATTCGCGAGTATGGTGTCGATATCAAGAGATGGAGCCGAATCAATCGATTCCGGGGTATTCTCCAGGAAATTCAAATTTGGCCGTGATTCCGGGTCATGGACGCATGTTCCAGCTCCCGCAAGAGGCTGGCCTCTCTCCATTTGACGCTGCAGGAAAGAGTAACGGTTCTTGGCTGCGAGACCACTCCGGCAGGGCAGCTTGCCGTTCACGATCTCCTTCCAGTTCCTTCCCATCATCCGGACACCTTCCAGAAGCAACGCATCCTGTCACACAATTAGAGATCATCGTCATGCTTGGAACTTATGGAAAGCGCCCGCTGTTACCTCCTCCATTCTCCAAGGGCTTCTGTCGATTTGCGGGTCTAGTGTGTCCGTCCAGCGCTTATAGCATTGATCCCCGTTTCTGGTACCTACAAAGGCCGCAATCTTACTCCATTTTGTGCCGTATTGTTGTATACATTGTCTGAGTCTTGCATCTTCCTCCTCCGACCATGAGCCTCTTTGAAAGCGCTGCGCAATATAGTAATGCCATCGTTTGCGACAATCCTTTCTCGTTTTCCCGGGAAATCTATCGGCTATCTTCTGCCAGCTGATTGTGCATCCGGGTTGTTCTGAGTTCCAGACCAGTCAGCCAGGGTTTCCCCCCTCGTATAGCCGATTGATGCTCTTTGTATCGACCTACCTTGTAACACGGCAGCGTTCAATTGTGCGTCCTGCTCGGAAGTCCATTTCTGCAAGCCTCTAGTGGATGATGACCGTGACGCAGGCTTAACGGGCGCTGACATCGCGGACGGCCCGTTCCCCAGGGTTCAATGAATGATGAGAACTTAATGGTTCTATATACTGCTTGGCGATAAATCCTTTTTTGCTCAGCCGAAGTGACATCGGACTTGAAACCGAGCTCTGGCCGCTTAGTTGAATCCCGCTCAGCAAGGGAAGCGCACAACCTACCTAGTGAGCAAGTTTCAAATAGGCTACCGTAAGTAGGACACCAGCGGAGATAATCGCTATATGCCGGTTAGCCCCGTGGGAGCTGATCCTAAGCAGACCACGCAGGTCTGTGACAAATTCAGCCATAGCAGAATCATGCTCGGTCCCCTCGGACATTTTTCACACTACCTACCTCAGAGGACCTGAGTGAACAGAGAGAGTAGCGCTACGATCCACAGGGTTATCACGTAAGCACGTTTAGTCTCAACGTAATGATGCAGTACTCTCGGAGAATAAATCACCTAATAGAGAAGAGATAAGAGCAGCAACGTAGATACAAACCGGTTGATTCTTTGTATACCTTGTCGAAGGATTCGAACACACGCTACAGTTCATATTCATTGTACTGGTGGTAGTACTGTACATAGACGTCGCATCGGCAATCTACTGGTACTTATCGAGCCCGGCCCGGGGAGCCCTGAGCTACTGTAGCGTGGGGCTTCCGGGACTCCCGATGCGGCTCCCGGGGAGCGCATCGATATACTAGTACACCGATCGACAACCAGCAAGGGTCCAGCTACTATACTTCAAGGGTAATTATTGTTGGCGCTGAAGTCACAGTCAGGGATTATTTTTGCTGTGCTGACCAATCCAAACGCCCTGTATTTGCAGATCACGCCAACAATAATTTCCCTTGAAAGATGGTAAGCTGTCCTTTTGTCTTAAGTACGTAGTAAACCCTGTACGTTGTACTGTGAGGTAGGTACTACAACGTATCCAGGGGGTTTATGGTTAATACTGAAGCCACAGTCAAGGATTATCTTCGCTTTGATGACCAATCAACTCCCCTGTCTTTGAAGATCATTCTAACAACAATCCCCCCGGAAAAGTAGTAAGTACTAGTACAGTACCTTAACCTCTAACAATACAAGACGCTACGGTAGGTACAGACGATCTTCATGGCCGAGTCTTTTACCCGTTATTCTACCACTTAACGGTCCGATCCCTGGATGATCAATCAACGACCCCTTTCACAATGAGTCATCAGCAGGGGACAAAAGTCGTGGTAGCATAAGCGGCAACTTCGAGACTCGGTTATTCTCGCTTATGCTACCACGACTTTTGTCCCCCACTGATGAGTTATCTTCTACTACGTTAACCCTGCTTGTTTGTTTAGGAAGCAGAGTAAGACAAGGCTGCCTCGCGACTCCCGTTGCCCTTGAAAGTTGACAGCGGGAACGAATGTGCTGCAGAGCCACGGATCAGAAGAAGACGGAGGGTTCCGGAGGAGCTGAATCCTGGTAGAGTATATGCGAACGAAATAGGGGCTCCACCGGATTGCATTAGCAATACTTCCCTGCATAATAACAATGTATTGTCGTATGTGAACCAAGGAATATATGCTAGCTCTACTGTCTCGCCTCTCTTATACACACACACCTTATCTGGAAATTTCGAAGGTACAAGTCGAAGCTGGTTATAGAGAAATTCCGCATAAGGGAAATCTGGTTTTAGCGTAAAGTTTACAGCGATTCTACCAAAGTTGTCAGAGGATTCCGTTGAATTTTCATATAAATGTAGGATGACACTTTGTAGTACCGTTGTTTCATATTGTTTTTTGTGTGATTCTACTTAAGCTAATTCACGAGGGCTATTTTTATTCTTATTCAATCCCCAATCACATACCTTATTATTCAAGCTCAACCATGGGTGTATCAGCCCCGCTGGGACTGGTGGCCATCGGGCTCATAACCTGGTATGTCGTCTCATGCATTGCCACTTGGTATCGACTTCGCCATATCCCAGGACCTTGGTTGGCCTCATTCTCTTATCTATGGGTGGCAAGCAAAATAATACGGGGCCGTGGTATGGAATATGAGAACCTCCGGAAATACGGGCCCTTGGTTCGCATAGGACCTAACTATATTCTCACGGATCATCCGGGGGCGGTGAAGCAGATGAACGGTGCTCGGAGCACGGCCAACCGGAATGAGTGGTATACTGCGACCAAGATGGACCCCGACCATGACAATCTCCTATGTTCCATCAAGATCGGGCCGCATGATACTCGCAAGGCTAAGACCGCGCATGGCTATGGCGGACGCGACGGGATGGTTTTCGAGCCGGCTGTTGATCGCATGATACAGCATCTCGTGGAAATCCTCCGGACCAGGCATCTCTCTTCGGCAGATCAACTCAAGCCTCTCGACTTTGCGCACTTCGTCCGGTACTTTACCTTGGATATTATTACCGAGATCGCCTATGGCAAGGCCTTTGGCTTTATGGCTGCGAAGGAAGATTTGTATGGCTACGCGAATGGTGTAGAGCGGCTCCTTGGATTCATCTCGACTACCGGAGACATTCCCTTGCTGCGCCGTATCTTGATAAAGCCGCCCTTCAATCGTTTCTTTGCCCCGAGGACGACGGACGAAAGGGGTATAGGAAAGTTGATGGGGTGAGTGCATGTATCACATCATGAGGTAGACCATTAACGAGGTGTCATAAGCATTGGGCATGGAATCGTCAAGAGTCGTTTCGAGAAGAACGATAGTTCGCACGACGATATGATTGTGAGTCGTGTCATTCTGACTTGGCGGAAAATGTCACTACGTAAATACCCCCAAAGCTCACCTGATACTATCGTGTATAGGGATCGTTTATGCGGCATGGCATGGATGAGAACGAAACCAAATCCGAAGTCATCATTCAGATAGCCGCAGGGTCAGATACTACCGCGTCGACTATACGTGTCACAATGCGTGAGTTATTCGGAATTTCTGCATTGTGTCGAGATTACTCTATCCCCTGGCAACAGCTTCTATTCTTTCGACACGATGTATACGGATGACCACCCTTGGCTGACTCTGGAAATTTCAAGTGCATATCATGGCATGCCCTCGAGCCTATCAGCGCTTAAAGGCTGAGATCACAGACGCAGTAAAATCGGGCAAAGCATCATCACCCATTACGAATGCACAAGCTTGGGAACTACCTTATCTGCAGGTTCGCATCTCAAGTAACTGAACATAGTTGAAGGTATTGACACTTTGCGATCGCAGGCCGTGATCTTCGAGGGTCTCCGCATGCGGCCCCCCGCCACGTCCGGGTTCTACAAGGACGTTCCCGCGGGAGGCGAGAAGATCCTGGGACAATTCATTCCCGCAGGGACGTAAGTGAGAGTTGCAGCTTAGTTTCCTGCAAAATTATCCGATCAAAGACCTCGGAAAGAAAGATATTGAAGCCACGCACAAACAAAAACTAACATCCACTGTTCCTCTAGTGGCATCGGCTGGAACGCCCCCGCCATGTTCAGACGCGAGGAAATCTTCGGCCAGGACGCCCAGCTCTTCCGACCGGAGAGATTCCTCGAATGCGATGAAGCGAAGAAGAACGACATGACACGCACGATAGACCTCACTTTCGGGTACGGGCGGTGGATGTGCTCGGGGAAACTGCTCGCCTACATGGAGCTTAACAAGATATTCTTCGAGGTATGTCTGACTTAACCAACGCTCGCCCGAAAGTTCAGAGCCTTGACCGACCTTCCCACCTACCTGAGACCGACCGCGAAGCTAATCTGTTTTGCCCTGCGAAGTTGATGCGCGAATTTGACTGGCAGCTAGTATACCCGGGAAGTCCATGGAAGGAGAGAGCCTATACGGGCTGGGTTCATTGGGACATGTGGGTTCGAATCACTGAGGCTGAACCGCTATAGGACCCTTATGGGCAGTGGTGTTCGAAATCGCTTCACCAGTTCGCTAGAGCAGGTAGACTCTGGTCAAAATTGCTGGTTTTCGCCGAACAATGAGGAGAAGTAGAAGATTGGTAGCTTGCTAGAGGCTACAGTGGAATGTCGTACAATGTCCATCTGGTAAAGGTTTTGGCCTATAAAGGGCTTGAATCTGTTAGTTTCGATTGTTATCGAAGATTCTTAGGTCTTATGGGGACACAAGCTTTCTAGAACCCGAATGCTCTTAGTCAATAATATCGAGTGAGAGAGCTCAGAAATGGCGTTCAAGTCATTTCTTACCAGGGCTGAACTGCCATGTTGGAGGATTATTAATTAATATACTTGCACTGCGACCTATGTGGTATCTAAAAACTCTGAACGGCGCAGAATGGATGTGCTACAGCCTCAGGAACATTGAAAGAAGTGAGTGTTATTGATCATGAGCTGCACTCCAACGTGATCCGACAGGAGCGTGAAAGGAGAGAAAGGAGAGAGGTAGGAGGCAAAACAAGTGCGTTATCAGGTCAATAAGCTGAGTAAGGGGCATTTGAGCAACACCGAACACCATCAAAAGAATCGTCTACAATTATCGTCGATCAGACTGTGACTTCCCCACCATAAGTAGGGCCATAGGCCTTGAATTCCATAGACACGGAGAGCATTAGGCTTAGCAAGGCATGTACGGAGCGGTCACTTTGATCCATGAGCCCACGAGAAATTTTCAGCCTGTCTAAATTGCCCTCCCTTCTCAATCTTCCAGAACGGTGGTGAATCCACCCACTGGAGATTCCCAATTGTTCCTGTCCGTCAGCCACCTCGTTATCTTCTCTATCTGCGTCATGTACTCTCTAAGACCACATTCATCAAACATCTGACCCATAGCCTGCATGAAAACCGTACTTGAATCCGGTCCACCCAGACCTGCGAGGATTCCAATCCCAGCAGCGGGGTATGTGTCCATGTGCACCATCTCCATGTTTTCGTAGGGATTTCTCATCATCCCACCCATTGTAGGCAGCCAGTTGAACGCCTGATGACTGACCATAGCAGGTAGCAGGCAACCAGCTGGCCCAAGTCCCTCCATGATTTGGCGGAATGGGGCCGCGGCATGTCTTGTCAAGCTGGTTTGCTCCGTTTGCATATGGTTGAGCAAGGCCAAGACTGTTTGTGCCCTGTCAACCTCGACAAGGTTGATGACGATCTGAACCGTGGGCCCGGCCACATCTGCTGCCCCAAATTCGCCTCTGGACTCTAGAGATCTCGGTAGGAACGGGAATGACGTGCGGGAAGCTTCGAAATTTTGGTAGAGCGCATGCGTGTGTCCGGTGCGGTAGACCTGGACCAGTGCAAAAGCAGTTTTCACGACGACGTTGAGTGCGATCTGCTTGTGCTCTCTGCGCAGGTCATCGAGTCCTGGAACTTGGAACACATGTTGGGTCAAGTCTCGGCCGCTCGCTGCAATCCTGGCTTCATACGTACCCTTTGGAACCGGGAAGGGGTTTTCGAGTGCTTTCCTGTGCGATTCTAGGCCTTCGAGTCGCTTGACGTGCCAATTTGCCGCAGCCCTTGCTTCTGCTGACGTTCGGAAGTTGTAGTAGCTGTCAGCATAGGGTTTAAAATCGACGTGTTCCTCAAGAGATGCTCCGCCCAATGCATTGTCGAGGTCTTCTCTGAAGATCTGAGCCGATGATGCATCCACGACAGCATGGCTGACAGCAAGGATCACAGCAATGGTTCCTGTTTCCTCGATGTCGTACAGCATAGCACGGGTCAAAGGGCCCGGGAACATAGCATGACTGGGATGGGGATAGTTGGCCGTTGTCGTTTTGATGTCGTCGATTTTTTTCAGCTTCCCGCCGTCCTGAATCACGAGATCGAAGATTTTATCCGTCTGGCGTACTGCTACGTGGAGGGCAACGTCAGGCTTTAGCGCTGTACTGTCCCAAACCAAGAAGGACGCTAGGAACCTATTGTTGGCCAGCATCTTTTTCATTGCCTTCCTCAAGTCCTGAAACCTCTCAGTTGCTGACACTGGTAATTTGGTGGAAACTTACTGTCTTATTCGTCTTCTGGGTTGAAAGCCCAAATTTCATGCCCCAAGTATCAAATATTCTGGTTTCTGCCAAAACGTTATATAAATCGTAAGCAGGCACGACATCCTCCACGTCGGCCCAATCAAGCCCGAACGCAGAGATCTTATCCACAACCAGTCTCTTCGTGGGTTGAAGCAGTTCTGGATCCTCCAAAAGATGTATCATGTCGTCAACCTCAGGCGGCCCCGCTCGGATCGGACGCTTGACAACCAATTTCTCTTCGACAGATTGCTTCTGTATAAGCTCGATGTGACCAGCAATCGTGTCTGTGCCGATCATATCTGCTATGGACAGAGTCTTGCCGGTTTGCCGCGTGATGGCAGTCCGAACTCTCATCACCGTGATGCTATCAGCAAACTCCCCGACTGGTCTGCTCAAAGGCACTCGAGAGGGATCAAAGCCTATGGCTTGGGCCCAAATGTTCTTGACCACTGTGGCCGCCTCTGCGCTGTCGAGAATGGCAGACGGCTTGTCTCTTCCAGCCCGGTATATCTTGATGAGCTCAGCCAACTCTGTCTTTCGAATCTTCCCCGCCATGGTGCGCGGATAATCGGACAGATTAAGGTCTCGAGCAGAGATAACATCATCAAGAACAAATTCACTACCAAGGTTCTGGAGGATGGCGTTTTGGATGGCCTCTGTGATGCCCGAGCAGGCGACCCCTAAGATGACAGCAACGGGTACCTCTCCTGCAACGGCGTCTGGCACACCAACGACTTGAGGATTGAGAGAGGCAAGACCGGGATCCTTGGAGACAGCGGTCTCAATTGCAGCGGGGGATATGTTCACGCCGCTACGAATTATACTATGTTGGGTTAGTATAGTAAGTGATAGGCTTTGTTGCGCGCTTACATGTCCTTGTAACGCCCAGTTATGAAGATACGTCCTTGACTGTCCATTCTTGCCTGGTCCCCTGACTTGAACCACATCCGTCCATCTGCATCGTTGTAGTAGTTGTCTGCGCTGGCGCCTCCGATGTATCTTGTGATAATATCGCAGGAGCCTTGAAGCTCGCCGTTTGCATTCCTCGGCACGGGCTTATTGGTCGAAAGGTCAGCGATCCGTATCGAGTAACCAGGCATTACCCATCCTATGGACACTTCGTCACCGTGCACCACCGTGGACACATCACCTTGGTTTCCCGGTCGAACCAGCAGCCCCTCTGTCATGCCATACCAATTCTCCACACTTTTTGCCCCGAGCTGTTCCATGCAGGAGCGACGGAAATCCGGTGATAGCACTGCGCCGCCGACGATCACTTGGGTGAGGCCGAGGCGCTGTGCGTGGCCAGCTTTGGCTGCGATGAGAGCGTGGATTATTGTCGGTATGATGACGGTGCTATCGAAGGCCTGAATTAGTATTACCACTTTGCTTCATGATCGTGGGTGATGGCGGATATGACAGTTGCAGGAAATGAGAGAAGAACATGCCCCCAGCAGGGATTACGCACTATCGAAGTGAAGAGTCAACAGTGCTCAATTTCTAGCTTTATGTGGTGATACAGAGCCCGAGGAAAGAGGATCCAGCAGACTAACCTGAGTGACTTTTTCCCGGTGGAGTGTTTCTAACATGGCATTTGCTTCGAACCCTGGCCCGGGATAAATTATTGCTGCCCCAATGGACTGGGCACAGACGACCATATAGTGAGCAAAGGAGTGATTGTTCGGGAGCACACAACAAAATCTCGAGCCGGCGAAAATACCGTCATACGGTCGGCTCCTGGCCCATGACTCGATGAACCAGGCGTGGGTAGACCGTTCAGTAAAGATCCCCTTCGGCATGGAAGTGGTTCCACTCGTGAACAAAACAGCACCCTCGGCAGCGTTCTTCGGATGCTGCTCTGCCTCTTTCACACCATTTGCTGCGGGTCTTTGCATCAGCTTCTCGAATGGGATCCACCCTTCTAACACATCGGAGCTTGATAGTAAAATTTTAGTAGGGTCAACCAAAAGGCCCAGGGCATCTACTGCGGTGGCCGAGATAGCATCAGCGGTAATCACAACTGGTGTGCTACCTGGGGTTATTTTGAGGGCAGTCTTAATCATGTGCGTGATCTCGTTCTTGTTGGCCAAGTTGCGCGGGTTAATGGGCACAAGAACACAACCCATCGCAAACGAGGACCACCTGATTTTGCCGTGTTAGCAAGATCGTACCCGACAGATCAAGGCGCTCAACCTACAAGGTGAGCAGGTACTCGGCGCCATTAGCCTGAAAACAAAATATCGGCATGCCTGGCTTAACGCCCACAGATTTCAAACCTGCAGTGAGCCGAGAAACTCCCTGCAATAAGCTCTTGTAAGTCCATCGCAAGTATGGCCGTTGACTGCGCTTGCCGTCGCCTTTCAGTGCTGAACATGGGATCCCAAAAAGGTCGTGCGGCTGATGAACTGATGCAACCGCCAGCTTGTCAGGGTATTCCTGAACCGACTCAAGGAATCTCTCCCATGCGGATTGGGGATCCTTTGAAAGTGGGGGACCAAATGCCTCGCTTATTTCGGCCATTTCGATCGTGAATCAGCGTTTCGTTCTTGAACTGAACGTTGATGATAAAAGAAGAATCCCAAACTACACTACACGAATGAAGGCATGAGTAGAGGCGAATTTCCTCGACTTCGCCATATATGCAGCAATAACGGAACAAATGGATAGGGTTCAAGTGTACCTCGCAGACCACGGTTATGGCTGTAATACGTGTACTACAGATTGCTTTCTCCCACATTTCCTTCCTGCGGCGAGTCGGGATTTGGATCCCAAATGTGGAAATAGTGGACCCGGAGAGGCCTGCAACGTGACGAGTGTAGCTCCATCCGAAGGACCTCCTTAGCAACTGATAGTAGTGGAGATGTGCCTCAAGAAGGTCAGCCATCTCGACCGATCAACAGCTTAGCGAATTGGGAGGGCCAAAGGTTCTGCTTACTCATGTTTACTCTGATCCCCTACTCCGACCCTCAGCACCCCAGGACACGCCTTCCTCTAGATTGCATAACACCCTGTTATTTCTTTCTATGCCTCGTTCTTCATAGGTGCCTGGTCTTCTAGAAAGATGTTGGTGCAGTGCATCAGTATGGTGCTGCAGAACAACTACAATCCCGCCATCATCGTCCAAGTGATCGGCACAGCATCACATCTGAGCACGGCACCCATCCGCACGGCATTTGTCTGAAGTCGCAGTCCCATCACATCATATCACTCCCGCCCTTGGTTTCAGCACGAAAGCGATTGAGTAACTTCTAATTGCCATGGACATTCAGCAGCAGCAGCAGTGGGAAGTCGATGCGAACATCCTCAAACTCAACCAGCACGAGCTGCGGGAGGCCCTCTTGCGTATCTGCAAGACGGATAAGAGGGAGAATGTGGGAATAGTTCGCAAAGCAAACCTCATCCTGGCAGACATAGCTCACCGTAAGAGCCTCGAGACGGCCGGCGTCCACATGGCACTCCCTCCATACCAGGAGTGTCCCACCGCTGTTGGAACCATCGCGCTCAAGCGCTGCCGCAAGTGTAAGCAGGATTTTGTAGACGAAGCGGGCTCCCGTGGTGGGTGTAGCTTTCATGATAGTACGTACACATACTTTGGATTCGCAGTCGAATCTTCTAATGAGGTAAACCAGGAGGGCTTCAGAGTAACAGCAAGGAAAGCATTGATACTTCCCGCAACATCGTGACTTGGTCTTGCTGCAATGTCCATTCTGCTGGAGATGGCTGTAAGACCCGTGATCACGTCGCCGAGGGTAGCCTGGCGCGAAAGTTTAGAGAGCTGAAGAAGGAAATGGTTTTCCCCCTGTACTAGGAGCCGTCTAAAGTAGCTGTTGGAGCGCAGCTGCCACGAGAAGCTATCGAATGTGCTGCTAAGGCAAGAACGGAGCAGCTCCGGCTTGGTAAGGCTTCATGAGTGGGGAAGGATCCTGATCGGTCACGTTGCAAGCATTTTGGCGGGGGCACTGCTCTTGGCATCTCGTACTGTCCATCTCATAAGGGCTCCATTCTCAGTCTTGGTCAGTATCGTGGATCAAGAGTGAAAAGCACCTCAGCCCCGCATGAGTCAGAGGTCTCTCCCGCCAGACAGGAAGAGATCGAGATGACGATCGAAATCAATATTTCTGACAATAATGATAGAAGAGATAACGAACAATAACACAGGGTTTAATCTGTCGTTAATATCATCGTATTTAAAGATCTGAAGTCTGTCTTTATAATTAATATCATTAATTGTTACGAACATGCCTGAACCGGCCAGGGTCCAGATCTAACCCTAATCAATTTGATTAGGGCAAGCCATGGCGCTATGTCTAGTTTGGACCTAGCGCA
>JAABUU010006445.1_pt1 | contig 12574 bp, 10 predicted proteins | sample 5559301 | NCBI WGS metagenome assembly JAABUU01 (sample SAMN10711884, study PRJNA513360) | rock metagenome | isolation source: Antarctica rocks | place: Antarctica: Victoria Land, Richard Nunatak white
GCCACGGGCGCGAGCTCGGCACGTACGGCCTCGAGGAGTTCCTGGAGACCAAGGCCCTACTCCTGACTCCCGCCGACCTCGCCGCGCGGCAGGCGGCGCCCGCCGATCTCTCGCGGCTCGATCCCGGCCAGCCGGAGCAGGCCATCGAGACCATCGAAAAGGCCGCCGGCGCGCCCGGCGGCGTGGAGGCGTACTAGACAAGTAGTCAGTAGTCAGAGGGCGCCGACCGTTTGCCGGCTAGAAGCCGGCGCTCCCAGGACAATTCATGGGGCGTGCGATCTACTCCTCAAGGCGCGTGAATGATCGGACGGACGATCCTGGGAGCGCGGGCGTCTCGCCCGTCCCCGTCGTCTGCAGTAGGCCGGCCATCCCCCGCAGGGCCAGCACGTCGCCGCCCGTCACGCGCTCATCCCGGCGTACACGGGGACGGGCGAGACGCCCGCGCTCCCAGCGCCGACGGGGACGGGCGTCTCGCCCGCGGTCTCAGGGCAATTCACAGGCCGTGCGATCTACTCCTACCCCTGGTTGTCCTTGCGGTAGACCGCGCATTGCGCGTCGACGCGCCACGCGCCGTGCGCGTTGCCCGTGAGGTCGCAGTCCTCCGCCGTCAGCGCGCCATCGTCGTGCGCGTACAGGGCGACAAAGCCGTTGCGGTTGACGCGGCAGCCTCGCAGCACGGCGTTGCCCTGCGTGCGTGTTTTCACCCCCGTCAGAGCGTTGGCGGCGATGTCGCAGTCTTCGATCGTACCCTGGCCGCCCTCATACAGCACGATCCCGCCCGCGCGCCCATTGCGAACGGTGCAGCCCCTGATCACAGGGGCGCTCTCTTGCGCGATCTCCACACCCGCCAGAGCGTTGGCGGCGATGTCGCAGTCCTCGATCGTCCCCCGAGCCCGCTCATACACCAGCACGCCGCTGGCCGACCCGTCGCGGATGGTACAGCGGCGTAGCACGGGGTCCGCCGCCTCACCGTGGATGGCGACGCAGGCCAGCGCGTCGGACGTGATGACGCACCCCTCCAGCTCCAGGCGTCCCTGTGGGATGTCCACGGTATAGTAGCTGCCGCCAGCGGACCCCATGGACCCAGTAGTAGTGCGCCCGCGCAGGGTGAGGCCGCACACCACCGCCTCGTCCGCGCGCATCACCAGGCAGTTGGCGTCCGTCGCCTCCACGATGATGTCCTCTACCTTACCCACGCCGACGATCTCCACCCGTTTGTCGATGACCAGGCTTTCGCGATAGAGGCCGGGCGCCGCCTCGATGCGTGCGCCGGGTAACGCGTCGCGCAGGGCCGCGCCGATGCTCCCATAGCGGCCCTCGTTTCCCTGGCCCTCATCGCCCTGGCCCTCGTTCCTGACCGTGACGACGAGAGCCAGGCCGGACGGCGGTGGCGGCGAGGGAGGGAAAGGGTCAGGCGCGGAGATAGGGATAACGGGCGGCGCGTCGCCTTCGCGCGCCTGCCGCAGCGCCGCGGCCATGTCCTCGGCCGTGAGGAAGCGATCGGCCGCGGCGAAGGCTGTCGCCCGCGCGAGGACCTCCGCGAGGGCAGGGGGCAGGTCGGGCACGAGCGTGTCGGCCGGCGGGAACAAGCGGCGCAGCGCCCCCTCCATATCCAGACCGTCGCGCTGCAAGCGCGTGTACTCGGCGTCGGGCTGGCGGCCGGTGAGCAGTGAGTGCAGCGCGGCGCCAAGCGCGTAGAGATCACTGGCGGGCGCGGCCCGGCCCAGCACCTGCTCGAAGGGCATGTAGCCCCAGGTGCCGATGGCGGTGCCGCTCGGGGTAGCTAGCTGGCGCGCGATGCCAAAGTCGATCAGCGCCGGGCGGTCCGTGCGCTCGTCGAGCATCACATTAGGCGGCTTCAGATCGCGGAAGATGAACGCCGGCGTGCGCCCGTGCAGATAGGCCAGGACGTCGCAGAGCGCGATGCCCCAGGCCACGACGCGCGGCCAGTGGATGCGCCCACCGGCGTCGCTGAGCGCGTCCTGCAGGGTCTTGCCAGGAATGTAGTCCATGGCCAGGTAGAAGGGGCCGGCCGCGGGCTCGGCCGTCCAGTAGCCGTGGATCGCCGGAATCGCCGGGTGCTCCAGGGCCAAGAGGGTGCTGACCTCACGCTTGAACCAGGTGATCGCGTCGCGCTTGCCTTCGGGCGAGGTGAACCGCGCGTCGAGCAACTCCTTGATAGCCACGGCGGGATGGCCCTGCCGCCCCACGTCCTCGGCAAGGTAGACGCGACCGAAGGCGCCCGCGCCAAGCACGCGCGCCACGCGGTAGCGGCCCTGCAGCATGGCGCCGGCGGGCAGCGGCGGCGACCCCGACGCCCCCGCCCGCTCACCGCTGGGCGTGGCGCCTGGCGGCGCATATGGCCCCGCGGCCGCGGCGCTATCGTACGGCTGCGCGGGGACGGACGCGTCACTCACCCTGGCGCCGCAGTGGGTGCAGTGCCGCGCGGTAGCCGGGTAGGGCCGCTGGCAGTTGGGACAAAGCATGATCGACGCGTCCTTGGCGGCGTGATAGGGTGTGCGCGCCGCGTATACCTATAGTAGTACCGCCGGCATTCTTGCGCAAGCGTCTACGGCGACAAGCATCGCATCCCTCGGGTGCGCGCCCCCACATCCGTCGCGCCGGTTGACTTTCGCGCGCCGTCGTACTACGATAGCAGCAAGCAACGCAATGGCCGGCTGTGCGCGAGGAGATAACGCGGTGGCCGGCTGTGCGCGAGGAGATAACGCGGTGGCCGGCTGTGCGCGAGGAGATGGAGAGATGATCGCGAAAGCGCTGTGGATTGGGGCGGCGATCGCGTGGGCGGGGATGTTCGCCCCGTGGGAAGTCTTCCAGGGCCTGTTCGACAACACGGGCGTGTCAGGGTTCGGAGTCGCGGGGTTCGACCAGGTGCGCAACGGGTTCGGCATGAACCTCCTGGTCAACAAGCCCTACCTTTTCCTCGTACCCGTCTGCACCGCGCTCGCGGCGCTGCTGGCGACGCGGCCTGTCGCCCGACCCGAGTTCCGCTGGATCGTTCTGGCCTTGTCGCTGGCCGCGCTCGCCGCCTGCGTGGCCTTCTTCCCGAACTTCGCCCAGGACAAAAATCAGGTCCTGGCCGTCGTCAGCATCTCGTGGGGCAGCGGAGTCAGTATCGTGGGCTGCATCGGCGCACTGGCGGGAGCCGCGTGGGCGCTGCTCTCCTCGCGCGTCGAGCCGTCGCTCCGACCGGCCTACGCTGCGGCGGCCGCGCCAGCCGTCCCGCTCTATACGTTCGCACCCTCAAACTCCTCCGCGCTTGCCGCCCCGCCCGCTAGTACCGTCCGACGGAAATGGCTCCGCGGAAAAGACCCTCGATCTTCGCGCTGCTCACGGGGGAACGGGCCACCGAATATGCGGAATGTTTTCAGGCGAAAGGTACTAGTACCCTTCGCTGGAAATGGTTCCGCACGTTCAGTAAGCGTTTCGAGGAGTCATCACGCACGTTGTAGCGTGCCGAACATGCGGAGAAACTTCCAGCTAGCGGTACTAGCAACGGCGCCTATGAGGGCATGGTCATCGCGAGCCCCGTCCCTGTGACGCATGATAGCGCCAGCGCGGCGGGCTCCGCGGCCCACCGTGACGTTAGGCCCGGCGACTCGCCTGGGAGCGCGGGCGTCCCGCCCGTCCCGGCCGTCGCGCCGAGCACGAGCGAAGTAACCATTCTCCCAGGATCAGTCGTGCAACCTGTCGCGGCCCCCACTCGGGACGGTGCGAGCGCGGTACGTCCGGCGGCGCGCTGCGGCCCGACGACCGCTTCTGCCGCTCCTGCGGTGCCACGCTCGCATGATCACAGTCTAATTGAGCGGACGCGGCGTAAGGTCCGCGCCCGCGCATAGGGGGTACGTCCGATGAAGCTGGCGATGCCGATCCTCATCCTACTCGTCGTGTTGAGCCTGACCGCCTGCGGCTCGCCCAGCCAGGCCACCAATCAGCAGGCGCAGGCAATCGGCGGCCTGTTCCCGATCCAGCAGGGCGATGAGCGCGGCTATATCGACCAGACCGGCAAGCTCGCCGTCGACCCGCAGTTCGACGACGCCAGGGCTTTCTCCGACGGGCTCGCCGCCGTGCAGATCGCCAACAAGTTCGGCTACGTCGACCAGACGGGCAAGCTGGTCATCCCGATGCGGTTCGACTATGGCGCCGACTTCGCCGACGGCATGGCGTCAATCGAAGCCGGCTCGAAGTACGGCTATATCGACAAGACAGGCAAGGTCGTCATCACGCCACAGTTCGACTCCGTGGGCGACTTCGCGGACGGCGAGGCGCCAGCGGCGGTCGGCGGCAAGTGGGGCTTTATCGACAAGACAGGCAAGTTCGTCGTCAACCCGCAGTTTTCGTACGCTCCCAGCTTCTCGGAGGGCCTGGCTGTCAACATCTCGAGCAACAGCTACGGCTATGTCGACCAGGCGGGTAAGTTCGCCATCAACCCGCAGTATCAGGCCGCCGGTCCCTTCTCCGAGGATCTGGCGTACGTCGAGACCGCCGACAAGAAGTACGGCTACATCGACAAGACGGGCAAGATGGTTGTTGCCCCGCAGTTCGACGGGGCCGGCAACTTCTCTGGGGGCCTGGCCCCCGTGACGATCGGGACATCGACGGACGCGAAACGCGGCTACATCGACAAGAGCGGCAAGCTCGTCATCAACCCGCAGTTCGACGACGCCGACGCCTTCTCGGAGGGGCTGGCGCGCGTGAAGATGGGCGGCAAGTACGGCTACATCGACAAAAGCGGCAAGCTCGTCGTCAACCCGCAATTCGATTATGTGACTGACTTCTCCGGGGGCCTGGCACAGGTCGACTTCAGTACTAATGGCGCCAATAGTGATTGGGGCTACATCGACCCCAAGGGCAAGCTCGTGTACGACCCAACGGATTTTCGATATCCAATCACCCAGAATGGCAAGGTGGGTTATATCAACAAGACAGGGCAAATAGTTATCAAGCCTCAATTCGATGATGTTAACAGCCATGGCGTCTACAGTTTTTCGGACGGCATGGCAGCGGTATCGCTTAGTCACCGGTGGGGCTACATTGACACGAGCGGACAAGTCAAGATTAAGGCCCGCTTCAATGACCCACCTTCTAGCGGAGACTATCTTGGGCCATTCGCGGATGGTCTAGCGCCGGTAGAAATTAGTGGCAAATGGGGCTACATGGACAAGACGGGCAAAATGACCATAAAACCTCGGTTTCAAGGGTTCGCCTTAGACTTCCATAAAAGGCTTGCACCGGTATCGGATGGACACAAAACTGGCTTCATTGACATGACGGGCAAACTTGTCACCGGGTTGCAATTTACTGACTTTACATGGCTCGATTCTCCGCCCCATGATCTAATACCGGTTGCCGTGGGTGGTAAGTGGGGTTACCTCGACTTGATGGGGCATTTGGTTATCGAACCGCAGTTCGATGAAGCGCGGACATTCTCCGAGGGCCTCGGGCTGGTGAAGTTGGGAGGGTGGTACGGTTTCGTCGATAAAACTGGGAGGATTGCGATCAGTCCCCATTTCCAGAGCGCCAATAGCTTTTCGGAAGGACTGGCGACTGTACAATATAGCGATGGTACATATGGCTATATCGACTCGACGGGAAGATCAGCTGCTCCATATAACGTCAGCGGTGGTCAGTTTTCCAACGGGCTCGCACCGGTGTACGCTAGCGGCGGCACCAGTTATATCGACAAGGCAGGAAACGTCGTGATCACACCACGCGAGTATAGCTCATACATCGGCGACGGCTCCGAGGAGGGATTAATATGCGTCCAACTCAAAGCAAGCCAGAAGTGGGGGTGCATGGACAAGACCGGGCAGTTCGTTATCCCGGCGCAGTTTGACGAGGTGTACGTCTATCAGGGCCTTTTCAACGTAACAATCGGGGGCAAGAGTGGCTGGATGGACACAACCGGCAACTATGTCTGGCGACCCACGAAGTAGGGGTGTCTACGCGCACGCAGAAACGGGGCGTGTACCCGAGCGCCTGATGGGCTGTTGACAGAATAATGGTATCGGAGTGTCATACATTCAGTAAATGGAGGGTGCGTATGGCACAAGCGATGATGCTGCCCGTTGTCCCACCATCGGTCGATCATGCGCTCAACGAGGTCCGCGACGCGGCCGGGGGACCTGTCCAGGCGATCTTTATCAGCCGCGCCCTGCGCGCCGTGGCGATGCTGGCGCGGACGCTGGACGTGGACGAGTTGGGCGAAGCCGCGGCGCAGCCGACCGATTACAGCCTGCTCCTGGCTGCCCTATCCAACCCAGGCGTGCTGGCCGTCCTGAACGAGGACAACCCGCTCTCCGCAGCCCGGCTCGCCGGCCTGCGGGGGAAGAAGGAGCTGATCGAGGCCGAGGGCGGGGCGCTGACGGTCGAGGATGCTGGGGGCGCGTTGGGGTTGACCCGGCAGGGCGTGGACCGTCGCCGCCGCGCCGGTAAGCTGCTCGCCCTGTCCATGGGCAAGCGTGGCTATTTGTACCCGGTCTGGCAGTTCACCCAGGGTGGAACGCTGCCCGGCCTGGAGGAGACCCTGGACGCTTTCCAGGACATCGGACCGTGGGCGCAACTCACCTGGTTCATCAGCCCCAACACGCGCCTGAGTGGGGAGTCGCCGCTGGATATGCTGCGAGCCGGCAAGATCGGCCGCGTGGTGGAAGCGGCGAGCGTCTATGGGGAACAGGGGGGCGCACTAAAATGGTGGGTGTGGGCGTTTTCCCGCTTTGTCATAGGTGTGCCATACTGTGATGAGAGAGGTTCGCCCATGCGGGCGACCATGACGAGAAAGGACAATGAGTATGGCGACGCGGGCGACGACAACATCTCATGCGCGGGATGAGCCGGAGCTATCCGGGCCTCTATCCGTGCGCCTCGATTATCGGGCGCGCGCGGCCATCCGCCAATTTGACGCCACGGATCAAGCGGCGATCTATGCGGCCATCGATACACTCACGCGCGATGGACTGTCTGCTTTGGCGCGTGACGGGCGCGCCCATCTCGTGAAAGGTCTGCACATCGGGGACGGACACGGCCCCGTGTATGAAATGCGCGTTCCAGGGGCGGCGGACCTGCGGATCTTCGTCACAGCGCCAGAGAACGACGGGGACACGATTCTCGTTGTTACCGACGTACTGCGCCATAGCGCGCTACAGAATGCCGCGCGTCGTTTCTAGCCCAGTCACAGGGGGAACTCCTGTTCCCCCTGGTTTCATGGCCCACATTCTTAACGTCGAGGCCGCGCTACACGACCTCGACGCGTTCGATGCACTGCTGGCGCGCAAGGCGAATCTTGACGAGGCAAAGGACGTGCTGCCTTTTTTCAGAGATCATCCCCAACTCACGGCGTACCTCAGTTTCTACAGTGCGAATATGCCCCATGTCGATCGCCTGGCCTACGAACTAGATGTCTTGAACATGCGAACTTGTTGCGATTGAGTCAAGTTTTTGCGTCGCATATATCTCGTCGGTCTGAGGCGGAGCCTCGTTAGATCTGGATGGGCAATTCCGCGCCGATGCGGTCATGGGGGACAGGGAACGCAGCCGCTATCTTCTGGTAGAGTTCGAAGATGCGAACGCGCAGAGCATCTTCCGCCGCAGCGGGCGGCGCACCGGCATGTGGGCGCCTCGTTTTCAGGACGGGTATAGCCAACTCGTGGACTGGCTGTGCCTCCTCGACAGTCAGGAGAACACCCCTCAGCAAGAGGATCGCTTCGGCGCGCGCTCCATCCATGTGTCGGGGCTGCTGATCATCGGTCGCGATGGGTCGTCGTTTACCGGTTCCGGCGATAGGCGTCGCTTCGAGTGGTGGCGTGATCATGTCGTCGTCAATTCATGCCCTGTAACGTGCCGTACTTATGATGAGGTCGCACGCGACCTGCGCGATTGGATAAACATGGCGCTCACAAGCGCCCCAAGCCCGCCGCGCCGCATAGCGCGACCACGCCGCCAGAAGAGAGGGGGGCCGCCTCCGCCTGCCTAACCACCTGACGCCCTGCACCATTAATGACTGCTACTTGCCTAGCGTGAGTACGAGGGCGCCGTGCGCCGAGCCGTCGGCGTCGGTGCGCAGACCGCCCGCCAGCGCGCGCAGCGGCGCGAGGAACGGCTGCACCTTGAGGTCGTAGTTCGCCCTGGCCGCGGGCGGCGTCAGGTCTTCAGCCAGTTGGCGGGCGCCCTCCAGGTCGACGAAGACGGCCAGGCTGCGCGCGCTGAGGTCGCCTTGCACCGCCTGGTAGCGCGGGTTGTTTTCCAGCCCGCCATTGTTACGCGCGTCTAGCACATGGTTGACCTGACCGTAGACGGCGTAGAAGTGGTTGTCGACCAGGCCGTAGGCGGCGTCGGCGGCGCCGGTTTGGTAGGCGGCGGGCGCGTCCGGCGCCTCGCGCAGCGTGTAGCCGGAGTACGACTCCTGGCGCGGGTTGATGAACTGGTCGAAGGTGGAGATGGTGTTTTGCGCCGCCGTTGTGTCCCCCACTTTGGCGACCAGGGCGACGTCGGGGCTGCCGAATGTACCCCCGTACGCTGACCCAGCCTGGAGCGTGCCGCGGTCGATGCCCAGCGCCAGCGCGCCGCCCAGCCAGGCGCCGAAGCCCGTGTCGACATGCACCAGGTTCAGGCCGTAGAACGCCGAGTTGATCGCCGCGTTGATGGCGTCGTTGAGGCTGGAAGTCAGCGCGGCGGCGTCGGGCATGGCCACGGCGGCCAACGTATCCGACGGCAGCAGGCGGAACGCGGCGCGGGTGTCTTCGGGCGCCGCGTACGACGGCGCCGGCGGCAGGTTGTCGGGGATGCTTTCCCAGGAGAGGCGCACCCCGTCGCTCGCGGCGGAGAGCGCCACCGCCGCGCGGCCCGAGAGCAACTCCAGGTAGCGGCGCGTTTGAGGTAGCATGACAGAACTGACAGCGGAGAGCAGCGCGGGCAAGGGGGCGCCGCTGTCGGCGTAGACGAAGCCCAGCTTGCTATCCGGCAGGCGGTCGACGACCTGGCGGTAACGGTCGCTGGAGGCCAGGCTGTCGGCGGAGCCGCCGGCGATGCGGTCGACGATACTCTCGACATCCGTAACGCCGCTGCCCGCCGTGCCGAGGCTCAGCGCGACCCACCCGCGAAAGGCGGCGCCGGTCACGCCAGCGATGCCGTTCGCGCTCCCGCCGGACTCGATCGTCGCGCCGCGATAGCCCTGCGCGGGGGTCATGCGCAACGTTTGGGTGAGCAGGCTCAGCAGCTTGTCCGGATTGTTGGAATGGACCAGCAGGGCGGCGTGCGGGGCCGTGACGGGACCGTAGGCGGCGAACGACACTTCGCCATCAAGGAGCGGCAGGATGTCGCCCTGCACGTTGGCGTCGCCGCCGTTGGTGGCGTCGCTGCCGGTCGCGCGTAGCGCGGCGGCGAAGCCCGGCTGGCTGGTGAAGTCGTCGACGATCGAGGCCGCGTCCTTGAGCTGGAACAAACCGGGGCGCAGCGTGACGGTGGCGTACAGGTAGGTGTCCGACGGCAGGAACGCCGCGCTATGGAACCCCGAGGCGAACACCCACGGGGCCGCGAAGACGCCGCCGAGGCCGAGGATCAGAGCCAGGACGGCGGCGCCGGCCGCGAGGGTGACCCGTCTGCCGGTCCCTAGCCACCGCCGGCGCGGTCGGTAGGCGTGGACAGGGGCGGCGCTCGACGCGGGGCCGCCAATGTTCGCGGCGGCGCGGGGGGCGTGGGCCGTGGGCGCGGCGGGCAACAGAGTCCGCGCACGATCCGGGGACGGCGCGTTGTGCGGAAGCGCGGGCGCCATGGGGACGGGCGGGACGCCCACGCTCCCGGCGCTGTCCTCCTGATCGGTCCCCGGCCACGAAGGAGGGATCGCGGGGCCGGAGGGCACGGATAAGGTGGGGGGCGCCGCGACGATGGGCGCGGGCGCGGTGGGCATGGCAGGCGCTGGGGCGAGTGGCGCGCCGCAGGTGGTACAGAACAGGTCGTCCGGCTTGCCGGCGCTCCCGCACCGCGCGCACGCCGCGACCGGCGTCGGAGGCGCGAGGGGCGCGGCCAGACCACAGACGGTGCAGAAGCGGGCGTCGGCGCGGATGGCGGCCCCGCAGCCACGGCAGATCGTCGAATTCCTCTTGTCGGCGCTGGCGTCGCGCATCGTCATAGCTGTGTCCCTCCGCTACTCTACTGTGCCCGTGAGATCACGACGTGATCGAGGCGCCAACCCCCATGCTCGACATGCAGGAGCCAGGAGCCGTCGGATGAGTGTGTGTCCTGTCCGCCCGCGCCGGTCGTCCATACGCTCGTCAGATGGAGGCTGACCAGCGCCGTAGCGGGGTCGCGATACACGACCCGTAGGTTCGATGGCCGCGCGCCCAGTTCGCCGTCGAACTGATGCGCCCATGCCGCCTCGTTCGGTACGCGACTCTGCAAGTCGTCGGAGTAAAGGCCGTAGGCGGCGGCATCGTCGTGCGCCGAGATGTCGTCGTAGAAGGCGCGTACCACATCGGTCGGGTCGCCCTGGTCCGCGCCGCGACGCCGGGGGTCCCCGGCGTCGCGTTCGGGGTGTCAATCGTAGAGACCAGCCAGCGGCCATCGACACGGCGCAGCCCGATCAGGTTGAAGTATGGCGTGTCGGAAACCTGCGCCGGGGACGATGCGCCGTTGTCCCACAGAGCGCGGTACTCGTCCTTACGCTCGAGGGCCTGCGCGTAGTCGGGGCGGAAGACGTGTATCCAGGGCGTGTCCAGGCGATGCAGGCGGATGTCCCAATGCTGGCCCTGCTGCCGCAGCGCGGCGACCTGAGCCAGCGTTTGCTTGAGGCTATCGTCCGTCTTGACACTCGCCAGGCCCGCGTCCGTCGCGTTCTCCAGAGATGCCGCCCAGGCGGTGTTGCTGCGCGCCACCGCGGCGTGGACATCTTGTGCGGTAGCGTCCGTCCCGCCCCCCGCGCCGGACGATGTCGCGGAATCCGGCGGCGCGGTGGGTACGCCGGTCGCGGTTGGGATGCCCGGCGCCGTCGCGGTCGGCGCCGGTGTGCCGGTCGGGGCATCCGTAGGAGTCTCCGCCGGCAGCGGCGTGTCCGTCGGCGCGGTCGTATCGGTCGGGCCGATCGTGGACGCGGCGGCCGCCGTCGTGGGCGCGAGGATGGGCCGCGCCGGCGTGGCCGCGGCGGGGCGAGGGGTTGCCGTCGCGGTGGGCGGGGGCGATCCGGCGGCGAGAAGCGTCCCGAGCGGGCCGCGCGTCAAAGCGTACACGGCGGCGGTACCAATGGCGAAGCAGGCGAGGAAGGCCACGGTGGACAGAGCGGCCACGCGCGCACGGCCACGCCCGCGCGGCGTGCCTGTGGACGCCGGCGACCGCGCCAGGACGGTCGGGGCGTAGGCGGCCGCCTGCGCGGCGAAGAGGGACACGCCGCAGCGCGGGCAGTAAGGGTCTATCAGAAAATAAAGTAGTCAATTTTCCCCTGCGCGTAGGCGTGGAATTGAGGGGAAATCGCAGCGGTTACTCTTTGACAGGCCCTAACGGTCGCCGTGCTGGACGTTCATGGCGCCGCAGGAGGGGCAGGTGAGTCCTGCGTTCATGGCCGGCCTCCAAGTAACCGCTGCGCGGCAAGTGCATCAAGGCTTACGCGATGAGCGCCTATGGGCGCTACGCCAGACCGGCCTCGCGGTTGAGGCGCTCCGCCGTCTGATAGGCGTCGACCATGCCCCAGATCCAGAGGATTGGCGTGGTCAGGAAGCCGATCAGCACGAACATCAGCAAAAAGGAAACGGCGTATCCAACCAGGAAAGCGATGCCCTTGCCGACTTGCCCATTGTAGATTTGCCCCAACCCACACCAGAAGAAAGAGAGTACAGCGGCCAGCCCGGCGCTCTTACCGGTCCGCAAGATGACGACCTGCGGTTGCTGGACCTGGAATGTGACCGCCGTCTGGGCCGCATACAGTGGCTGCCGCGGCCCTTGTAGCCCCGCCGCGGCCGGCGCCGCCGCTGCGGGAGATGGGAGCGCGAGGGCGGAGCCGCAGCCGCCACACCAGTGAGCCTCAGACATCGCTTGACTGCCGCATTTTGAACAGAACATTTGGCTATCTCCTTTCCCTGTTGGATGGCTTTGTATTGATCATGGCAGAGCCAGGTTACGATCAGGTTACGGTTGAGGTTAAGATCCGGTTACGATTGGGCCGTAGCGCCATCTTCTGGTTAAGATTCGGTTAAGGCCCCTTCATAGCCTTGTCAGACGCGTGCAAAGGGTTCTATAATCAACGCAACAGCATGGTCGTGATGCTCATCGGCGCCCCGGCCACACAGCCCTACCCGGCTTGTGCATCGGATCATTCCACTAACCCCCATCGTGCCGGCGTACCAAGGAGCAAAACAGATGGCATGCCCCAGTTGTGGCGCGAACTGTCCGACCACGGACCGCCATTGTTTCACATGTGGCGCGCTACTCCACGGCCCCACCGCGCCCGCCCCACCGCCTGTGCCTTCCTACGGCCTCGCGGCCTCTCATTATGGCGCGCCGGCTCTCGGCGGCGCGACGAGCGCGGCGCTGGCGGCGGGCGCTATGCTGCAAGGACACTATCGTGTCGAGC
>JAABUU010006447.1_pt1 | contig 12568 bp, 12 predicted proteins | sample 5559301 | NCBI WGS metagenome assembly JAABUU01 (sample SAMN10711884, study PRJNA513360) | rock metagenome | isolation source: Antarctica rocks | place: Antarctica: Victoria Land, Richard Nunatak white
GTTGATTGAAGGCCTTCTTATAGGGCCACATTTCCATAGAGTAGCTAGACACTTATGATTACATGTTCATTTCACTAGCCACTCCTTCTATGTTTGACACCAGCATCAGAAGCTAGCTGGATTTGGTAGCGGGTGTGACTATTAATAACTTCCAATCATCTTATCTCAACTATATCTCACCTTACCTAATGTTGCACAACTTCGGCGCCATCAGCGTATACTTTCCGGTCAGCTCGTCTCGACCCGTTAGCAGTCTACATCCAGTATTTGTACACACCTATATGTCCTCGAATCCGTGTACTCTGATCTGTTTGCCACTAAAGTACCTACAGTACCTTAACTTCCTCAGATCAGTGCCAAAGGCGTCGAGAGCTTCGTAAGCTCTCACGTGCCATATCATATATGCTATAATGGACGTTTGTTGTCCCTATCCGATGGTGGACAGTTTCCATTACCTTATTGGGTCAGGCAGGCAGCCGAGGACGCCATGTGCAGAGTTGGTCGAAGTTAAGTTAACGTTAACGTTAACGTCAACGTTGGAGCGGAGATCGGGCTGCCTGCAATTCAAGCTTTTGACGGCGACTACGAACAAGGTGCAGATACAGTATTTACTCGAGGCAGACTAACCTTCTTGAACTTTGGCCTCTGGCCACTCTTCGCCAGGACCAATCGCGACTCCTCATACCGCTCTTGCCTTCGACATCTCAAACGTCTGAAAGGTCCGAGTGGCAGTACATCATTATTCACCTCCCTGCTCTTCTGCGTTTCGACGGGGGTCGTGAGCTACGTCCACGCCTCACAAACTCAATGGCAACCCGTTCCGAAGCTCCAGGACAACTGAGTAACAGGCGTCATGCTTGAGAACTTGCTATGATCACGCTGCTTTGTCATGGGCGTATTGGTTCTCGCTCGTCTCGCTCGTCTTTCTGCTTCGTTATGGGTCAAGCGCACAAGATGGTGTCTTCTGCTCACACGGCAGGGCAGTCAAAAAAAACCCATAATCGATGACGCCCTTGCCGACAAGGGCATGGGTCAACGAGGGGAAAGCCATCCAAAAGACAGAGAACACTGGGCCTAACCGGCCCAGTTCACCCTCACCCGGTGTCGAATACCTGCACCACTCAGCCATTTGTATGCTTTTCATATGTTCCTTCTTTTCGCCTGCCACTACACCCTTTCTTCGGCCCGTCACAGCTGTCACGACGTTTTTGGTTAGACGAAGTACCTGGGGTGAACAGGGAGAAGAAGGGACGACTGACTAGCTAGGGCGAGCAGTTGGCGTGCTTGGACCTCTTCACACCTGGTTCCGACCACTATATACATACCCTCCACCGATGAGCGCGCTTTAACGTCAGATATGAACTTGGATGATCCTCGTCTTCAGATCGCTGCAAGAATCTGAGCGCACTCGCAACAAGATACAAAATACCTAGAGGACCATGGCACTTGCCCTGGTTTTGCGGCTCGTCCGCAACCTCCTAGAGGCTGTGTCATTGACCCTTCTCGCTGCCATTATCGTCTCTCATGTCTGTATCATCACATCTCTCGCAAGGAGCGGCTTGCAGGACAGGAGATGAACTGGCCAATGCCAGGCTTTGCCAAGCAAGGTGAAGGCGGAGCCATATAATTCAGGTGTTCTATAAGAGACCACGAATTACATGTGCACCTAAATAGCTTGCCCAACTCCTCATCTACATCCTTTTGAAGCCTTACGACCAGCGTCAGATCTGCTGTGTAGGTTTACCTCCAGCCATCACTCTAATGAGAAGCTAACAATGGCAGAATACCAGCTGCCTCCCTGTACTCTGGTGCCTACTCCAACTGCCACCATGTGCGACTGGTACCAGAACTTCTACATCTGGAGCTCATGTTCGGATCCAGGCCTGCACTTTTTCAAGACAACGATGGATGGCAGTAAAGAGCGTCGATGCATATATGGGCCGCATGAACGCTACATCGTCGATCATGCTGCTTGCCCTCTCTGTTAGGGTTTGTCTTTTCGCTTTGACTGAGAGTTTGAAATACTATGAGACTGGCGCTGATTGCGCTCTACCTAGGCAACAATTCACGGTTGGATTTTTTACACGGCGAGGCGAATATAGATATGGGGGCAATCGGCGGCAAATCTGATACACGGTCCACGGCTGAGACTCTGGTGATCGTCCACGGCAACGGGCCGGAAGGGTGAGCCCGGATGGACATGGGCAATGGAAGATGGCGTTTCGGAGGGATCCTCAACCTTGTTCAGCTTTTAGTTAGCCACGGTACAGCTTCAGACATCCGCAAGGGCCCTGGTTGATTCGGTCGATATGACCGCCTTGCTATTGTTGTACCCGTACATGTAGGTAGGAAAAGGCGCAACAACTACTGGGTGAAGTGTCCTGCATGTTTCTGGGCTGCAATGTCGTACAAAGCTGTTTTCTCCAACCTAATCCTAGCAGCTTCATAAGGTTCTGGCCCCACGCAGACGCCACAATCACCTTGTTCCACAGGTTCTCTCACACCCCTTCTGTTCTCGTCTGTGCCTATCACAACCTCCACCCTTCCTCTACCGAGACCCAAATCAGCCAGCACCACAACCAAGGCCGTACCTTGTCACTACAGCCCTTAGTTGACTGCTATTGGGCCTTACCCTTGTACGACCTGCATAAAAGCCCTTTCCATTTGTAATTGGTGACTAACAAACAAAACCGTAAAGAGCCACACATCGCACACCAAACCCTTCTCACAAGGACTTCGCACTCATACCTCAACATCTTATACCTCCTGCCGTCGGTCTGGTGGCTCCGATCAGGCGAGCCGGCTTAGACTTGCCACCGTTTTCGATCGGCGCTTGATAGCCACATCCGTAAGGTACTGCGCTCATGGCAGATCGGACCAAAGGAACACTGAAGGAACTTCGCGCCAAACGACGGACCGCTACATACACGAAGACGTTTCCCTCCCCGAATCCTTGCCGATTCACGCCGTCTGTGACTGCCTTGCATCTAACGTTAACTACCTACTACAAGTACAGTATCCGTCACCAGAACAGGAAACGGTTGGAACGCCGCTACGAACGGGAAGACGGTAGATTTGCCGCACCCCGACACGTTATCATTGGGCCTTGTTTGACCCCCGTCCACGACGCCTAGATCGAACGGCTGACTGCTGACTGAGAAAGTCTGTAACTCCCTAATGTTAAGGCACCTGCACGGTAGATGCCAGCCCCACTGCATGTCGCGCACGGACGTCTCGATATCTGGGACCCTGCGACGACCCTTGTGCTTGCAGTTGGGTTATTGCATGCAGCCAGGGCTCCCTTCTACATACATATGTACATGGCATGTGTTCGTGCAGGGTCAGTCACATATCATCAGTACAGGGCGAACATGACTGCGTTTCGAATCTATTCCTTTCTTTCCACTCAAGCTGCTTGCTTTCTGCGCGAGCCCATGGATGTCGCGGGAATATTGGATTATGCTCGTCGCCGCATGTGGTCGTTGAGCCTTGCGCTGTCGGCCGCTTCGGGCTCTCTACGTTGGTAGTTCTTTTCTTTTATATTGGATCTGGTTTATATGTCGAATTGTGCTCTTGTGCCCCACTACCATCGTGGGGTGATTGTACTTTGTTTGACCATCATGTCGGTCTAGGAGGAGTTCCACCCGGCCTCCCTCGTTAGGGGATTTTGGTCCAACTTGGACGGGAAGCTGGCGCTGCCGCTCTGTCTCGATACCACAGACTACCGACTAAGATCCGACCGTTTCCGTGAGATCCCATCTCACCACTCCCTGATGCCCGACTTCGGTGGATTATAAAATCAACGCCAATCAAGCGGTAAGACTGGTGGCTGAACTCTCTCCAGCTCACGGAGCGCGCTCCGTATCAATCCTCCCAATCCTCCCGCACAGGTCTCTGTCTAAACCTGTTTGCTTCGAGCGCGTTGTAACCTATCTACAAACTAGCCCTAAGACGGCAACATCCAGGACGATATTACCTCTTCAGGCGAAGGAGAAACTCGGTTCGAGAGTCAGAATCGAGATTTTACGCCACCATCACATCACAAGCGTCGTGTTCTGCTACATGTGCTCGATTACACTCGGCAGCTTTCTAAGAACTGGCTCCTGGTTCTTGCCCCTACACAGTGATCTGTTGGGCCGGTTACACTTCTACACCTCCCTCAATGACGTTGCATCCAACCCAATGTCGTTGCTTCTAACAGCATATCAGACGCTACAGTCTCAAAAAATATACTATCAGCTCAGCCTTTTACGGAAGATTTGTGTTGTGTGTATATCGGCACTGATGGCCCCCGGCATATCTTCTCCAAAGCACTTGCCTGGACTCCCATGCAATCGTCTTACATTCCATGCATTATCATTGTCTCCTACCCCGTAAAAATAACACGTCGACCAGCTCCTCAAGCACTGAACCCACATTCACCCCCACCCTCAGCAACCCGCTAAGCCGATCACCACCCAGCCCATTCCTCCACACGCAACCCCGTCCTCGTGACCACCAACCCCGCCTGCTCCTCGACGAAACAAACCAACTCAACTCCCTCCCCCATCTCCCACGAGCACTCCCGTCATCTTTGACATCTGCACCAATAGAGTTCAACGCAGCTGCCTTCACGGAAGTCCATCCAGCCCGAAACCCAAGCCCTGCCCTCCCCTCCCTCCCCTCGTCCGAAGCGTCGCCTGACCCATAGTGGCGCTTCCCAAATCCCACTTGTCCTGAACGCCCCGATTTGCCCTGCCGCACTACTCCCCGTTTCCTTTCCGCTGACCACTGACTTCTACCATATCCTTCGATGCCCCTACTTTCCCGCTCTCAAACGAACTCCAGCACCAGCACCAGCAAAGCACACCCACTTCCCACCCCGCGCTCTTCTGGGAACGACAGTCGTCATCCCCCGTGGCAACGACCGTAAAGCGACTCAAAAGAAGGGAGGTCGGCGAAGGCCGGCAAGACGGTCGAGTCTGCACGGTGCTGGGGGGGATCGCTGCTCTGCGTAGGCTGAATTGAGCCGGGGCAGGGGGAGGGGCGGAGTGCCAGAGGAGTCAAGTTAATAGGAACATGGGGAGGAAGGAGTCGAGGTAGGGCGACGGGGACCGGGTGCGGTTGGGTGGTTGACGCTTGAGGGCTTATAGTCGGAGGGGGCGGTTCCTGCTGTGGTGGATTGTGTGATTGGATGCGTGCGGGGAGGTGAGGAGGCAGGATGGTGAGGATTCAAGGAGCCGGTAGAGAAACGTTGAGGGTCATGCTGCTAGGGAGTTTTGCCGGTGAGGAGAGATGTTGACGTTTGACAGACCCAGTAACGTTACGAGGTACTTTGAGGATTGAACGAGTTGTTCTCGCATAGAGGCGACAGGCCAATCCAATGTTGTCAATGTGCCATTAAAACAAAGAGCAAACGCTCGGGTCTAGGAAGGGCGCATTGGTATGAGAGAATATGCTAACGGATGCGCATCTGTATTGTACAAGAAACAACATGCATGACCAAAGGGCTGCAGGCTGGAAACTGCAATGTATGAACCCCCAACGCCTTCGCTCCAGTGCTGATGCTGATACTGATACAAGGTGTGGTCCGCACACTGAACGTATGCAACAAGAGAGTGCAGAGCTCAATCGTAGCCCCTGCCAACATCGTATTTATCGAGCTCGCTGCCGTCGCCCGAGTAGCCGATTTGATCGCGGTTGTCGTCGATGATGCGCGCGTATTCCAGGAGGAGTCGGAACATGTAGATCTGACGGCCAGTTAATATTACATATCAATACCATCCACCCCAGTGGCGTAAAGGGTGGCACGTACCTCGATATCATCCCTCCTCAACACCTTATTCGCCCACTCCCGCCCCTGCCTCGCTATCCTCTTACCCTCCGAGTCGTGCCTAGCGACGTACGCATCGCCATTGGCGTAGTTCTCCTCCGGCGTTCTCCGGTTGCCCGGCTTGCCAACACCAATGAAGTAGGTAAGCAGCGTGTAGATATCGTCGAACCGGTTGTCCATCGGGACGAAATGCCGCCACGGAACCAGTCGGGAGTCATGCCATTCCCTGAAGATCGTCGCTTTGATGCCCAGGGACTTGCTCTCCAAGAAAGCGCGCCATCGGCCGGAGAAGGAGTGGCCGTCGACGTCGACGAGGAACTTGTATTTGAACTGTTCGGAAAGCGGCATCTGCGCTTTCAGCGTCCAGACGTCGTTGTAGAAATCACAATTCGGCACGCAGCCCCACATCTCCGTGAAACCGACATCGGTGTGGTTTTCGGCAAACCGGGAAGGTTGGTACTGGCGGAAGTTCTCGTATTCGCCCTTCTGGCCTGTCAACTCGGTCAGGATGCGGACTTCTTTGCCCTGCATTTCCGTGCCGTTGAGGAGCGTGACGAGGCGTTGGCGGTGCATAGTGCGCCAGTTGTTTTCGATTTGCACGCCGCCGGAGGTCACTCCGCGCCATATCATGATATCCTTTTTCGCATCCCAATCTTCGTCATGTTTCTTGGAATAGTCGTAGCGCTCGTCGTGTGTCCAGTACATGTTAGCTGGAAAGAGGATGTCGCTGTTGATGTTGACCTTGCACTCGCCGAAGACCGGGACTAGCCGTTTGGTTGCAATCACGCTGGAGCTGGAGTAGAGGAAGCCGTGTTTGTCTTTTAACTCTGGGCCCATCGTACATAAGTCTGAGGAGCGGTTAAAGTTGGTGATGATCCCTCCTAGTTTGTCCTTGTAAAGCTCTTCCGCCTCCTTTACGGTCGAATTGCTCCGCGCATGAGATTCCGGCGGACACGCTGTCTTCGCAATGTCCATGTACTGCTTACCATGAGCTGGATACCAGCCTGGATCTTCCATTGGAGGGTTCTCGTCCTTTAGACCAACGTCGAGGTATCCCGACATTCCCGCCGTATACTCATCAAGCGTTTCTGGCGGTGTTTGCCGGGTCTCCAGCTCTTTCGCCAGCAAAGACTGCATATCCTCCCATGGTACCACAACCCTTGGTTGATCCAACCTATTCATCGCAATGTCCATGTCCGGAAGGTATTTGATGAACTTCTCAATTAAAGTGACCATTGTTTCAGACCGCCAGGACTGATTGCTTTGTTTAACGACTTTATGATTCCGGATATGAATGCCCGCAATGGCATCGTCTGGTCTAGTCCACATAAGACCCGACAAGTTCCGTAGCACTTGAGGCTCCACAGCCCAAAAGGGCCGCATATCATCCATGATCTGCTCGAAGTCGTCGATGTTGTGCACATTCCTTTGCCGCGCATACTGATACCAATCCTTGAACCCTGGCGGTGGATGCCTTCCATACTTTCGCCTGTACTTGCTGACTGTTTCTTTGAATGTCGTGGATCTCGTCTCGTCGTACTTCAGCCACTTCTCATCCGCCTCCTTCATCAGCTTCGAGATTGGATGCGCATCGGCAGGTTCCTGGAAATTATCCGGATTGCTCTCCTGATCCCAGGACGAGTGACTCGGGAATTTTGTATTTGATGCTCCTGTGGAAGGAGGTTTCTGTTCCTTCCCTGGTATCGGTAAGTTCTTCAGCCGTGATCGCACGTCGGCACCAGAGAGAAACAGCAGGTTCGCGAGTATGACGAAGATGCCCATCGTAGCTACCGCAAAGAAGAGGCGGCGCTTTGGTCGGTCGAAGGACACCATTGTGATGGGAGAATGTAAGCTGCTGTAACCTGGTTTGGGTAAGATGTTCGGGATATGAAGAGTTCGGCCTCGGTCAGAATTGTAGTTGCAAAAAGCGTATGCTGAGGCAAACCAAGTGCCCTTGACCAAGTCTTAGTAGCATCTGAAAATCTATTACGTACAAACACTTAGAGTGAAGCGTCGTGGTTCGCATGGAAGTTCTGTATAACAAGCAAATCACCCCGGTTAGGGCGTCTGAGACCCTTCGCGGAAAAGCGCGGAACTTTCCGTGATGGAGCGAACTTCTGCAGTACCCTCCTTCGCGGGACGACATGATACATACAGTATCAACAAATCACCATGCCTCCACGATTACTATCCACTCTGAGGTTCACCTATCAGTCTCGGCCTCCCTCAGAACTGGTGGCCTCCTTCCTTCTCCCGCTATGCCAGCAACATACCCGACCAGCATCCATTCTCTCCAATCTATCAGACAACCCAGGAGCATACAATAAGAAGATCCGGCGAGGTCGTGGGCCATCATCAGGGAAGGGAAAGACATCAGGACGAGGACACAAAGGCCAAAAGCAGCATGGAAAGGTTCCTAGGGGTTTCCAGGGTGGTCAGACACCGTTAGAGATTGTGCATGGGAAGCGGGGATTCGAAAATCAGTAAGGAAACTCTCGTGACGTCCCTAAATCATTTCTATCTCCAGCATCTAGCTGATTACCCTGCCTAGATTCTCCGTCGAGATGTCGCCCGTCAATCTCGACCGCATCCAAAGCTGGATCGACCAAGGCCGCCTTGACCCCTCGAAACCCATCACCATGAAAGAACTCAACGACTCCCGATGCCTGCACGGGGTCAAGGATGGCGTCAAGCTCCTAGCGCGAGGAGCGCAGGAACTCCGCACCCCCATCAACGTCATCGTCTCGCGCGCTTCTACCGCTGCGATATCTGCCATTGAAGCCGCTGGCGGCTCGGTAACAACGAGATTCTACACTCCGTTCTCTATACGACGCGTCCTCAAAGGCTTGAGTGATCCCATCGTCTCACTTGGCTCCTCGGATGCCAACGCCAGCGCGCAGACGGGCGATCAGTCGAAGCCTTTCCCGTATCGATTACCGGATCCTACGAGCAGGAAGGACATGGAGTACTATCGCGATCCGGCGCACAGGGGCTATCTGAGCCATCTTGTACCGGATGGGCATGGGCCCAGTTTGTTCTTCAAGACGCCTGGTACTAGTCGAGCTCCGTCGAAGAAGAGCTGGGGAAGTGCTGGGTCTGGGGCGGCGAAAGGAGAGAACAAGCTTTGGTGAACAGCGCTTTAATTCCTTGGATGGGGATCGTCGATGTGATAGGTTTTTAGACCAGAGGGGAGACTGTTCCTTTGCAGTATTTGGCCAAAGAGAAGGGTGCAAAGCATCTACCGCTCGTACTTTACATTTGGTTTAATGTAGTCTTGCACTGAACTAGAACATCGTTATCATTGAGGGAGAGTCACTTCATACCCCAATATTCTAGATCTAAGAGATCCGAATCACTTCCTGGCCATGTCCACTTTGGTACACTTGTTCAAAAATAAAGATATGCAGGTCATTGAGTATGATCGTTCTTATCCTTGCCAATTTCTCATCACAGGCAGTCAAATCTCTATCCACCTCGATCACTAACTCTGGCACTTGTCTCGTCATATGCGATGCAAGTAGAATAGGGAGTCCCTGAGGATAATTTACGTAGCTCAGCCTCACGATACGCAACAATTGCCGAGAGGGATGTCTGGTATCTGCAATTTTCACATCTTTTGACATGAGACGACCTTGATCAGACATTTAAGATCAGGCGGTGTTGCTATACCTAGATCGATCAGGCAGTTTTGGTCAATGGTATTTATTTGGAATGTTGTTGCAGCGAGGGTGTGAATATGTGTTGATTGTGGACGTTAGGGCATGGTGCATGTGAAGGCATGGTGCATGTGACAGACGATGCAGTGAAAGAACCACAACACGGCTGACACCAGAGACGCTGGCCGTGAAGGAAGGAAATGAATCATAACACCCCATTATTCACAGTGTCATGGCCTGCCGAGCAATAACACTTCCAAGCTACGCGAGATGTGAGTGAGATATTCACAGTTCGAGGTTTGGTCACTCTGGGGTTTAAGTACCACGACCTTCCTACCGACAGAACTCTTCCTCTTCCTTTCTTTCCTCACAATCAGCACTCTTCTCTACAACATATTCTGATCATACCGCTTTAAGAACGCCGGGAGCATTCTCTTTCTTCGACGGTTGCTGCCGACTTCGTTTGCAAACAGTTGGACGAAGTAACTGCTATTCGAAGGCTTTCTCCAGTCGCTCGACTCCTCACGCTGCCGCAACTTGAACCGGTGCTAGAAGCGAAGTCTTTTTGATCGATCATTGTCTGATCAGCCTCCACGACCCCTTCTACCGACGACTCGACAACACGAAGGCTCGAATACCAGCGACTATTGACAAAAGTCCTGACAACACGAAGAGTTGAACACCGGCGATTTTGACAGTCCCAAGTGACGGCCTCCACTGTCGTCGGGGTACTCTTGAAGTGATGGCTGGAACCCACAATGCCTCCAAAGCCATAAATGAGGTGGCGAAGAAACGACCCTGTAAGTTATCACTAGCACAGCTCTCGGATGCCCGTTGATATAACTCCTTCTGACCTTCACTTAGCTTCCACGAGCCTCGTCAACAATTGGTCCACTGAGCACTCGTGCTTCGTCCAGATCTCCCACCGCCGAGGACTCGCCGCTGAAGAGATAGCCACCCAAGTCCTCACAGTATTCCCCGATTTGTTTCCAGGTGGGAAATCGCCCGATGAGAGGAAGCGGGCTGTGGAGGGACGAGTGGCCATTTGGATTTCCAAGTGGGCAGATGATACAGTGGGTAAGTTTCAGGTAATGGTTGACCATAGTTGTTGAAAACTCTGCTCACGAAACTCTGTTAGACATGACACACGTCAATACCACATAGCCGGGTTCTGCTGATTTGTCGAGACACATTCCGACCATCCGGTCGGCTTGGTGGTCTCCTTTCTTAAGATCACAGAGTTCATATCATACTTTTATCCGCAAGATTTGTTAGGAGGTGATGAGGCGTTTTGTCAAATGCTCAAGTCGTCACGGAAATATGGTGCCTCCGGCGGGCTGTTTTTGAACGTCTCGACACTCTCAGGAGCCCGGACGGTCTAGGTGGACTGCGGCTGGGCTATAATGAGACGTCTGGACGAACCCTCAGGTCCCCGAATGGTCTAGGTGGACTGCGGGTGGGCTATAATAAGACGATTGGACGAACCCTCAGGTCTCCGAATGACCTGGGTGCCGGTGCAGGCCTGTTGGGAGTTCTAATGAAAACTGTGGCGTATCATTCCCTTGAGACTTGGTTGGTTTCGCGTGGCGCGGATCTGTTCAATCGCTGCAGCTGGTAGTAGCATTGGATTTCAATTTTCCTGTATTGGGCTAGATGAAGAGCGAGATGTCAGAAAGTAGTCGCTACTGGGCGAGAATCAAAGAATCATCCTCTTCTATTATATCGTGCGTGCTGCTCTCACAATGTGGTGCAGGGTGTAAGGCTGAGTGTATGAAAGCGGGTGCTCCGCGAGACTCAAGTGACAGTCTCATCGTGTAGGATCTTTACCGGATTTAACAACTATCCGAGCAAAGGGTGCTTTGATGTATAGAGAAGTGTTTCTCTAACAGTTAACGTATGGCATTCCTGGCATGTTGTGTTTTCTACTGCACCGGCAAGTCCCCCAACATAAATCAGGTACCAGTCGTTTGCAAAGTTGGACATCTCATCGGTAGACGAGGCTAGTCACAAAGAGTGCAACAACCAGAGCTGCGAGGAGTAAGATGAAGACTCCAAAAGCTCCTTTTCTCGAAATGCTCATCCCTCCCGGTGGTATCATCTCTCCGTGGACATCTTTCCTAACTTTGCTGATGGAAAGCAACAACCCAACGCCTGCAAGCCAGTATCCTACAGGAATGAATACGGCGAGTATGATCTTCGTACGCTGGAAATATTCGGGACTGGCCGCATCGACGTTCCGAAGAGCGAGACCAATGATCTGAGGTCCACTTGAGTATATGAGCACAACGATACTCATATAGATCGCCAAGGCGAACGTCTTCATCCGTGGGGGAAGAAGTAGCGCCAGCAGAGAAGCCCATGCCCCGAGCCATAACTCAGCTGTAGCATAAGCCGCACTCATTACGCCGTACAGGATCTTGACCCCTCTGGCTTCGTCACCTCCGGCAATCTGGAGAGAGAGCACCATTAGGATAACGAAGATACTGGATATCATACCGCCTATCGACGTTATATAGAGCGGCGTCATGACTGTTCTAGGTGCGAGGTACGCCGAGACGAGTCCACCACATAAGACGGCGACCGAACCAACGGTGCCGACTATGATACCATAACGGCTTAGCAACTCAGTCTCCGACGGATAAATGGCAGTAAGATAACCAGGCATGTAGTATCCTGATGAGTTTAGCCTTGATCGCTTCCGGGAATGATTGAGGGATGGAACCAAAAACATTGCCAGAGAGTTGTCGAGCCCCACTGCAAAGCGTTAGGAGCCAGAATGAGCGCAAACGAAGTAAATAACTCAATGTCGACAAAAACCAGAACTTCGCACTAGCGAGTCTTGCAGACAGCCTTTCCGGATGTTGATCAATCAGATTCTCGGTGCTGCTTTGAATGAGAGAGGATCTTCGGGCAGGTTCCCGAAGCAAGACCCGGATCAGGACCGCAACAACAACCCCAACGATGCCAATTGCTTTCATCGCACTGTTCCAAGGGGTGTTGGTCTTGCTGAACGCCGTGGCAATCTGGCCACTTATGGCCTCGCCCACGTAAACCCCAACGTAGAGGCAGCTGATCAGCAGTCAGTAAACCCATGTTTCTG
>JAABUU010006448.1_pt1 | contig 12567 bp, 11 predicted proteins | sample 5559301 | NCBI WGS metagenome assembly JAABUU01 (sample SAMN10711884, study PRJNA513360) | rock metagenome | isolation source: Antarctica rocks | place: Antarctica: Victoria Land, Richard Nunatak white
GACACACTTTGTATGTGGATCTGCACAGAGTGCTGCTTAGTTGACCATCTTGGAGTTGAGCAAGGCCATCTGTGTTACGCTGTGAGTGTGCAATCAGCCCACTTTGAACCTGTTGGGGGAAATCATTGCGATGACTAAATGGCCAACTAAGCTACATGGTGCCACGCTGCACGACAGGAGCACCTGAGTCCAGACACATACTTGAGCATACAAGCACAAAGCACTTCTAAGTACACGCCTTGCTACTGTTCTTTCTTCCAGTTTTCAGTCATGCCAAAGAGTGGTCAACAGACTAAGATGGGGATCCCCCTTTTGTTTGTTATGGAAGGACAATAGTTTACACCGACAAGGGCTGAATTGCAGCAAAACTCAAAATTTTGTTGGACACTGTTCAGGGTTTTCACATGCACAGGAACCACACCTAATGTGATACGCCACCAAGTGTCAAGCGAAACTTGCACATGATGCCACAACAACAGTGCCAGCAGGCAACTCAGCAGAGACTCAGCCAAGAGTGCAGCAAAGGTGTCATGTCATCCTGGACAGTCAAGGAAGACAAGATTTGCCATGTAGGGAACAGATACCGAAGCAAGGCAAAGATCAGACAAGTGTGTGCTGTGTGGCAAACCAACGCCACAGCAGGAAGGGAGCCAGGAGTGCCTTGCTATAAGACAGAGATCAAAGCTAGGAGAGCAGGGTCAAGCATTGAACCCGAGTTCCTTCAGGGCCCAGATAACTAGAAACCTCAAAATCACATGATGTTGCTTTGAGAACTAGGCAAGGCGTAGGCCTGTGCATTTGGGGGTGGCTTTGCTGTCTGCCTGGCCGAAACTGTGACGTGCCGTGTGCTCTGATGCTGATAAGGACAAGAAGATGTACCTTGTAGAGAACCGAGGTAAGGAAGATCCCTTCGACAAAGGTGAGAACCAGCCAGAAGACAAATGGAATGATTGGATGCAGGCGCCACACCAGCAGCATGCAGATGCTGGCCATCAGCGTGGTGATGCACATGACTGCCACAACCGCCACACCTGCATGAACACGGAGCCAGCATGCTAAACCGCAGAGGCAAGACAGTTGTGTGAATGCAACTCCAGCAACATGCAAATGCTGTCCTATGCACAGCAGTGCACAGGGCTGCCTCAACAGCCACCTTTGCCGCTAGACCCAACGCTGCATGTGCACAAGAGCTGCCATGCTCAAGCTAAGGAACAGAGCAGAATGATGCAAGCCCCCATCATGCCATGCCCCGGCTGCTGGGGCTGGAGATGAGCAGCATTTGGTCAATGCTCAGGACAGCCGCAGCAGCCAATTTTGATGGGTACAAATACAGCTGCCAGAACAACTTGGCTGACTACACTCAGCAGCGCAATCAAGCTGCATCCTGTTGTTGTTCCTGCGTGGCATTTTGCGCATAATACACATAAGCCTGATGCTTCCTAAACTAAATGCATCTCCCTTGTCTGCAGTCTTGCATGACACCTGCTACAGTTCTAAACATGGCGAAATGTCCATGCAAGCTGCAGAGGCATGCTGACACAGGCTCACATATTGAAAATGTAGAGACAACATTGCGCAACTTCCTGCTAAATAATCTATAGTAGTTTGTGTGGTACAAACATACAGCCAAGACATGTTGCAGCAACATGTGCCATGAGAGCCCAACTCTTGCATGCTTTCAGAGTCAAACAAAATGAAGCACAATGCAGTGAGCGGGAAGTTGGGGGAAAGCTCACCAAAGCCGTTGCCAATGGCTGTATTACTACGGAAGATGAGCACACACGCCAGAGTCAGCAAGCCCAACAGCCAGTTCACCACTGGAATGTAAATCTGCCCTTCAACCTTGCTACCTGCAGACAAACTCAAGCTGTCAACATCAGTGCACATGCAAAATCAGCTGTATACATACACATATATTCACAATGCAGCTGTGTAAGTAAGGTTGCGCAGAATGTGGTAGGGCATGACCCAGCAGTAACTCTTGCTTTTGTGTTGTGTGGTAAGCATATACAAAGGGCAGGCATGCCTCAAGATGGAGGCTGTTGCAATCATCTGTAGAGCAAGATTGTGGACCATGTCACCAATTGAGTTTGTAACCTGTGTGCAAGATGTTGAAAGGGGGAAAGCAGTTGAGACACTGATTGAACTCTACAGGGTGTAACAGTGTTGAGATGAAGGAGCACATCGAGGGTTGAGTCTGTTACCTGTGTGCAAGATGTTGACAGCCAAGGGGAGAGGGGGGGGCAAGTTGGGACACTGACTGAACACTACATGGTATAACAGCGTGGAGATGAAGGACCACATTGAGTCTGTCGCCTGTGTGCAAGATTTTCAGAGGGGTGGGGGGGGGGGGGGGTGGGAAGGGGGTGAGAGCAGTTGACACACTGACCAAACACTACATGGTATAAGTACGTTGAGATGAGAAGAGTGTTGAGAAGAAGCACATCGATAATTGGATGTGTTACCTGTGTGCAGGATCTTGACAGGGGGGAAGCAGTTGAGGCGCATGGCCTGGCGCACGATCGAAAACGTGGAGGTGATCAGACTTTGGCTGCCGATCAGGGCCCCAGCTGTGGCAATCACAAAGCATGGCCAATACATGGGCTTTGGGATAGCCTGCATGACAGCAGTTGTGTAATGGATGCCATAAAAGTCTGCCGCAACTGTACTTGACATAAAGGTCAAAGCCAGAAAGGGCATCTGCAGGAGGATAATAGGCATATGCAAAAGTCAGACGGGACCTTGCTTGCATGTGTCGAAAAGCATGGCTCTCTGATGTGTGTCACACAAAAGCCTGCATGAATCAATTGAATGAGACAGGATAAAGTCCTTTTGGATGTTTGCATGTGGTTGTCTGACGGTTCAGCTTACAAGCCATCCGCTGGCAGGCTGCATTCCTTTGTAGTGTTTTGATTGACACTTTGTATCCTTTGTTTTGTAAGCATTGTTTGCTGGCTGTGCAGATTGTGCAGTGGCCAACATGAGACCTTCTAAGGTTCACAGATCCTGATGGCAACAAGACCTTGCATCATGACAGCGGTTTACCTTGAAATAGGACTGCGCAAAGTCCTGAGTGTTGTGCATGAGGTAAGCTGCCTCCCCAAAGTAGATCAGTAGGACAGAAGGGTACACCAATCCCAGAGCCACAATCTGCAGCCATAAACCCTGGTGAGACAACGATCTGGACACCAACATTTGATACCGTTGATAGTGACAGAAAGGTGCAGATGACTCATGCCATTTTTACAGGCAGTACTAGGACAGATGGGGGAGACAGAAAGATAGACAGGCTTGCGTAAAAAGGAAGCTGTGCAGAAGAGGACATACGTCAGCAACTATGCACACAGTGACAGTCACGTCTGGTGCATGGATACCATGGACACAGATACTTCATTCAGATTATGTTCAAACATACATCAGTGCCCCTTGATGAAAGCAGTGATGTATGTCCCTGCATGTATGTCAGCCTTGAACCTTACGAGCAAGGATCTTACCAAAATAGACTTATGTGAGAAGTGACCCATGTCAGCAAACATGGCTTCACTGCCCGTGATGCACAACACACAACCCCCAAGGCTCAACCATGCTCCTCGGCTCCCAGACTGGAAGTATCTCACAGCATAGCTGGGTGACACTGCTTTGAAGATGTCTGGCTGCCACTTTATGATGTTGTAGACACCTATGGTTGCGTTGACTAGGAACCATGTGATGAGGACGGGTGAGTACAGGATGCCAATTCTGCTGCTGCCCAGACGCTGGAGACAGAAGATGACAACGATGACTGCCACGCTGATGCCCACAATCACATCTGCAAGTCATTTCCATGTTTGCGTTCATGCAAATCTGCGTAATGCAACCTTGGTGATGCAGCACAGCAGATAATGTGATTGGCATGTTGATGGCCGCTACCACATACAGTCTATCTTTGCAGTGATGTACTCATGTATGCTACCCAAATCATGAAGCATATCAACTGTTGCTGCCCACCATGACATCTGCTCAACGCTTTGGAAACAAAGCTGTCTTCCGAGCATGACAAGCTGCAACTTGTATCAAGACATGACACTCATTGACACACCCTTCGTGCAAAACATGAAGATGCATGCAAAGTTTTGTGATGTGCTAGACTGTGCATATGCTTGTTGCAACATCAGTTGTAAAGTGCTTTGCATCTCATGAATGCAAGCACACCTGCATTGCCTTCTGTATTGTGCACTGATAGACATACTTGCACACAGACATGCTGACTATCTCGAACATTGGCAACATACATGCTAACTATTGTCATCATAGGCAACATACATGCTAACTATCGTCAACATAGGCAACATGCATGCGGTCACCAAAATATGTGCCTACAAATCCCTCAAAGATATACAGAGTTAGCCATCAAATGCAAGGTGATGCTTAGCATGATGCATTACCATTGCTCAAGCTTGGATCGGGGATCTGGAGACCTGACATGGCAGACATCACTGCAATTCAGCACACAGGCGAGTCAGCAATGTATGACAATGAGACAGTGTGGATGCCAGATCATGTCTGGCATGTCATTAGCAGTCTGTGTCCCACCCTATTCACAGTCAGCAGCTTGCAGGTGGATATTGCCAATGCAAAGTTGCAGTGGCAACTTTCTGCAAAAGCCGTGCATGATGGAGGAACGCAGTTACTGAGGCAAGTGTATCTTGATGGTTCACAATGTAATGCACAGAGCAAGGTTACATGCATGTTGCAATGGATGAACTGAAGCTGCATAATTGACAAGCGTAGTACCTGAAGCAGCAGCTGTCATGACTCCATCCCCAATGGTCATGCTAGTCCCCAAGACTGCCAGCAGCAGCAGGGCCTGCTGTACCCTTTTGCTCTTCCTCACAGCAGCAGCTGCCTTATCAGCCAGTGGATTCGTCTTTCTACCTCTGCAGTGTTGAAAGCGCGCTTTGCACGAACTGCTTCAGATCTAAGACCAACATCAAAGTCAAGCTGGATGCTTGCAGGAGGGGTCCATGGGGGATGAAGCAAGATTCGAATGTTACACTCCTGCTGATGATACGCTGCTACGTAGTACTGACACGCCTCACCCAACAGTGCCCTGGTTGAGGTGATGTATAAGACAGTATGAGCCAGCTACAAACAGACACAAGCAGAGCACACACCTAGTCTTGTCGACATCTGTAGGGATTCTATGTGCATATTGCCCAATGCCTAGACGCTTGCTCATCAAAGCATACATGGCAAAGATGCCACCTGCATACAGCAGCATGCACAGTCAGGAAGGTATCTGTGCCTTATCCTGCAATGCAACATAGCCTGACTGAAAGAGACCATTCTTGTGTCATGTGCACGCAAGGGTGCACTATGCCTGGTGCCTAACTTCCAGGTGCAGATGGTGTCTTGATTGCAAACCGCTACAGTCTACAACTGCAGAGAATGACTCTCAAAGTGCAGTCCAAACCTCATGACATGCAAGATTGTGCCATGTCTAACACGGAGGGCCAGGCAACATACATTTTGTGCGATGTTGTGCAAAGTTATGACCAGGCCGTACAAGATGCAGCATTGACACAGCAGTCATGCATCTACTGATGTACTGAGAGGTGTGAGTCTGTAAATCTGAAAGAGGCATACCCTCGCCCTCATCGTTGAAATTCATGACAATGAGGATATACTTGACAACGGTGATGAGAGTGATGGTCCAGAAAATAATAGAGACCGCCCCCAGCACATCCAACGGAGTTGGCTCTGATGAGAACACATTAGGGAAGGTGTACAAGGGCGAAGTACCTACAGAGAAGGTTGTGTGTTTGGAAAAGTTGACAGGCAAGACTGCTGCCTAATCAGCAACACAACCGACTGATTCAGCATAGCAGCTTCAGAAGAAAGCTTCAAAAACTGGAGCTCATGTGATTGTACCTAGATCGCCAAATATCACTCCGACAGCTTGATAGGATAGCTTGAGGACAAAGGTGCCTTTCTTTTTCTGTACACAACAGAGAATGTACTCTTTGTGCAGCGTGTAGACGTTCTAAACATACCAAGATGTGGTACACCAGGTAAGTGGTATTTGCAGCACGGTGTGGCCAAAAAGCAGGTACCTCTTGCTGCAACTTTTGCACTGCACGATCCAGCTCTTCAGCTGTGTTGGAGCTGTGGCCTGCTAGGTCGGTACTTTTTGTTCGGTTTCTCGGCAACCGCCGCACAGGAGCGTCTGACGGCAAGCCTGTCATGATCAGGCCTCTGTATCGCTGAAAGGCGCTTGCTTGTGAAACGGGTGAGTCAGTTCAAGGGCTCCAGCCAGAACCCTTCAATTTCGCAGAATCGCCGTCGTCGATCTTCCGACCATATTTAGTGTGGTGCAACTCAGCTTGTCTTTTGTCGCTGTGCATCATGTCATTGAGCTTGTCATAGCTTGCAGCGGCGTTCAAGCGTGCAAAGAGCGTGAGTGTGTTCGTCTGAAGCTGTTTTTGAAGATGCTGCATCCCAGGAACGACTTACTGTCCCGATACGGCGCACTTGTCTGGGACGATGAAAGCATAGGAGCTCCGAACTTCTCAGCTGGCTCTGCCGTTGACGCACCCACATCATGCAGGCTGAATCACGTTGCGGACGCAACATCTTAATATCACGATACAAGCAGGCAAAAAGTGTCGCGGATCGCACGTCGCACGCTGGTCCCCGCTTGAATCAGCTTTTGCAGTGAGTTAGGTTGAACGCCATGCAAAGGTGGTTTCTTGCCGGAGCGCTGCTCCTTGCTATGAGCGTAAGCACTGCTGCAGCTCAAACTTCAGGTGAACGCAATGCACACCGCCCATGTCGAATGCTTGTCAAGCGCGCATTGGTCTGCAAGAGGCCTCGTTATCGCGGGCCTGTAGCGTGATCGCAACGCTCATGTCCCGTCGAATAGATTCTAAGGTATCTGGCACTCTCCAGCAGTGTCTTCTAGTTTGGTAAAGCAACGATGTCGCTTGTTTGTCGCAGAATGGACGGATTTTTGGGGCACTATCGTCAACTACCAAGATGGAGCGGCTCCCAGTACAAATCGGAGACTGCATCGTCACCTGCTGCAGGTACCATAGAATGTTGCAGTGCTGTCGCTTGACAGGATCAACATCGCTATGCACCATGACCTCGAAGCTCGCACCAGCTTGCACCAGTGATCATAACGCCTGTTTTATCTATTGCTAAAACGCTTCTGTCACGTAGTCCTCCTCCGCAGCGGCTTCCGCGGCTTCCAGCATCTTTCCAACAGCTTCGAGTGATTGGAACAACATCGCCAACACTCTTCTCAGCAGCAACTGGAGTTCGCTGGAGCCCACAGCTCTGCAAAATTTCAGTAAGCACCTGCTCTGAACCTTTCCACAATCTTTACTGCATACCTGGACCAACAAGCCAACTTGCGCTATGTGCAAAGTGCAAGCAGCTGCTTTCTGCACCATGCGGCCATTGTTGAGGTCCATGCAGTCGTACCGCTGCTGCTAGCAACTGTTTCGGGCAACAAAGCATTGAAGCATGTTCTGTATATCTGAACGATTTCAAGCGTCCCTGCATCTTGCCGGCATCACCAAAACACTCATTTGCTGATGGGTTAACATGGCATGCATTCTGTTTTCAACCAACAGCTTGCCTGGCATTTGTGCAGACTGGACTCAGCTACGTGACTTTGAACAGACCACCCCAATTGCTGACCTGCTGCAAGAGATCCAAGCTGAAGGGGTTCCTACCACTGAGGACCAGGTATTCTTCTCCTGTCCTTTGCAGCATATTACACAGTGTCACGTGACAGGTATGTGATGCTGCCACACATCAGGACAGGCTTTGAGCCCCTGACTAGAACGTTGGTAGCAGGTCAAAAAGAGCTTACATACGTGTATGGCTAGCCTGCAATGCATTAGTCCAGAAAGCACATTGGCTCTGACCAGAGCAAGCCTGCACTGCCTTATGACATGTTTCAACATACGCTTGCATGCACATCAGGGCTGCAGTTTGCATGCATGCAGCGTGCATCCTGATTTACCGCAGCTTCTGTAAGTCGTGGCATGCAGACTACAACAACCTTAGTGCAAACAGTCACATGCATGGGCTTATCGAATATTCTCCTGCAGTGCATCTTTTCAAATGTCAATGAATTGCAGGTGAAGGCTGATGTGAATGACATCATCAATGCCTTCTGCACACCTGACTCCTTCCAAAACAGCTCAAAGGTGATTACCACTGCTCATACTTAATCTGACACTATGTGCATGATAAAACATGTGCGACATGTATAGCATGTATCACACCCTTCGTACATATGCCATATATGTATATGTACATATAAGTGTAATCCTGTGTGTTGCCTTTGCTAACACATATCTGTTGTGATTCAATTGCGGCAAGCTTGCCCACATTGCTTGAGTTTACTGCTGGCAGGCTTCTAACTTAAGACTGCCTCACCTCCAACAAATGCCTAGGGATTAGGCCCTAACCCCCATGGCTTCATTGACTGTTGCCCTACAGGCTTACAAAAAATGTTCCTGGCTGAGTGTATACTGGGTTGAACAGGGAACCAAATATACATGTACAAAATCTGACATCACTGAGTGACTCAAAGCACAGTGCAACTAAGAAAGGCTTGTGGTGTGTGCAGGTCCCAGCATCTTGCTCAGGACCCACCATCATTTTGGCTTTGGAGCCTCATGAGTGTCTGCTGGACGACTCTACCAAGCAAGTCACCTGCAAGCCTGCACAGCTTGTGCTCACCAAGCTAGCAGGTACGACATCAAACATCACAGTACTTCAGTAATTACGTTATCATGAATGACATAATTTGTACATGCGCTTCTGGCTGTCTGTAACTCACCCTACCACCACCAGTGACGGCTTGCTTGTTGCTTATGCTCATGTGAGGTTGCTCTTCCTCTTCCTGCTAGATGACTGTACCTCCAAATGGCACTACATTGATGAACATCGCTCACCATGAGCAGAATATGCTTATATGACAAGGTTTCCCTCTGCACACAACAAGGTTTCCTGCTGTCATACCTGCAGCAAAGCTGTAGCTACTGCCCTTTTGGTTTGTAAGAGGAGTCTGGCGCAAGGAAGACCATGTACATATCATTTCTGCAGATTGCTCAGATTACTTGTGTTGATGGACTGCAGGCAGCTGCCAGCACAAGTCAGAATCAGCAGTGGAGTTTACTGGCAAGAGCTGCAAGATCCAGAAGGAGGTGGGCTTCAGCAAGAACACTGTTCAAGGCGGTGCCAATGAGATTGTCCCCATTGACTTCTCCAAGCTCACTATGACTACTGATGATGACTCATCATCAGCCACTGCCAATGCAACTGCCACTGCTGGAAAGTAGTATCACATCAGTCAGCCAGTAATATGCAGCCTTGTGAGCAAGATGCAGCTATGCAGCCTTGTCAGCTATGACAGCAGTTTGACATCTGAAATGATGAGCTGATACTCTGCAGCCAGCCCATAGTACTTGACGGCAAAGTAGCAATTGTGCAAAGCCAGCTTCTGGCCTGGCACAACATCAAGCTGCCTTGAGTCAGCTTTGTCTGTGATGTGTATCTTTGGTGCTATTGAATGATCTTGTGAGTTTTGTAAATATGGCTAGATGATGCCGTCCAGCAAATACCATTGCAAGTGGCAGCAAATGCACACCATGCTCTCCACAAGCTGTTGGCCAAGATCTTGCATGGTCTTGCAGGGATCGCACTGTTGGCTTGTTGAAAAGTCTGCAAGTGATCTGGAGTTCACTTACATGAAAGATGCATGATGGCACATCAGCATTACACCAGAACCATACGATGGTAAACCATGGATGGCAGCAGAAGCGTTTCTGCATGTCATGCACTGGACAACTTGACATTGCTGGAAGCTGGGCATCATGACACATGCGCAAGTGTCTTACAGGAGTCAACAAAACTGTGTAAAGACGACCACCATGACCTATGACAAACCATAGCACAGAAGACACAAAACGTTTTTGTGAGTGATGTTTACAGTGTGTTAAAGAGTGCTATTGTATTTGAGTCTGATGTCAGCAGCAGTGTATGGCGGCTGAAAGCCAAGGGATCAGAAACGGGAATTCATTACAACATTGCCATTAAGCTCAAGTAGAATGAAAGTATGGATCCACCAAGTGTGGAAGGAGGAATGGATACAGTAAATCGAATTCTTATCTAAAACAATGCAATGCAGTGGTACAGTAGCAAAGCACAGCAGAAGGCTGACAGCATTCACAAATTTTAACCAGTTTCCATGGGTCACTATTATCTTCGACAAATGCTCACAGTGCTAACCAGGTTACTGTTTGCTTTGTCACATGTGTAGGGTCACTGCAGCCTGGATTAGCATTGCTCTACTGTGCTGCTCTGACCAAAAGTGATGCGCTAATTATATCTGATTAGGGTAACAACGTGCATGTGCAATACACAAATCGTCTGCAGCAAAGCCTTATCATTGCACTGCCTTGACAGCGTCAAAGAATCAGTAGAAGCTGATGCGCAAGTCAGCCTAGCACCTGGCCCCGGCCATGCATTTCAAGGTTCAACTCAGCCATTCCCGTCAAGCGCCTAGGTGTTTAAGCCTGAGAACTTTTCAATGAGAGGGAACCAAGTGTTCGCGATTAGCCCACAGGTACCCAGTGTGGGCTCAAATTTAGCTTGACCCTCCCCCCACATGTCCATCAAGAAGTAGCCCTGCACGTTGACATACTTCAAGATACTGTCAAACTTCTAATACCCATATCAGCATGCACTTTGTATGCAAGACCATAGCTCAATTTTGCTGGAGTGTGAATGAATACATGAGTGCAGGACTGTGTTGGCGCATAAGTGGGCAAACTGTGATCGAGTGGGTGAGTGAATGTGCAGGTGGTTGGGTGTGTGAGTGAGTAACTACTCAGGTGGATGGGCGAGTGAGTGAGTGAGTGAGTGAGTGAGTGAGTGAGTGAGTGAGTGAGTGAGTGAGTGAGTGAGTGAGTGAGTGAGTGAGTGAGTGAGTGAGTGAGTGAGCGAGCAAAGACATACCCCATTGCCCCAGCCTGTGCCCCAGGAGTTACGGCAGATCCAGTAGCCTCCGGTGCATTGACTGTTAACATCCGGGTAGCCGTTGGACAAGGTTTTTGAGCACTTGCCCACATCAAAGCCCACAATGAGTACTGCATGATTGATACTGTTATTGGCACATCCGGATTGCTTCCAGATGCCCCCACCATAATGGAAACTCTCGAAGCTGGTTTCAGCATGCATGGTAGCCACTACAGGCTGATTGCTGACCGCCTGCAACACAGGTATGGTATCACATGCAGTTGTAGCCAATCACGTCGTCTGATTGTACACCTGTCAAAACTGTTGTCAACAGGCTTTAGTTGTTGAGGAAAGCAAGTGTGTCACAGCCCTGCAGCTTGTAGGTCAACTGTAACAAGCCTACCTTGAGGAGTGTCACAGTGTTCCCAGGAACACCATTGAGGCTATCTGAAACTGTGACATAACCATCAATGTTGAGTACTGCTTTCTGTGATGAGCAGGAGCCCTTGACTTTTTTATACGGGTAGTTGGCATCGCTGGTTTGACCGTTCTCACGTTCCCAGAACATAAGCACTACCAAATTGCGCTATTTTGAGACTGGTATCCCTTTGAAAGCAAATAGAGGGAAGCAAACCCCAATTTTCTGGTGGTGAGCCAGCTGCCAAATGCAGGCACTGCACATTCCATCTTTGCACATCAACAGACAAATCACACCTGTCAGCAGCGTAGCAAATGTGACACTGAACATGCATGCCTGATGTGAGTCACAGTCCAGCATTTGCAGATGTACATAGCACTGTGCATACATGCGTGCTCAGTAGCCAGCGCAACACAGCTATCATTGTGGCAAATAGACCAGTCTGCATGCATGCTAGATGACAAATGACAAACAAGTGACGTCACAGAGTTGCTGTTGATGCTGCATGGCTCAAGATCAAATGCTTCAACTACACCAGCAAAGCCATGTAGCACCTGTCCAGCTAGACCTGTAGTGTGTGGGCATTGAACTGCCCCGCATCTGTTTCAGCGAGCAATGTGTTGATTTCCAAACAAACATGCATGCATGCATCACTGTGAAGGCTGCTGAGAAATCTGCTAATAGAGGGACACCTGTTGGGGACTCAGAGTTTGGGCTCCATTGCCTGCTAGAGCATTGATGACCTCTACGCTTTCTGTGGCTGCAAAGGCCCAGCAGTCACCTGCAGTCATGTTCAAACTTGAAAAGACCAGCAGCAGCTCTGATTGTGATGCGATGGCACAGGACATTCTGATTGCTGTGTAGATGTTACATATGACACAACAGGTGTTATAAAATGCAAGCAATTTTTGGCGCATGTCTCCTTAACGTGAATTCATTCTCAAAGCACCTAGATACTATCCAGGTATAGGAAGGATCTCGTGCATATGGCTTGCAGGATAAAGGCATAGCAAAAACGGATGAATCCAGGATGCAGCTCGGATTAATCATCAGCTGAGATTCCAGCAAGATACGTGATTGTGTAGCTAAATCTGGGCTGTAGCCAGGATTAATCTCTGCCTCAAACCTTAGTG
>JAABUU010006451.1_pt1 | contig 12563 bp, 18 predicted proteins | sample 5559301 | NCBI WGS metagenome assembly JAABUU01 (sample SAMN10711884, study PRJNA513360) | rock metagenome | isolation source: Antarctica rocks | place: Antarctica: Victoria Land, Richard Nunatak white
AAACTCAAGAATTCCATCATAGGCGGTAGCACTTACTGTGTTCCAGCAAGTCCAGCGAATCCAACCACACCAAAAGACGACACGCCCAAAAAAATAGCAAGGCTCCTTCAACAGGTAGATGTTGGGCACAATGTAGAACACCAGATTGACTGACTGGAAGGCCGCTTCTATGAAGAACAGGGTCGCATTTCGTTTTCGCCTGACCTTCCTGCGCAGAGCATTATCACATGGGTGCATGATGGGTGCATGATGGTTGCATGGCACTCATTGACAGCAAGAATGTGTGCTGCATGGTGCCCTGAGATATGCAGCGGCTCATACAAAACACAGCCCATGACGCACACCATTGCTTGACACCGACTGTGATCACAAGCACAACCACCCCTCGACTACTTGCATCACTGGCCTTGTCCAATGCAGACAGCAGCATTCAATTTTGTGAGCAGCAGGTAAAACACATTCAAATGCTGTTCGCAACCCAGCATGGCAACTCTGCGCGGTGTCTGCGTCGGCCATTGGGTCAGGGAACTACCCACAAAAGTCGTCAGGTCACGTGTGAAGCCAATATATGCAGGGATATTGGTGGTGAAACTTACCAGATCTTTCTAAGCCGTCGTGCTTGCATGACTCGCCAGGCAAAGACCCCTAGGTTTGCAGAGAGCACAAGCAGACAGACACCCCCAATACATATGCTCCATATTGAGGTGGCATTATGTTTAAAGCGGGCTGTACTAGAATCCTGCAAATTTCAAATTTTGTAAAATTGTCATTGAGGCTTTCAGCATGCTAGACATGCACTGAGGTCTAAGCATCCAGTTGGGTGCTTGGAAGGCTGGTCACCTCTGACATTTTCTTGGTAAACTGCGTAATGAGCACAGCTAACCCAACCAAGGTGGCCGCAAGGATAGCTCCACTGGCAACCTGCACTGCATTAAATTGCTTCATTTGCGGGAAAGTCGTTTATGCGTTGCTGCAAAACAAAGAGGTGCCGTGATGTACCCTGGTGTCATATTCGTTCAAGAAGTCGAACCGCACAACTACTTCAGTGCTTGCGTCAATTGAAGCAAACTTTGCCTTGACCCTTGCAGCCTCGTTGCGGACGACATCACCGCTGTCTGCCAACGAGTCCTGACGTGAAGAAGCATGTGTTTCGTGCACACTGTTCACGACTGGCAGAACAGGGCCGGTCCGAGAGTTGGGATCACTTTGTGTTGTGGACTGAGAATCCAGTCGCTCAACGGGTTGCCACTCGTGTTCCACATGACCCTTGCGGTCACCTACCCGATCGCCTGGCACGGCATCGAGCACGGCATGGGCGTACTCAGAGGCCAACACAGACAGCGAGTTCCAGGTGCCGGTGCCATGCTGACGGTTTGACCGGGCGACTGCCTCGGCTAAACCGTCGGACTCCGGCTCAAGAGTCACATCTTCAGATGTCCGTTGCCTTGAAGCATTTCGCATTGCTTGATAATGGCGCCCACAGGCCCATGCTCAGCGCAAAGACCCACAGGACGTGGAAAATGCTTGCAGGTAGGGGGCGCTTACCAGCAGGGCTGATAGGATACGGCCTCACTCAGCGACACCTGCTACGAAATACACACAGTGTTGGCATGATGCAGCAGTCGACTTTCTTTCGGCCACTCTACATTCTACTCTCACTTGAACATGTACTAATGCCACTTCTCAATGTGTATAGCAATGCTGACCAGGTGCAAAAGTGCATTTTCTTTTTCATAAGCGTGCCTGTAATTCATTGTGGTCACCACGTGCACACACAGAAGAATGTCAAGACACTGCAACGACAATCTAGATCAAAATTGTGAGGCAGAAGATGTCCTTGCCACCACCTTAACTTTGGGTGGGTGCTTTCAGCAACAGTTGTATCAAGTCTGCTGCATCAGCAGCAGCACTCCAGCTGTAAACAGAAGCATGCTGCCACTGCAAGCTGTCCTTTGCCTCTGCATCAGGAGGCAGGGAGGATAGCCTTGATTGCTGCTCTTCAAAAAGAGGCAGAGAGAACAATCCTGATTGCTGCTCTGTTTCTGGTGACTGGCCCTCCGTTGTATGTGTACCTTGACACCTGGCATCATCAACATCAGCAGCATTGGACTGCTGCTCCTGACTGCTCTTTGCAAATGACACATCTGATGTCTCAGCCGTATTTGCAAAGGCTTTGTTTCCTGGTTTCGACGCCTCACCAGTTGAGCCAGCAGCAAGCCGGTCATTACCCACCGGCCTCTGGGATGGTGAAAGGCACTGCCTACAATCCTTAATTGGAAGTCTTTGTTCTGTAAGGAGCCTCAACAGGGAGCATTCACTGCCATCGGGGTACTTCTGCCGAGCCAAGATGTGATCATTGGGGCCTAGCCGGGTGCAAGGGCAATAATCACCTCTGCCATCCCCCAGGTATATGACTTGGCGATAGTTGTGCTGAAGAAGAAGCTCCTCAATCACCTGTATGAGGCGTAACAGCTTCTTGCAGATGCGGACTCATCACTCATCCTGGATGCGAGCAGCCAAGACAATTTGGCTGATGCATTTGCAGACGCAAAATTTGGCCCAAATGTAGATTGCTAACTTTCACTGATGAGGACTGCTACAAGGAACAAGGATGGCAGCAGGTAGACCCTGATGCTGTGACTGACACTGCATGATATGTTTGTGCAGGCAACACCAGACTAAACTGCCGCCATGTGATCCTGAAAGAGGACCAGGTCAAAAGCTGCCTGGTAGAAGCATCATGGTGACAATACGTACCAAGCCTTTGCATAGATTAGGAGGGCAAGCTGCGCACCCATGTGGCTGTTCATGATAGGGGCTGATCCTCAAGGCCCCATCTACAAGCTTGGCTGGATTGGTGATGACGTCATTGAGACAACCCTATGGGAGCATGATCACGATTGCATCAGCACAAGCGGCGATGATATCCACAGACGTTATGATGTGGCTACAGTGGCATTCGCCCTGCCTGCTGGTTAACATGTAACAAAACATTTACGTTATGTGACCAACACACTCATGCGCCAGATCAAGATTTGGCAAAACGGAGAATCTCGGTCACTGACAATGATGCATAAAGAATGAGGACATGATGGGTTCTGCTCGGCAGCAATGCCAGCCAGGGTCTTGGTGCAAGGCAGCAAGATAATGTCAACATAGTCGGGCAATCACTGAGTCTGCTGGCTGCATCAACCAGAGAATAGATCTGACTCGCATGTTATGCTGTACCTGTAAGCCTTGAGCTTGCAATATGTAGTCAATGAAGACTGTGTTGGCATCGCTGACAATGGCCACGTGTACATTGCTGCTGGCAGATGCTTCTTGCAGAACCTGCAAGCATCATGCAACGCAATACAAGCCGTATATTCCAGTATCAGGTTGTAGATTATGTAACACACTGCGTGACAACAAAGTGTTACAACTGCATATGTCACGTAGCGTTTTGACATAATATGTACTATTCAAACAATTTATCTGCAGTACACATGTTATATGTTGTGTCACATAATGTGTGATATGAGTCATATGAGCAGTAAGTTGTGAAGATATAAGCAAGCCATGTGACTTGCACCCGAAACTGACAGGTTATAAAAACCACTGTTTTGCACCAACATGCAAAGATGAGACTGAGCTGCTAGGCTGCCCATGACGCTGAGCGAGACAGTGAATGAACCAACACAACAGGGCACACCTCATGCATTCTGTGGTGCATTGGCACCCTGACACAAACAGCCTTAATGTCTGCAGCTGTACTGCCTTGCTGGCTGTGCACTGCCACCATTGCTGCATCCATCAGCTCAGTCCACGGCAGCCCTTGTGCCTTCAGCCTGACCACAACCAGCATTGCCACATTACCAAGCTTTCACTTGGCACTCTTCCTGTGCTTGAGCCTGGGCTCATTCAGTTTGTTGCGATGTAGGGAATGGTTGCAAGCCTCTGCACTTTGTGAGGGAGGAGGCGAGTGCCAAGCTTGATGGAGGCAGCCTTTACGCTCACCTCTACCACCACCTCCTGGCTCACAAGTGCAGGGGGGCACAACATTCCCTACATTGCAGCAACGTAAGTGGGCCCTGGCTCCAGGACAGGGAGTTTGCAATCTTTAGGTAAGCATACAGACAAAGCAAAGATCACTTGTACCTGACACCTCACTTATTTAACATGAGCATACAACATGGTGTCCTCTCCACTTCCTAGGTGTGTTGTGTGTCAGACACTATCAACCATGCAGTGTTCAATAACATATGCATCAGTAAAAAATGTACCTGCACATCTCGGAACAGTGATTGACTTTGTTGCACTAAAACAAGCGACATGATAGCCTGTTGACACAACAGGTTGCAGTGATGACATGATGTCACCTCTGGAAGGAATCCCAGCCCCCCAGCTCACGCACAACAAAGGTGTCACTGTTCTCCTCTATCATGCTCCAGTCAAAGTCCAATACTAGCAGAATGTCAGGTAATGCCTGTGCTGAGGGTGGAAGTGCTGCAGGTTTGCCATCCCCAAGCATGGACTGTGGGGAAAAGACAGTCCCAGGGCTAGGCCTAACTGCTAGGGATGAACCAGTGCCAGACTGAGAAGAGAGCTGGCCTGGGGATGCTATGGTCCCAGGACTGCGTGCTCCAATGCCGGATGAAGAAAACCCAGGAGCCCCTTCATCAGCCCCAGCGTTTGACAATGGGGATGGTTGTGAAGCCGCTACGCAGCCAGCATCATGTTGGCCTGCCTCAGAAGCCAATGCAGCAGCTGCAGGGACCAGTCCATCAGCCCCACGGATTGACACTGAGGTTGGACAAGGACTCAGTTGGAGCTTGAGGACGTCTTGGGATGGTTTGGGTCCCAGCACCAGCTGATAAATTGAAACAGGTGTGAGGAGTTCTGGCTTCTGCACTTGGCGCAAACACCGCCAAATGAAACCATGCTTAGATGCTGTCTCAAGGAACGCTGAGGTTTCTTGCCTGTCCGGCATGGTCAAGATGACCTGCATGCAGTCCTTAGTAGAAGCTGAAGTTCACATTTGGCATGAGAAGGGACTGACTGCATGCAGGTAGTGTGACATCAGGGAATCAACAGACGCTATGCTTTGGACATTAGCAAATATGTCAACAGCAAGGGTCTTGTTGACATGCACCTGGCATGATGGACCAATACACATGTGCTGCTTAAGACACCATGCCTTCCACGCACATATAATGTAGTGCTTGGGGGATCAGATGCGCTGTTTATGCAGCATATGCAGTGCCGTGCCATGGCAGCTGCTGCGGTTGATGAAATGCATGACAGTAAGCATTCAACTGTCTTTTGACTTGGCATGTGATGTAAGCACATGGAAGAAGAGGAGAGGAAGAGTAGCAAGGCTACCTGAACATTGTGCTTGACCACAGCATACGCTGCAATAGTCTGCAGCAATGGCAGGAACTGAGCAGAGTCATATGTGATGTCAGATCCCAAGATCAGGTCAGGTTGCAGCTTGGCTGGCCCATAGGGATGATCTGACAGAGAGCAGCCCCACTGCAATACGCACAGTGCCTGAAGGCTGCCTGCACGCAGCCTGTGCAAGTTTGACTCAGTAGGCTTGCTGATGCAGGCTTGTAAGGCATGAATATACACAACAACTGGCAGCAATTCTGTTGACACCAGCCAGTGCTTTAACAGGGCAGAGGACAGAGATACAACAGTCAGGCCTGTAGCTGCACTTTTCTCACAGTCACAGAAGGGCAGAAGGTAGGAGGAAAGTCACAGGTAGCACTGTTGTACCTGGGCAGTCTAGAAGAGCTTGTTCATTTGCCTCTGTGTTTATCTGCATGAGCTGCATCATTTCTGCCGTGTCTGACAGTACAACATTGGCACCGCTCAAAGCTGCTGCCTGTGAATGAACAAGACCATTGCCCAAACGCGTGAGCTGCTTGTCATGTGCTGACCTACTCAGGGCAGAGTCAGTCCACCTGCATACCTGACCAGCTAGACCCAGACCTGCCCCAAGCTCGAGCACGCGTTGATGCCTCAAGAGGGACGGGTGTTGAACACGAAGGAAACACACCAGCTCGTGGGCTGATGTCCACACTCCATTTCCGATATGCTGGCCCAGGATATTGTCTGGGTCAGAGATCACCTGCAACTGCTGATCATGGCCTACGTCCAGGGCATACTGCAGAAAAATCTCTCTGCCCTGCATTTCTGCAGCGTGTGTAGACGAGCAAATCGTGTGTAATCACTGACCGCATGCAATTTCGCGCGTTCAGCATCGCAGTTGCGTCATGACCAGCAACGAGCACGCGATCAGTCATGCATCAGTCAGGGCATGAGTCATCGCCGACTTGTGATCAGATGCTCAGCTAAACCTGACCAGTATTATATGCAATCATTTTTCTGGTGGCAGGAATGTCAACCAAGCTCACATGCAAAAGAACGCTCTGTCACTGACAAGCGTCATGTGCACCATGATACGCCACAAATTTGAGGTCTTTAATGTTAGATGCAGTATAGCTGGTTTTGCATTGAGGACTGACGCTTTGCCTCTTTTGTGAACGCAATTATACGGCTGCGTCAATCGAACTTGACGTACTCTGCAGCCAAATGGTCACGATGGGTGAAAGAGATTTTGCAAAGGCATTTTCTGCAGCAGTTTCTGCAGTTCTCATTACATATTTCGATTGACAACATTGATGTCATCGCATGTGCACTAAGTTTGGCAACAATCTGTTCCATGAGTATTGAAGTGCCAAGTATTCAAGAGCCAGGGTGCGTGAACTTTGTTTGAACTGCAATTTCAACTTGACGAGTTTCATGAAATGTAGCTAGATACAGCAGAAAACACCAACATAATTTATGATAGTATTGAAAGCACTGAAGCTGCTAACTATTTACTCAACAGAAGTTGACGGGATTGCATGCAGGCTCTACATCATTACCCTTGCATGATGTGTTGAAGCCTGCTTATAAAGCTGAAAGTACTACTAGACAACTTGGAAGGCTTTAGATATGGCAGCGGTGTGTCACTCATAGTTGAAGTCGGATGAGACCAAAACAACGTTGAATCAAAGAGCCTGCCATCGCCTTGTAGATGCGATGTAGTTTGAGGTCCCGGGAACTCTCCATAAATGTACAAACCACAATGATCATACCTAGGAGACCTGCCCTGGTCATTTTGACAGGAAGTTGCATTGACCTGCTTGAATGTCTCAGTTGCCCAGTTTGTATCTGCACAGCCGTGATTTTGTACATACTTTTCTATAGTCACAGACTGCAGGGTCTTGTACAAATGGAATGTCGGCAGGACAGGCATAGACAAGATTGTGGCACAAGGCAAACATGCCCATCTTGCCCATGTCCTGATGACACTCAAGACCCCAGTTGTTGGCTGCCTGCCGTGCATCATAAGTGATGTCAAACAGCTTCTGCACTGCACTAACCCTGCATAGGTGTGCATTGTTGCTGAAGCCTGCGGTGTGAGTTAGCGGAATGGGGACATGGGTATCTTGCACAACACATGGGCTGTCAATTGAATCTGATACAGTTGATCCAATCATGACCTTGAACCAGAGCCAACAACTCCATTGCAGAGTGTTTGATATTTGTGTACTCAAACATCCAGGCGTCCTCCACAAACACAAGGTAGCTGCACCAGCTTTTCTCCTCACACAACCTGAGAGACCTGTGGAAGGTCTCTGCTATGCCCCAGCTGAAGCGTAAGGAGAACTTGACCCAATGATAGTCACGACTGACCTCCTCAATCAAGCTTTGCAGTTATGCAAGACACCTTCTAATATGTCTATATGATCCTCATAGCTGCTGGCATCAACCCAAATGCATGCTTCCAATGCCTCTCGAGGAGTCTTGTCGGATTGGCCAAAGATGGCGTACAGATAGCTTGTGATTGCAAGCTTGTACAGCGTGATGTCTTTTCATATTGTTGGTCTGTAGCCACCGGGAACCTAGCTTCCCTGGCATCTTCTTCGTCTCCAGCAAAAGCAAGCGTCAGCAATAGCAAAGACACTGCTGCTTTGAGGAGCTGCCTCATGTTTGCATCTGTGAGAGGCTGGTGGAGAAGTGTCCCGTTGTCACACCGGGTCTGCGGAACAGTCGCAGTCAAACGCATGACGGTGCCAGCAAACCACTGTCACAAATGGAAAAACGGGCTTGCCAAATACTTATTGTGCTCGAGCTGGAGGTGTAATCGCACGCAATCTGTGCAAGCAGAATAGCTCATAGCTTTATCGTATCTGAACACCACCGGCGCCATGTCACTGAGTTCAAGCGGGCGAAATCACCAGCAGCAGAACGTGCTGCTAGAATCATGCAACAGCAGGCTCGTAAACACATTTGGAATGCATGACGGGGTGCCCTGCGCGATCAACCTATTGAAAGTCTGGGACACATCGCTGCATGAGCGTCATGTGGTCGATCTAGTGAAGAAGACAGATGGGATCAGCGACATTAGTCAGCTGTCAGTCATATGGATATTTATGAGGGCGAATTCAATGACATTCAGCCTTCAACAGCCCTGTGCTGAAGTTTGTGTGTAGCGTGTAGTGCCGAGACATGCATGAAGGGCTTGGCCCATCATGATCCAGCGTCACGCACAACCTCGATGGTCCAGAAGAAGCGCCAATTGAGTCATCAAACGCGTACCCTAGAAAAAAAGATTATTTTAATTTTGTTAGGGGATTTAGGTAGGATGTACAACTGATGCAGCAGTTCTCTCATCAGCTTCAGAATCGCAGTCTTGTGGTGCACACTTGCTTCAACCAAATGTCAACTGCCTGCTGTAGATGTCTTTGTGGCCAAGTAACAGCTCAACTCCGTGAATACTTATTCACTAAGCATGTTGTTTGCATACTAGCATTGTTGCATATGCAGCGGTTGACTGCTGTAGTGTCATCATGCACTACATTTGTGACATGTATACTCTCACAAAGCAAATGATAACTGCTAGTATATATAAGTTTGCCAGTGGTTTGCATGAAGAGAGCTTTTGCTGCCCTGCAGTTATTGCAGATGATGCGGCAGCCAAATAGGTGCAAGGATAGAGGCAACCGTGCAAAGGCCCATCGTCCAGAGCAAGGTGATGAGACTGCAAAGAAGTGCATGAAGCAGCCAGCCAAGGAAAAGCTAAGCCTAGCTCAGCATGGAGAAGGGGCTCCAAGGCTCCTTCATCACCAGCCCATCAGCCCAAGGCACAGGCTAGCAAAGCTGGCAGACCCAGGAAGGGCACAACCAAAGCAGCCAGGACAGGGAGGCAGCAGACAGGCAAAAAGGGTGCCAGGAAGAAGGCTGAGATCAATGAGTCAGAACCCTCTGGCACAAACAGTGAGCTCAGCAATGTAGATGATCCTGAGAGTTACTCAAGCCAGGTACAGCCATTGGCTCATGTCTGTGGTGCATGTAGCTGAGGTTGCTTGCTATGTGTGAGGTGTTTATGCCAGCTGCCAGGTAAAGCTGTTTTGCAAATGAGCTGACTGACTTGTAGCTGGCTCTTGAAGGGACCAGATGCATCACACCTGTAATCACAGCTGTACACACTGTATGTACAAGGGAACGTTGTGTTGGTAAACTGGAGCTGGGCTTACAATGTTGCCAACAGTGCACCAACTTGCTTCTCTTGTGCAGGCGGAAGACTGAGATGGGCCAGCCTGTATGCAGTAATGAGGTGTGCAACAGTAGCCATGAGTTTGAGGGTTTCCTTAGCACCATCCCTGAAGACCAGAAGCTCGCTATGGCCTGATGAAGCGTTCAGCATATGTCATGTATTCGGCAAGCATGTCTGGCATGTTTGCTATGATGTTCGGTGTTATGAGCTAGGTGTCCTGTTTTACAGGCTTGATGCTTCCTGCTGCTTGCAGCTTTTGTGTCATTTGCATGCATATTTGTGTGACAGCACTTACCTTTTGTACCTTTCCTTGTAGTGTGTATGTACCTTCCTTTGTAGTTTGTATGTACCTTCGCTTGTAGTGTGTATCACCAGGTGTAGGCAGAGTGCATGTGTACATGTACAGTGTTTGGATGAGCGTAGATTTGCAGACTAGGGGCAGATGCAGTTTAGACAACCTTAGGTACAGGGCAGCCAGTGCAGCAGCCCGCCTTCAGCCTGAACTTGCCTGTCTCAGACAAGGTCTAGACAGATCTGATGAGACTGTCAGCGTCAGTCAGATCCTATCTGATGGAAAAAATATGACACGATAAGACCTGTCTGATATTGCACAAACAGACACAATCAGACCTATCTGAAGTGGTCCATTTGAGACAGTTTCCGCATGGGCTGAAAGGCGACTAGACTCCGAAACAGTGAGACAGTTTCAGCATGGATCAGACAGCTTTCAGCCGCGCTTCGTTCCCATAGTGTTGTGACAATACCAAACAAGCAGGCCTGTCAAAGCCATGTACCTGCATGTTTCAGCTAACTGTCGGTATGATCATTTTGGCAATGCTGTTGGCGAATTGCGACGATATAGCGCAATTACAATACTGTATGCCATTAATGGCCGCCGTGCATTGCTTTGTGCCAGACTTCACAAAACTCAACTGTGTGTGACTCAGTATGCTCTATAAGACCGAACGAGCATCAAGCCTAAATGTGCTTGGTTGAACTCGAATTCTAACGTACTTGCTGAAAGCAAAGCAAAGCAGGCCACAGACTGAGGTTAGCTAGACGACTGCGGCGGCATGCCTGCTGACTGTGCGTTATGCATTGCACCTCGCGCACCTAGCCTAGCCTCAAGCACATGTTAGTGTAATGTGATTAAAGCTCAGATCTGTCGAAGAAAAACCTTAGCATTGCATTGAAAGCAGGCCATATGGGCATCCTGCCGTTCTGCACAAAGACGTCTACCCAGGCGAGATGGTAGAGCTGCTGACAGGTCAAACTATAAAGGTCACAAAGGTTCACATCTGCTAAGGATGGTGCTGACAGCATCTGTGCTGTTGCAGATCATCAAATACTTAAACAAAAGTGCTTCAGACTGTCAATGATGACATGGTCTCAAATTCAAACTGGCAGTCAACAGTGGGATGATGCAGCAGCATATATTCCTTTCGTTCCTTCCATGGCCGGACAAATGCCTCACGAGCATACATAACATTTCCCGAGACATCCTCTCCTGCTTCGCTTGTGTACGTAATTGTTTTGAGCCCAGAGGCTTGCAGTAAATCTGACATGTCACCCGTGATTCCAATTGAACCTTGAAAACCCACGCTTTGAAGAGCGGTCATCAAATGCCATGGCACGCAAAAATTTATGGCACATGCAACATCTGCTGCGGCCATGAGAGTTTGAAGGTTTTTCAAACGCGTCAACTTGTCATCAAAAGCCATGCAAAGACCTACATCATGAGTAATGCTGTCACAAACTTGCAGGGCCAGATGTTGCAAATGGAAAAGACCATACAACCACATTGTGTCAACGTTGCCGCCTACTGCTTGACTACTGGAGAAACCCATGCTCAATTTAGTGAGACCAGACAAGCTAGAGAAACCAGCAGGAACACGGATGGGAGCAGGAAGACTGAGTGAATTTGCTGCATTGGGTGCAGTAATAACAGTGTAGTCACCGCAATCCAGCACCTGCAATTTTGTAAATGCGCATATGCCCAACGGCCCAGGCATGCTGAGTTCACAATCATCAACATGCAGCTCCAGGAGTGATGAGTGGCCATCATAGTCCTCACACATTGTTGCTGTGGCTTGACTTATTCTCAACCATGTCAAATGGTCAGGAGGATGGAGATTGTTGAAAGTTCCATAAACAAGCGAGAGCTCTTGCAAGTTTGTCAAGCTGCTCAAGGGTGCCACGTCCAAAGCGTCTTCTGCTGGCGCAATCTCACAGAAGGTGAGGGAGGTAAACGCTGACACCACATGAATTGTGGTCCCACTTGCCCAGTCCAGAGTCAGCTTCTGCAGTCGGGGTGTGGGACAAAGCAAAACAGCCAGTGCAGCATCTGTTGCCGGAGCTTGGGCGAAGGAGATCAGTGTCTGCGTCGAGAATTGGTTGCGGTGCAGTTCATACAACAGCTGGGGCACTCTGCTGCCAGGCAAGCCTTCCCGGATCAACACACAGTCCGACAGCGAGGGGTGCTTCCTGAACAAGTCTCTGAAAGCTTTGCAAACCAGCCTGAGGGTGTGATACTGCCGGTAAATCAGCAACTGCAGGTCGTTAGACATTATTTGATCACGCTCTATTTGCAAGCTCATACCAACCAGAGTCAGGATGTCAAACCACGAGTCAAGCGAATCCCACGAGATTGCAGCCATTTTTAAAAATACCGGCAGCTCACAGTTCCTTTTGCGCCGAAGCAACAATGCTTAGCTTATACTAACAGAGCGGGGCAAGGGCACAGCGTACAGTGACAAGGACCCAACCCCGGGTCTGCACGCAGTAATGGACGTGCCAAAACAAGGTGAGTTGCTCCTGTTTGGTCTCGGAGCTTAACATTTGAGAAGTTTAGACAACCTGTCTTGGTCAACATTGGTGGAACATGACAGCTGGCACCTGTACTATCCACTTCCTTCAGCAAAGTAATAGCCAAGCATCAAGAGCGCTTCCACAGGAAGTTGTAGTAGCTTGCTGC
>JAABUU010006452.1_pt1 | contig 12563 bp, 12 predicted proteins | sample 5559301 | NCBI WGS metagenome assembly JAABUU01 (sample SAMN10711884, study PRJNA513360) | rock metagenome | isolation source: Antarctica rocks | place: Antarctica: Victoria Land, Richard Nunatak white
AGGATCGCCTGAACGACGATGACGTTGCCCGGCTTGGCATGGGACTTCACGTAGTCCCCCATCAGTCGTCCCTTCTCGGTCCAGTCCGCCCAGGCAGCTGCCGTGAAGTCGTTCTGTGGCGTCTTGACCGGCCACTGTGCCACGCCGAAGGCGACCTTGCGCTGGGCGCACAGTTGCGCGGTCTTCGACGCTGTGTCTGCGTTCACCGGAAGCATGACCAAGCCGGTAATACCAGCGGCGAGGAGGTTCTGCACGTTCGCCAGCTCTGTGCTGCTCTCGGCGTTGTTGGCCACCGTGCGGACCGCGTAGCCGGTGCCCTCCAGGGCTTGGTAGACCCCTTCGGCGACGTAGGAGGCGTAGGCGTTGCTGACATTAAGGGAGATGCCGATCGTCTTTCCGGCACCTACCTGTCCGGAGGTGGTCTGCTTCGTCGAGCTGCCGCACGCGGCGAGCAGCGGCGCCATGGCGGCGACCCCGCCCGCGGCGCCCGCTGCCTTGAGGAAGTTCCTCCGACCCAGCAGTGCGGCTGGGCCATTACTCCCACTGATGATGCGCCCGAGATCATGGTCGTTCATTGCCGCCTGCTTCGGTTAGAGGGATGGATTCGTGAGGCGATGCGAACGTTCTCCGCCGCCGAGCTGAGTCGGCGGCGCGGCGGAAAAGGCTCAGTTCGTGAGGTCATGGCGTCGGTGCAGGGCGCTGCAAGAGATGGCTCGTGATGCTTGTCAGGCCTCGGCGAAGCGACGAGCGGCCTCCCCCGGCGGGGTCGTCCGTCAGCGCTGTCACAGTGACCGCGAGGATCAGGACTCCGCCGGTGACGAAGCTCTGCCACGCCCCCCCGACGTTCAGGAAGACCAGTGAGGCGTCGATCACCCCGAAGGTGAGCGTCCCAAGGAGGCTTCCGAACATCGTGCCGCGGCCTCCGGTGAGCGCGACTCCGCCAAGCACTATGGCTGCGATCGTGGCCAGCTCGAGTCCGCTCCCGGAGGATGGGTCGCCCGCTGACAACCGCGCCAGCTGAACGAGCCCCGCGACCCCGACAAGCAACCCGTTCAGCAGGAACAGCCGCAGTTTGATGCCGCGAGTCGGTAGTCCCGCGAGGTATGCGGCGTCTTCGGACGACCCGAGAGCGAACAGCTGCCGACCGAAGCGGGTGCCGTGCAGGACGAGTGCGCCGAGGACGACCGCGGCAAGGAAGACGACTGCCGGCGCTGGCAGTCCCAACCAATCCCCGAAGCCCAGCGAGTTGAACGCGCCGAGCACGCTGATAGGACGATTGTTCGAGATGACGAGTGCGAGGGAGGAGAATGCGCTGAGTCCGCCGAGCGTGAGGATGAAGGCGGGCACACGCAGATAGGTGACAAGAAGCCCCCAGAGCAACCCAACTCCCGTCCCGATGCCCAGCATCACCAGCAGGATCGCCGGTTCGCTCCAGTGGTCGGAGTACAGGTAGGCGCCGACCACGCTCGTGAAGGAAACGACGCTGCCAACCGAGAGGTCCAGCTGGCCGCCGACGACGAGCAGCGTCTGACCGACGGCGAGTATGCCGAGGACGGCTACCTGAGTCAGGATGTTCTCGAGTGCGGAGCGGCTGAGAAAGGCTGAGTTCTGCGAGTTGGTGTAGAGCGACAGCACCACCATCGCCACGAGAAGCGGCACCGCGGTGCGTAAAAACTCGCCCGTGCCCTGCGGGCGGCGCACCGTCCAGCGAAAAGATGTTGGAGTCGGGAGCCCCTCAGCGCTCGACGACTGCGCCATCACGTGCCCATCTCGTAGCTGATGATCGTTCGTGCGTCCGCGTCAGCCCCAGGCAGCTCCGCGACGATCTTGCCCTCGCGCAGCACCAGGACACGGTCCGCGACCGCGTGAATCTCTTCGTAGTCAGAACTGACGAGCAGCACTCCAGCGCCCCGGGCCGCTGCGTCGAGCAGATGCCCGTACAGCTCGACCTTGGACGCGATGTCTACGCCGCCGGTCGGTTCGTCCAGGACGAGGACAGACGGATCGAGCGCAAGCCAACGACCCAGCATCGCCTTCTGCTGATTCCCGCCGGACAGTCCGCTGACCGGTTGGCGAGGATCGGCGCAGCGAATGCCAAGGCGGGTGACCTCTCGGTCCACCCGTCGGCGATCCTGTCCTGGGTGGATGAGGAGAGTTCGAGCAGTGCCTGTGTGACCCAGACTGACGTTTTCCGTCACGGATCGATTCAGCAGCAGACCGAACCGCCGGCGCTCGGCTGGTAGGAGGCCGACGCCCTGCCGAGCGTGCTGGGCTCTGGTGCGCATGCGTCGGCTGCTCAGACGGTGCACGATCCGCCCGCTCGTCGGCTGCTCTGCACCGGCGACAACGCCTGCGAGCTCGGAGGCTCCGGAACCAGCGCTACCGGTAAGGGCAAGGACCTCGCCGGCGTGGAGGGTGAAGGTGACGCCCCGCACTGCCGACGCCACGTGGACGTCGTGCACGTCCACCAGGGGTGGTCCCACGCTCGGAGTGGCCGAGGACCGGACGGCTGTCCTGGAGACATCGACGCTTGTCCCGAAGATCAGTTCCAGGAGGTCAGCCGCGTCGCTGTCCACGGCTCGGCGGCGACCGGCGACGACGCCGTCCCGAAGGACGGTGACGGTGTCCGCGACCTCGAGAACCTCATCGAGATGGTGGGAGATGAAGACGACCGAGACACCGTGGGCACGCAACGTCTGAATGATCGAGAAGAGCTGTTGAGTCTCGTTGCGCTGCAGCGACGCCGTCGGCTCGTCCATGATGATGATCCGCGCGTCCAAGGACACGGCCCGGGCCAGTTCCACGAGCTGTTGCTCGGCGACCGTCAAGCTCCGAGCTGGTCGTCGCGGATCGATGTCGATGCCGACCGCTGTCAAGTGAGCCGCAGCCGCCCGCTCGACCGCCGCCCGGGTGACGAGGCCGAGCGGACCCCGGGGAATGCGGTCGAGCAGGACGTTCTCGGCCACGCTGCGGTCGACGACGATGTGGCGCTCCTGCGGCAGGAGCCGAACCCCCAGCGCCCGTGCAGCGCGGGGACTCGGCCTGGCCATGCGTCGGCCGTCGATGCTGACATCCCCCTGATCCGGCGACAGCGCGCCCGATGCGATCTTGATGAGGGTGGACTTGCCAGCCCCGTTCTCGCCAAGAACCGCGTGCACTTCACCGACCTCCACAGTCAGATCCACGCCCCGCAGCGCTCTGACCCCGGGAAAGGACTTGGTGATCGAGCGCAGTTGTAGCGCGGCCGCAGAAGTGCGAGGTGACTTGCCTGTCGCGGCAGCGTCGGGCATTGATGGAACCGTCACCCGCGACCGCCGAAGGCTGCCTGGATCTTGCCGAGCAGGTAGTTCCCGGAGGTGACAGCCTGGTGCTTTGGCGGGTTGTCCTCGGATGTGCAGGACGGTAGACACTCGATCGACGTTGACCAGTTGGGTTGGTGGAAGAAGGGAATGGAGACCCGCTCCTTGGTGCGTCCGCCCGTCGGCGGAACCAAGACACGATGCTTGGTCGACACCCACTGGTCGTTTGTCCAGACGGCCATCAGGTCGCCGATGTTCACCACGAAACTGTCCGGAATCACGGGCACTTCAAGCCACTCGCCGCTCTTGCCCAGGACCTCAAGCCCACCGACGCCGTCCTGATAGAGGAGCGTCAGCGTCCCCCAGTCGCTGTGCGGTCCCTTCCGGTACTGCTCCAGCGCGGGGTCGGTGACCACCGGGGGATACCAGTTCGCCGTCAGGTTGGAGATGTGTACGTCGATCAACGGGGTGAAGAAGTCCTCGGGAAGCCGAAGCCCCATGGCGCACAGCTGCATCAGCTGCAGCGCAAGGCCTGACATGGCGCCGTAGTACGTGGTCCACGTCGAGCGGAACTCGGCGGGCCGGTCGGGCCAGACGTTGGGACGAGACCAGACCGGGGACGCGTCCCCGAGCTCAGCCCGCTCTGCCACGGTGGACTCACCCAGCTGGTTGACCGTGAACAGCTGACACAAGTCCGGGGCGGTGTGGACGTTCTCCCCTGCCGAGACGGAACTCTCGCGCCGGAAAAGTCCGCGAATGGTGGGGTCCCCCGGTTCGCAGTCCCACTGCTTCTTCCACTCCTCAGGCTGGTGGAAAAAGTCGAGGGTGACGTCGTACATGCTCTGCACGAGGTCCGGAGCGACACCATGTCCGACGATCACGAAGAATCCGGACGTGCGGCAGGCTTCGTCGATCGCGGCACCGACGGCTTCGCGATCTGCAGAAGATCCGGACCGTGCGCTGCTGATGTCGATGACCGGGACGTAGCCCTGCCGGACCAGGATGGGCTGAGCGGACTCGGTGGCGGTCACCGTGTTCGTGTTAGTCATGACGCACTCTCCCTGTTGGATTCGGTGTGCAAGATGGGTAAGTAGCTGGTGCAGTAGCCCGCTGTTGGGCGTCGTTGCGCTATGCCAGAGCCGCGACGGAAGCCGTCGTGCCGGGCGCATCGAGAAGCTCGACGACGACGGCGACCGGACCTCCTCCGGGCGGTCCCTGGCCTTCCGCCCCGCCGGAGACGTACAGGCAGGGGTCCCCGGACAGCCCGGCGAGAAGTCCGCCGACGGCAGCGCGCGCGTGTCGGGTCGAGGGCAGGTCGGAGTCGGTCAGCATGGTGTGGCGGCGGCCGCGGATGGTGCCGTCAGGACTAGCTTCGGCCTTCGCAAAGAGCTGCACGACCCGCGTCGGGACGTCGCCGAAGGAGCCGAGCACCTCGAGCACTGCCTTGGCATCCATCGCGTCGCGCATGACCGTGTGAGCGACCCGGAGGCGACCCTCGGAACCAGTGGCGCCGAGCACCAGGACCTGGCAGTTTTGAATCTCTGCGCCTGAGCTGACGGACGCGACCGCGGACCACACCTCCGCCCCCGACGCCAGCGCCGCGTCGACATCGCTGCTGCTGCACTCTCCGAGGGCCAGAGCGATGCCGAGGGCGGTAGCACCGCGGGAGCGCGCCATTGATTCGTAGGTGTCGGCGGTGACCGGTTCTACGCCGGACGCGACGCAGTCCGCGACATCGGCGGAGGTCAGCAGTGGGCATTTCACGAGCACGAGGTGAACGTCCTCGGCTTGTAGCCCCGCAGCTGCCACCGTCTCGCGCACCACGACCTCGACCTGGTCGACGTGCGCGCGGCGGCCCAGATCGCCCTTGGCGACCAGGGCGGTTTCGCCGACCGCACCCGCGAGTCCGGTCGGCGGAGCGTCGTCGGCCAGCCGCACGATCAGAGTCGTGTGCGGACTCAGTACTCCTTCGGTACCTCCCGACATGATCGTGACCGCGCCCGGCGGGAGCACATCGTGCCAGGACCGAGCGCTGAGCGTGCGGCTGAAGTCGTTGACGCAGCCGTTGCCCTCGGTCTTGGCGACGACAGCAAGGACGTCCGAGGCTGCGAAGCCGCTCGCGGCCAGCACCTTGAGTGCGTCCACGTCGTCCGGGCCGCTAGTCGGCGTTTTGATCAAGGTCACGGCGCTCACGCGATGCCGCACCGATCGTCTGATGAATCACGGGACAGATAGACTGAAGCGCACCGTCGAGCAGGTGGTGGGGGGCTGAGAAGTACTTGCGGCTGCATGACATCGTTATACGACCTGCAGTGTCGCGGGCCGAAGTCGCTACGGTTACGCGATTGTTAATCTCAAGGAGGTAACGGGTGAAGACCTCAACCGGGTCCGGCGCTGGTGGTCTGCTGAGTCCCGCTGCCATACGGTTGGGATCGCCGTTGCGTGACCTGATCGCCGAGCAGGTTCGCGAGCGCATCATCGACGGCACCCTGCGTCCGGGTGACCGGCTCCGTGAGGAGGACCTCGCGGGCAAGTACCACGTCTCGCGCCTGCCGGTGCGGGAAGCGCTGGCGCGGCTGCAGAGCGAGGGGTTCATCGACGTCCTGAAGTTCCGGGGCGCGAGCGTGGCGGTCCCCACCGGCACGACGGGACTTGAGCTGCTCCGGGTGCGCCAGTCCCTCGAAGGCCTTGCCGCCGAGCTGGCGGCGCAGGTCCGCGGCGGCAGTCAAGCAGAGGAGCTCGGTTCTGTCCTGACGCGGGGACTGGCGGCCGTGGAGAACAAGGACTACGACGAACTCCCGGGACTGGTCGAGTCGTTTCACTCCCTGATCGCACAGGCGGGCGGCAACGTCCAGCTGGCACTGCTGTTGGAACAACTGCGGCACAAGATGAGGTGGGTGTTCCGGATCAACCTGCCGGAGAGGGGTGCAGACTGCTGGGCCCAGCACGACCAGATCCTGCAGGCGATTTTCGCCGGCTTCCCCGATCTCGCCCGCGAGTTGATGGACCGGCACGTCGCCGCCGACGCCTGCGCGTACCAACCGGAGTCGAGCTCTCAGGACCCTAAGCCGGAGGATGACCGCAGTGGATGACGAGAAGCCACAGGATTCCTCGGTCTACCGGCCGGGCAGCTCAGCGCAGGCGCAGGCCCTCCTGCCCTGGGTCAGGTCCGCCGCCGAGGCACTTGACATTCCGCTCGAGGACTTCGACGCGCTCGCCACGGCACGACACCTCGCCGGGCTGCTCGAGCAGAGCCGAATCGTTGCCGCTCAGCCGACGACCATAGCCGAGTCTCCGGCACTGTTGTTCCTGCCATGACACCGACCCACCACGCAGACACGGCGACCGGGCTCGCGGGCCAGGTGCGGTCCGGGCAGGTCAGAGCTGTAGACCTGGTGCGCACCGCACTGGATCGGCTGGAGGAACACAGGGGCCTAGGCATGGTCACCAGGCTCCTGCCCGAGCGAGCGCTGCGGGCGGCCGCGGCGACCGACGCGACCGTCTCGGCGGGCCGCGACCCCGGCCCACTGGCCGGGGTGCCCTTCGGGGTCAAGGACCTCTTCGATGTGCAGGGCGTCATCACCCTGGCCGGTTCGGTCATCCTGTCCGATCAGCCACCGGCCACGCGTGACGCCGCGAGTGTGCGCGCTCTGGAACAAGCCGGCGCGATATGCGTCGCGACGCTCCGGATGGACGAATTCGCCTACGGCTTCACCACACAGAACAGCCACTACGGAAGTACCCGTAACCCGCTTGATCCGGCGCGCACCGCCGGTGGTTCCTCTGGCGGTTCGGCTGCTGCCGTCGCCAGTGGCGCGTTGCCGCTCACCCTCGGCACCGACACCAACGGCTCCATCCGCCCTCTGCGGCATCTTCTCATGGAAGCCGACGTACGGCACGGTGTCGCGAGCGGGCACAGTTCCCTTCGCCGACAGCCTCGACTGCGTCGGCGTGATGAGCCGAAGCGTCGCCGACCTCCAGGGAGCGCTTGGCGTCCTTGCCAAGCCGGACGGCGCCGACCTTGCCTGCCGGGGGAACCTGCAGCCCACGGCCACAGCACCCGTCCGGATCGGTGTTTTGGGCGGTTGGTTCGCCGAGGGAGGCGACCCGGCGGCCTTCGCCGCCGTGGCAGCGGCCGCATCGGCGCTCGGCGGCGCGGCCTGCGTGGTCGACCTGCCGCTCGCCGGTGCCGCCCGATCGGCGGCGATGCTCGTGACAGCCTCGGAAGGAGCCGCCGCGCACTTGCTGCACCTGCGCACCCGCGGCGCGGACTTCGACCCGATGACTCGAGAACGTTTCCTCGCCGGGGCACTGCTGCCGAGTGCGGCGTACGGCGCGGCGCTGCGGCTGCGAACGGCCTGGTGCCGGCAGGTGGCCTACGCCCTTCGCGATGTCGATGTGCTGCTCGCCCCTGCCGTGCCGTTCCCGGCGCCGAGGCTGGATGAGGGCGCGGTCCTGGTCGACGGTCAGCCCGTCCAGGTGGCGCCTAATCTCGGGATGTGGACCCAGCCGATCTCCTTCGCCGGGCTGCCGGTGGTCACAGTGCCGGTGCGAAGGCCGGAGGAAATGCCCCTGGGTGTGCAGGTCATCGCGCGTCCCCACGAAGACCGCACCGCCCTGGCGGTAGCGGCAGCACTGGAGTCTGCAGGGTTCGTAGCGACCGAAGCCGTAGCAGCGAGGCATGCTCCCGCCGTATCAGGACGGGGGGTCTGAAGGGCCCGTCCGCAGCGCCTGCGGCGCGGCAGACAGCCGTCGAGGCCAGCGCGCTGCCGGGTGTCAGTACCTCCACGTTGACTTTGAGGACCACCTGAAACCGTTCTATCTGGAGACTTGCGGCTTCAGCCCGGCTCCGGCTGAGCTATTGCGGTTGAAGTAGCGGCATCGTCGCAGAACTTAAGTGGTTCTAAGACAGCCCGTCTCGGGACGGTGAGCTTGCCGGCAGCCCTGTCTAAATAAATGGTTTCGCAGCCGACTGCGGTGAGCGCGTCCTGCTGGGCTTCGGGATGCTGGTCGCGGGTCGAGACCCGCTCGTAGCCGACGCGCATGCCCAGGACGTCTCGCAGACGGAGGTGATCGTGTCATAGGCGCGACAGGTTCTTTTACAAATGAGACCTGCGGCAATGCGTTATTTATATAGACGTCCGCGAACGATGGTTCAGGTGACAAGTGTTCGTAACTCGTGTCCGAATGACGGTGGCAGTTATGAGACGTTGTAACGCGTACACGAGTCACGTGACACTTTCACTGCGACAACAACAGTCACTCTGTGCCCTGTTGGTATGACGGCCTGTTTCCGGCGGGTAGCTTCAAGCCCTGATGGAGGTGCTGTGGCCGGCCGCCGCCGTGATCGGCGGCACCGCCGATGGCCGGTAGCGCCGCGGCTCCCGGTTAGCCGAGCGGCTGGCGGCTTGCGGACCAGGCGTCGACGGCGCTGGTGGCGAAGGTGTGTCGCAGGATATGCGGGTGCAGCCCTGCGATGCCGGCGCGGTCGCCGAGCCGGCCAAGCAGGCGATGCGCAGCTCGAGGGTCCATCGCGGCGCCGATGCTGGTGGCGAACAGCGGCCCGGGACTATCGTCGCGGTGCTCGAGCCAGTGGCAGATGGCGACGACAGCGCGCGCTGGCAGGGACCGCGGTGCGCGGTTTGCCGGCCTTGCCTGCGACCCGCAGGACAGTGGCGCCTTGCTGGGTGTCCAGGTCGGCTATCTGGAGGGTGAGGGCTTCGCCGATCCGCAGGCCGCACAGCAGGACGGCGAATAGGGCGCGGGTGCGGGGCGACCGGCGGTGGCTTCCCACAGCGGGCGGGCCTGGGTGGTGTCCAGCGGGCCGGTGTCGGCGGCGTCACGGGAACGCCCTCGGCGGTGGCGTACCGGTAGAACGACAGCACCGCGGCGAGGTCGGCCAGCCCCACGCAGTGGTCACGCCGGGGGTCACCGCTTCTGGTTCGATACCGCGGGCGGTGTGCGGGCTCATGGTGCCCAGCCAGCCGGCCAGCCCCAGCGAAGCGACGCTGCGACCGGTGTAGGGGGTGGGCTCGATCTCGGCGGTGTGGGTCATGACGGTCAGCGTGCCCCCTGCACCCCGACGATCTCGGGTGATCAATTGCCGTATCTGATCCTTCGCCTCGACTCGACAGGGGATTATTCAGCGGATGACGGGTCGGTGGGAGCGGATCAGCATCGAGTGGCGGCGGGCGCCGCTCATCCTGCAGCTGATGTTGTCGATCTGATTTGGGCTACTGGTCGCCGCCATCGTCCTGATCGCTCTACAGATGCGTGTTGCCGGAAACGGTATCGTCGGGCTGTTCGGTGCGGCCATCGTCGTGCTGGGTGCTGTGCTCGCCTTCAACGTCAAGATCGCAGCTGAAGTGATGGCACGAATAAGTCTGGCAAGCCGAGGCGGCGGGATTGCTGGGTCGGCCCGATCTTGGTCAGCACGAAGGTATCGAGCCCTCGGCGTCTACTTCATGGTCTTCGGCTTGGTGGTTGCCGGCTTCGCGTGGAGCGGCTCGTTGCACTGGCACCGCTAGCGGCGCATGATCCGCTTCTTACCCGATAACCCCATTTTCGGGTAGTCAATACGAGCTCTGATAACGGATTACGGCATCCTGAACTCGTGCCCGACAAAACTAGCCGCCAGGTGACCCGCGTCTCGACCGTAACGTCGGTCGTTGTCTTCATCACCGGGCCGGCGCTCGGTGCCGCCGGAGCGCCATGGTGGGTGATCGGTATAGCGCTCGCGGCAATCTTTCTGCTGGGTTGGATTGCGTACGTCGTTGTCCGGAAGCAAGGCAGGGGCCAGAAGCCAGCGCCGCAGCCTAGTGACGCCGGCATCACGGAAGCTGAGCTGAGCTGATTCCAGCGCCACCATGCAGAAGGTCGAAGTTGGAATCGACGTGCATGCTGCTGCCGGACATGACGTCACGGGGGTGACTGATCCCCGCCCCGCGTGCTGTGCTTTGGGACATGTCAGATCGGTTCCGAGGTTTGAGTGAGCAGGAGCGGGCGGCGTGCCTGGTCGCTGAGCGTGTGCTGGGGGTGGTCGCCGAGCCGTGGGACGTTGATGGGCGGCAAGGCGTAGTCGATGCCATGTTGACCTACCCCACCGGCCGCCGGGCGGCGTTCGAGGTGACTGCACTGTCCGGAGACGGCGCGCTGCAGACCCTTTCACTGCTCAGTCGGGACCAGTTCCGGTGGCCACTGCCGGGCCAGTGGGCCTGGACAGTTGAAGTTGGGTCGGCGGCTGATCTGCCGCAGCTCAGGGACAGGTACGCCCGGATCGCGTTGCTGTGCGAGGCTGCGGGGCTGTCCCGACCTGAGCAGCTGTGGCAACGACAGATCGGCGTGGATCCGGACCCCGACATCGCCTGGCTTGTGGAGCACTCCACTTCGGACATGGTCGGCCATCCCGAGCTACCAGCCGTAGACGGCAACCGAATTCGAAGTGCCGCGGTCCTTCCCGCCTCCCGAGGCGGCGCCGTCGATGAATCGTTGGCCGGGCTCCGACAGGCCCTGGAAGACGTCTTCGCAGAGCCGCACATGGTTCGCCACCTGGAAAAGACCGCACGAGCCGACACCGATGAGCGCCACTTGTTCTTACCTGTGCATTGGAGCGCTCTGCCGTTTCCCGTCTTTTATGGATTGCTGGACGACTGGCATGCGCTTCCTCCCGAACCACCACCACTTCCGCCGGCCATCACGCACCTGTGGCTTGCGCCTGGGCTCGCTCGACGAGTGCTCCTGTGGACACCGCGCGGCTGGCAAAACCACTACCCCTACGACAACTAGCCAGTGACCGGCGATCAGATTTTTGTCGACGAGACCAAGCAACGTGACTACCTACTCGTCGCGGGTGTGGTGCTGCCCGGCGACTTGGCCACGACCCGCGCGGTTATGCGGGGCCTGGTGTTGGGCGGTCAGCGGCGGGTGCACATGGCAAAGGAAAGCGATCCGCGGCGGCGGTCGATCGCGGCGGCGATCTGCCAGACGGGGGTGCAGGCGACCATTTACAACGCCGGCCGCGGCAACCGCAGCGAACTCGACGCACGCAGGGGGTGCCTGCACGCGCTGGTCAGCGACGCGGCCGCCATCGGCGCGGCCATGCTCGTACTCGAACAGGACGATTCGCTGCTGCGCTGGGACAACCAGCGGCTGGTTGAGATCACTCGGGAGGTCGGCTGCCGGGACACCTTGCGATACGAGCATCGCCGCGCCGCGGCCGAGCAGCTGCTCGCAATCCCTGATGCGATCGCCTGGTGCTGGGCCAAGGGCGGCGATTGGCGCAGGCGGGTCGAACCAGTGGTGGCCGATGTCCGGTCGGTATGACCCGGTCCCGAACAGCGCAAAGCCCGGCTCACCAACCGTCCGGATGGCTGCCGGGCTTACTTCCTGAAGCTCAACGCAACAGGCAACTCCAGAGTATTGGATCGGCGGCCGGGTGTCACGTGATCGGCCCTGACTGCTGGTGGTCGCGTCCTTCGGTGCTCGCCGATCACCATGTTCGCAAGCATGCCAGGTGCTGCAAGCACTGCTCGGCGTTGACCTGCAGGCTCACCCCCTTCGGGCTGCGCTGGCCTCCGTACCCCCCAAAATGCCCGGCGCTCCTGTCCGTGCGCCCGTTGTCCGCCGCGTCGACTGTGTCTCATAACTCGTGTCCATAACTGCCCTTTCCGAGCATCCGTACACGGGTTATGAGACACGGCAAGCAAAGGATGGTTCAGATGACAAGTGTCCGTAACTCGTGTCCGAACGACCGCAGCAGTTATGAGACGTTGTAACGCGTACACGAGTCACGTGACACTTTCAAGGTGAGAACAACAGTCACTCTGTGCCCTATTGATGTGATGCCTGTCCCCGGCGGACAGCTTGAGGCCCTTGAGAGTCGCTGATGGCCGACCGCCGCCCCGATCGGCCGCACGGAGCGGGCGGCTGACCGTCTGTGGGTCATGGAGGTCTGCCCCTGGACCGATTCCTGACAGCAACGCCCTCGGCGTGGTCGATGGGGACAGTTCAGGCAGACTCTTGCCGGTGAGGGCTGGAGCGGCGGCGGCGAGGGCGGCGAAGGTTGCGCTCGCGTTTATCGTCAGCCCTACTGCCGGTCTGCGTGAGGCGGGCGTCGCGTTGGTGGACACGCTGGTGAAGTCGGATCCCGCGATGAAGGTGGCCCTGACCGGGGTGACGGCCGAGTTGACCGGGTTGGCGCAGGCTCGGGGCTATTCCTATGAGCAGGCACGGACGGCGTTTCGGTCCATGCAGGACATGCTGGAG
>JAABUU010006457.1_pt1 | contig 12555 bp, 14 predicted proteins | sample 5559301 | NCBI WGS metagenome assembly JAABUU01 (sample SAMN10711884, study PRJNA513360) | rock metagenome | isolation source: Antarctica rocks | place: Antarctica: Victoria Land, Richard Nunatak white
TTAAAGATATTAAAATAACTCTCATTATGTATTTCTTAAAGACTTTATTCAATTTAATTAACTTATTAAATTAACTCATCAAAAGTAGTCACTTCAGTCTCTAAATATTTTTAAAATTTAAATTAAATCTTTTACTTTAAACTCTGAGTAAACTGTCATTTCTGTTTATATTTAACTGATATAGACTAAAAAAGTTATACAATCTTTGTAAACTTTACTTTATATTGTTGAACTGATTTTGTTTGTTTCAGAGCCTTATAATAACAATATTGATATTTTATTTCATTAATGTTTTTAAAGATCAGTAAAAATGCTAAAAAAAAATTGTTTATATTTTAAGATTTAATATTTAACAAATCTTCTTCAGTTTAAAGTCATTCTTTTTTTTAAAGTCATCATATTTTGACAATATTTTTTAAATAATTAGTCATAACAGTAATCTTTGCTTCATCATTTAGAAGTTAATTCATCAATATTTTATAAAATTAAAAGTAAATTTTTATTTTAAGAATTTACATCTCTGCAGTGTTCACTTTTCAATTACTCTTATAAATAAATGATATCTTCATCTTTAAAAAATTCTTGAACATCACTGCAGAGAGAAACATTATTATATTAAATATTTCTTAAGTTTCTAAAGCTGCACTAAATAGAGATGTGATCTCAGGCATAAAGCTAAAAATTAATTAATTAACATAAATATTTTTTAATTAAGTCTGAAGAAATGCAATTTAATTTGTCATTATCTTATAATTAGTTTAAAAAGTCATTTCTGACACTTTTAACTAATTAATAATAGTGAGTTTGTTCATTATTATAGAAATAAAGTTAAGCTTTATACTGAGAAATTATAAATAATTAAAAATGTCAATTAATAAATCAATTCTGATTCAGTTTGAATTGCTATTAAATATATTACAATATAAGAGAGATAAAACTTTTCTTTATATAATATAATATAAAAATTCATTTCTTTATTTTATAGTCTTAATACTGAAGTAGCAGTGAGCACTGAAGAGAGAATGAATATATAATTTATGCATTACTGTATTGAAACTTTTACAATTAAAATATAAATTAAATCAGCTCAAATTAAAGCTTAAGTTTTAAAATTGCTTAAAAGTGTGCTTTAAATCTTTAATGCTATCAGATGTGAATTGATCTGTAGAAAGTTGTTTCTATTTGTTTACACTATGTAGAGTATATATAGGAAATGATGACTAAGACATAAATAGGGGTGCTTAGTAAGAGATAAGTAAGCAATGATATCACACAAGTAACCTCTTACAGTACCTTTTAGCTCGATCATTAATGACATAGTGTATTTGAAGTTCGTCGCACATGGTAAGGAGGTAGGTTTAAGGGTGGTCAATACAGATATGCTAGGCTTGCTACTCGTTAGACCTAGACTTGCAAGTATCAGATCTGTTCATCATGTTCCAATTGGTTTACGGCACATAGCTTTCAGGCCAGATGAGCCTGAAGGTCCTAGTGAAGCCGACATGAGGGGTGCACGGGAGTGGCTCGCAAGCTTTGACTCGGAAACAATCCCAAGGAAACTTGGTGACATATCCTTCAGCAGGTCATCCGGCGCTGGAGGTCAGAATGTCAATAAGTAGGATGATGCCAGCTCTTGTGTACATTACTGCAGGTTGACATTGTTTGCAGAGTTTCCTCGAAGGCTACACTTCGCTTGTCACTCAAGTCGCTATTACCTCTCCTTCCAGGCTTGCTACATCATGAGCTCATGCTCTCGCGCTTCTATGCAGAAAAGTCTAACTCATTGGTCATCCAGGCGGACGGTAGTCGCAAACAAGGCGATAATGTTGACGAGTGCTTCGAGAAACTTCATGCTCTGATCCTTGGAATAGGCAAGGCCGTCGTGCGAGGTGAGCTTTCACTGGCTACGAAGGAAAAGATCAAAGCGTCGTGAGTATTCTAAGGTTTGCGTGGTGGTATCTTATGCTAATGAGTCTCTGTGCTTTACAAGGCAAAAAGCGGGAAACCAAATTCGCTTGACAACGAAGAAGACGCATAGCAGCAAGAAGAGCGCGAGGAAAGGCGGAAGCCGGCCCGACTACTGATTCCAGTGCAAAGTTGGGACCTGTTCTTGATTCCTAATCATTGAACGTCCAGTGTCACTGCATCGATTGACCGCAACTGAGCATTGGAGGCCCATCTTTCAAGCCCGCTAGCGATCAACTTCTGTGCGTCGCCGTGGTAGCCTGCCTGCTGGAGAGTCTTCACAACGCGTACGAAATCATCGGCCTTCATATTGGTGTCCAGGATTGCCTCCCCCTTGAAGTCGCTTATCGCACCACCTAAAGTCACTGTCAAGACTTTGTGGAGACCGGGATCTTGTACTTCCGGCTCTGTAAGCGGCAGCAACCAGTCAATGACTTTCTCGGCGAGCTTCCATGGCGGCTTCGAGAGTGATGCGGAATATTTGAGTCGCTTCAGGCACACAGCCAGGGCGCCCGGAAATGCGACGGCCGTTGTTGTGGTTCCAATGGCAGGTTGTCTTATGAAGCAAATGATTGCAGCGGCGCTAGTCGGCGACTGCGTGAGGAGACTGTCCACTACATGCTGTGTTACCGTCGTAAGACATGGCACACCATTGAACTCTGCGAACATGCTGAAGAAGCTCTCGCCTAAGATATCATCGGTGGGAAATTGTTTCATTGCGGCGTCGAAAATAGCCAATGGTATCGCGCCTGTTAGTGCAGGTGTTGAGCTCAGGGTACGGAGTGCGGCCTGATCGACAGAGTCATCAGGTTGCAATGTGGGATTTATGTCCTCAGCTGTGACGGTTGGAAGAGTAAGCACGTCAGCGTCTGAGTCTTCCGCTGCGGCAGGCCTTGGTTGGTGTGTTTGGTTTTCATCTATGCCAAGAATACGCCGCCGGCCTGCGATCTTAGCAATATAGATCATCTCCAACTTCGCATATGCCAACCACAAGATCTTGGATGTCTTGCAAAACCTCAGACCACGTTGCATATAGCTTCGAGCCTCGGTCATGTCTGCATGTGTATCAAGCGCATATTGCGCGGCGTAGACCCATAATTCCGACTTCGTAGGATGCATCCTCAAGACACTTGTGAGTATCTGGGACAGCTTTCTGTAGGCCTTCTCTTTCCTCGCGAATTCTATATACTGCATCCATAATGCGATGTCGCCTTGAAACTTGCGTGTTGCCCGGTCGAGGACGAAGAATATGCGTCGTTTACCTGCGTGGGCTGTACTTTTGACACCCAGTCTCTTCACGCGCTTTCGCCTCAGTGACTCCAGGTTCATCTCGAACTCGGCATAGCGGGCGTAGTCGGACGGGTGCGCGCCTCGAGCATTGATCTTGTGCTCGAAGTCAGACCGCTTCTTCGTAATCGAGGTGATCTCCTCCTTTGGCTGTGGTTAGGTAGAGCCTTGCCATTGTAGGGACAGGATGTACCTTGCTGAAGATCTTCTTCCTTTCATATTCCTGCAACTCAGGGATCGACTGCTCGAGATAGAAACGTGCTTTATCACTAGCACCAGCCATCACTCCAAACTGTTCTGAATCTTGCACAAGATTATGAGCCTTGACTGATGAAAAACAAACATGGTCGTCGAACTTGCTTCTTTCGGCTTAGCTTAGCCGTCTATTTATCCGACATTTAATCCGCATCTCAGAGCTCAGGAGTAAGATACAATCGGTGACAGACCTGTTCTAATTCTCTACGCTCTTTTGTCACTTTCGTCTGATTCATGTTGTGACATCTGGCTCATTGTGGAAGCTAGCTGTGGACAGCGCCTGAAAATACGAAGTATGGCGCCAAAGTACAAGGACGGGGATGTTGTGGTTTCGGTGAGTCGGCATAGCTCCCACAGCAATGAACGATCTCTCAATTTCGATAGTTTTCTGGCAAGTGGGTATCATGGGCACACACGGCAGCGGCTTATAGTCAGTGTTTTGCTCTTCTCTATCTTCTGATGGCCATGGCTGACCGGAATAGCGGCGTTTCTTGGTGCGCTCATTACGGGAATGTGAGATTTCAGGCGTGAGTAATCGGCCAAAAACTCATGCTTATCGAGATCAAGATACCTACATTATCACAAGATTGTGGAGAACCAGTATTACGTGAGTGTCCATGCTACTCAATAGTGTCATCGAGAATAACCGATTCCGCATTGCAGGGTTATCCTCAAGAATGGATTCCTTCGGTTTCAGCTACGATTGGGGACCGCTACCCCGAGCGCTCAGTCTTTCAGGTCTTCATTGCCATTACCTCTGGTACCGGCTCTGTTCCCTAACGTTCTGCAGACAGACGCTGACCTGCGGCAGGTCCTCGTTTCGCACTTGTCTTCCTATGGTACATCCTGACGGCACGGCCGAACTCGGTTCTTCCAAAGTTCGTCGCAGGAACTGGTCTTTTCAGGACTATCACATGCGGAGGATGGACCTACATTACCTCGACGGATGACCACGGATGGCATGACATCTTCATGGTCTCGTATCTTGTGGCTACCGTGCCATGGACACTCGGCTGCCTTGCCATAAGTCCAAGCAACCCAAAGGCCGTGTACTACAGGAAACTGTTTGCTGGCCTGATCTTTGGCAACTTAATTCCATTGACGTATTTCTTCTTACAGCACAAAGTGCACAAAGTCGCAGGAGGTACGGAAGCAGCCGAGGCAACCCCGTGAACTTATCACGATCCAACTACTAATCCATGTATAGCCTATACGATCTATGCCTTCTTTGAGTGGGCCATGATCCTGTTTGATGTGGGTTTCGACGCTGTCACTGCTCTGGACTTCGAGGGTTTCGAATTGATTGTCAAGGATATCAAAGGCGCGAGTAGAGGGTATGTGCAATGGCTTCCGAAGTAGACAAATGTATGATGGTATACAACCCATCTGGATGAACATATTCTGATGCCTTGTCTCGCAGAAATAACCGGATGGTTGCGGATGTTTTCTTAGACAAAAAGTACGTGAATCTCAAAATCTAGTAGGGTCTTGTACTGACGCTGAACGTTTTGTAGGAAGGACAAACCGGTGGGTCAGACGTTCGGTGGGAGTTTTGTGTGGCCTGAGGCAATTGATGCGGTAGCTGACGTCTACAATGGGGTTTGTTTATGAAAGGTCTTTAACGACCTTTACAAATGCTGACGGTACTGCTATAGTTCGTCTTCTGGTCTCTCCTGACGTCTCTTGGCTTGTCCATATGGTGTAAGTGAAACCGCACTACAATGACCTTACACCGACTGACTGAGGTAGACTTTCCATTGTGGCATATGGGTCTCTCGGGGCACGAGGTGATAGTCATGGCGTCTGTCTCTCCATTGCTGCTTGTGATCCCGGCTCTACGGTCCTTAATCATTCAAAACGTACGAATTGTGCATATGCTCTCTTTGTCTGGCCTGCTCGCATATCTGATTCGATCCCCGGAATATCGCCTCTTCGCTGTTGGCTTTGGTGTCTCGATGTCTTGCCTAGCATGGGCGGCTACCTGCTACGCTGAGCGGTCACAACCTGCGAGGCTGGAAGCTAGAGTTTTGGCGTGGGGTATAGGATTAATCGCCTCAAGTATTGCCAAATTCGCGTTCTGGACCAACAATCCTATCTGGCCTATTATGCACGCACAGAACGGTGGTTGGAATCACCTGGGACTGGTACTTGCTGCTTGTGCTATGCTGCGATCAGCAAGGAGGAGAACGACGAGCGGAGGAGACATTCCTGCCTCAAATGGCAGAAAGGGATCGCCGATCTTAGCTGGTCTCGGACTGGCTGGGTTGTTCTTCGGAATGCATTCGTTGCTGTCAGATTCCAGTACTATGATCTTATGGGTTTGGGAAGGATTCCCGGTTAGAGGGCCTATTGCTGCACCTCATGGCGCCTACACGATATGTGCCATGGGTGTCGGGTTAGTGGCGGGTCTATACTACCAAGACCTGACGGCTTCCTGGACGGCTTTCGGCCTTGGCTCGATCGGCGCCGTCCTGCTTACGAAGTACAGTAATTGGACCGGTTACTATGGGGCTCTGATACTCGCCGTCTACATCATGGCGCTTTCGCCAGGACTCATCCAGTCCGCTGTAAAACATTCGCCCGGCACCACATTTGGTATTGGCTTCCTGGTCTACAACATCATGGTCCTGGCGCACGTATGGATTGTGGCATATGCCTTTGTACCTGGTGGTCCCATCATGCGTGAGCATACCGATTGGGTCATGACGGCGACGATGCTTCTCCTCGGTGCCGGAGTCTTCTCTGCGCATGTCTCTGTCACCTCCTCGAAAGCTCGGAGTAAGCCAATGTACGCTGGTGGGCGCAAGCAACGCTCCTACTACATATACATTCTCGTCGCCCTCCAACTGCTCTCCGCCTCAGTGGCCTACCTCCGCTTCCCAACCTACGACTACGTGTCCTACCACAAGGACGACAAAGTGTTAACCGCCGGCATCTGGACCATCCACTTCTCCCTGGACAACGACATGTGGTCCTCGGAGCGACGCATGCGCGACGTCATCAAGGAGCTTGAAATCGACGTCATCGGCCTCCTCGAATCCGACCTGCAACGCATCATCATGGGCAACCGCGACACGACGCAATACCTTGCCGAAGACCTCGGCATGTACGTCGACTACGGTCCCGGCCCCAACAAACACACCTGGGGCGCCGCCCTGCTCTCGAAATTCCCCATCCTCAACTCCACCCACCACCTGCTGCCTTCGCCCGTCGGCGAGCTAGCCCCGGCCATCCACGCCACCCTCGACGTCTACGGCGAATACATCGACGTCGTCGTCTTCCACTCCGGCCAGGAAGAAGACGTCGAGGACCGAAGACTGCAGTCCGAATATATGGCCAAACTGATGGGCGACTCCCCGCGTCCGCTCATCTTGCTCAGCTACCTCGTCACGCAGCCGCTCCAGGGCAACTACAACAACTTCGTCAGCGACCGCAGCGGCATGAAGGATATCGATCCGAGCGATTGGGACCGCTGGTGCGAGTATATTCTGTACAAGGGCCTTAAGCGTACGGGGTATGCGCGTGTCAGTCGGTCGACTATCACAGATACTGAGATTCAGGTATTTCGCCCCCGTTCGGAAGTTGTCGTTGCTTTGGGGACTGTGTGGCTAATGGCGTTCTATAGGTCGGCAAATTCGTCATCGGCCAGCCGGAAAGTTCGGCGCCGAATCAGCTGGTCGAGGAGGAGACGGTGCCGGTGGGGTGGAGGTTCCCGGCCCTGTTCAAGGGCGAGGGCGTCAGGGGGCACCAGTATCATGTCTTCGATGGGCCGAGGTATTACGATTAGAAGGGCGGGCTGGATCGACTGATGGTGATGTGATGGGATGAAACGAGATGGGCCACAGGTACGGTGTGAGACGGTCTGCGCGAGTAGTAAGTAAGCAGGGAAGGACAGGACAGGGACAGGACAGAAGGTGGAGGCGAGCTAGAGTGGGGAGGGGGAAGGGGAGGGGGCATGTAATAGTACAGTACAATACAGTATAGCTCAGCACAGCACTCGAGCATCGTAATCGGTCTTTCTTCCTCACAAAGGTCATGTACTGGACTTGTTCCCTTGACGGAGTGGCATAGCGCACATCATGTATCAATCCTCCCTCCACTCCCACGCGGAAAAGAAGGCAGGACTCCCTACGCGGCAGAAGAGACAGGCCGTCTTTCGCCCATTCGATATCCGCACCGCCCACTTGAGAGGAGTAGATTGTATCTGATACTGGTGCGTCTCTGTACTCAGGGTATGTATCCTGAGATCTTGTAGTCTGAGTGTAGGCTAAGGTAGGTGTATGGATTGAGTACTTAATTGGGGGTGGTTGGACGGCGGGTGTAAATCATGGCCGTTCAGGTATGTAGAAGGACGGAAGGACGGAGCGAATGGGTGCATTCTCTCTCTTTCGGACACAGCCGTACAGGCAGGTTGAAGGCGAGCGATGTACGATAAAAACAAACTGGGCATAGGTGGCACCTGAGTGAGGCTGCGGGATGGACGGATGAATGGATGAATGGTTGGATGGTTATATAGATTGAGGATGGTTGACTTGCCCCGATATCAGGGGTTCGACCTGAATAGCTAAAGATTTAGTAGAAGCCAACCGACATACACGCCTTGTGCAACTCACCTTTGCCGTCCAGCCATCGACGCTAGCCGGACCTGACTCCGCCCGTCCCTATCACTCACCCGCTCGCTCTTTCGCTCGCCGATTCACCTGTACCCTCAGACATCACCATATATCCTCCCCATCTCCCCCTCCCCCAGCCACAACCCATTCAACACCCCACACTCCGGCTCCACAAATTTAACCAGATGAAATTTCGTCCGCAACGCCACCATGCCCTCCTGACCGAAGGCATCGACGACCTTCCCGCGCACAAAGGGTATCATGTTGAGCCGGTTGCCGAAAAAGGAGAGATCGTTGCTGCCGAAGGCGACAACGTTGAGCTTGGAGGTGCGCTTGGGGCGGTCGGTAGAGTTGGGAGGTAGGAGCGAGAGGGTGGGGTGGTGGTCGGTGCGGTCGAAGATGCGTTGGGCGATGCGTTGCAGGAGGTGGGTGTAGATGGGAAAGACGTCGGGGTCGAGGGGGCCGCCGTACGAGGAGAAGAGGGATTCGTTGCTTTCGAAGGTGGGCCAGGCGCGGAGGTTGAGGGTTCGGAGGTGGGAGAGGGTGGAGAGGCTGGTCTGGGGTCAGGGTTAGTGTTTTGATTTGGTTCCTGTAGGGCTGTGAGACGGGGTGAGGAATGGGGGCATGAAATGGTGGTTGTGATCGCAAATGTCAAGTTAATGAAAGAGGAAACATGGGATGTCGTTTGCTGGTGAGAGATGTGTGGACATGTCGAACCAGAGCTCAGGGCAACTTCACTTGCCTCCAACAAGAAGTCGAAGTAGAATTTTTCGTCACTCACCAGAAAAGTCTCGAAATCCTCATTGCCATATGCAAGCAAAGACGACGTCGGCGGGGGTGTTATAGAAAGTTGACGCAATCCCGTGCAGGTCGAACATATCCTACCCAATGGACCGGTACTGTACCGGAAGACATCGGGGCCGTTCTTGAATGCATATATGCTCAGAGACTCCAGGCTGGCAGAGTGTTTTATGATGCAGTCCTCCTTCGGTAGTTCTTTCGCGTTCCTGATATCAATACGCAACGTCACCAGTCCAGATGTCGACTGTAAGAAACTCTCCAGCGCCCCGGCACCGTAGTGTTGGTCATCCTCATGGTGATAGAGGCGCAACGCCTTCAGATGCGAGGGCCGCAGGTGTGGTTTGCTTAGTTCGGCGAACAAGGCGTCTGCCCCTGGACACTTCCATATTGATAGGTCCTCCAATGCGGGCATGTTTATGACCCTCATATACGAATTCGACACATAACGTAGATTGATCCTGTCAAATCGAAGGATTTTGAGAGCAAGTGGTGTGCTTTTTTCAAAAGGCCTCATGTGACTGAAGAGCGTCCTCGAGATATATCCAGGTCCGGTACTAGAATCATGGGAATCATTGGGGGCACTTGCTCCTATGATATCGAATGCCGGGCAAATCCTTAGAAGGTTCAGTTTCGTAACGGTTTGGAGGAGTTTTTGCGAGACTTCGAGAGAGTCGACGCTGGCCGGCTCCAGTATAACGACGCGGACCCTCTGCAGAGATGTAAATATCTCAGGCTTCTGTCGGATCCCTTCCATGACCCCGCTCTCGGTCTGTCCAATCTTTACGGTTTGTAGATGTTTTTGTTTCTCGAAGAGGAGGAAGAAGTTTTCCGCCGAGAATGGCTCCCATGTCCTCCATCTACCGAGAATCAACAACGAGCTTTAAATCAGTGTTAAAACATACTGAAAGCCCACCTGAAGGCCTCAAGACTATTTAATGGCAGAATCTCCAGTAACATGCGGACTACGAAATGGGCCTGCTTGAGCTGAGCTGCCCGCTCGTTGGCATCGGAAAAAATCAGAAAGTACACAGTAACGTCTCTAACGTGCGGTATGCCTGGGTTGTCTCGGGCGAGGAAACCGCTGACCCGGATGGCCTTGGCCCCCTCAATGTCGAGGAAGGCCTTCCGGTAAAGTTTGCGGACCGCTACGTCTCGGATATCTCTTGAGGTCAAGCAGAGTGATTTGAAATCAGTGGGCCTAGTTATCTGCACATCGCCAATTGGGTTAGAATAAGCCACTGTCAAGTTTCTTGTCAGAGGAGCTCTACATAGCTGATGATCAGGAATTTCAAATCCAGCGAGAGGTCTGAGAATTTGAACGAAGTCATGCTGCTGCTGCACTAAGGAAAATGTCTGAGAGATCACGGTGGCACTGGTAGTAGTGCAGCGACAATGACAGAAAGTAGGTGCGGACACTCAAGAGAAACAGTTTCTTGAAGTAAGAAGATGATTAGTGAATAGTAGCTTGACTGCAAGGTGCTGTAGCCTTGCAGAAGTGAGCATCTATAACAGCATCGCGATGCTGTAGCCATTGAAGGAATGCACACCGAAACACGCATGAATACCTCAGAAACTTTCAGGTAAGGTACTGACTTACGATAGTAAGGTACCTCCGTACAGCTCCTCAGATCAAGCCTCAAATCTACCATTGTACAATGATCACATGGCAAACCCTTCATTGAAAAGCTAAGGTACCTATGTGCAAACAAGTGAGATGCTTTGATTACAGACACCAGAAAGAAATGCTAACTGGAGTCGTCCTTCTCACACCCAAAGAGCCTACAGTTCTGCATGTGAACTCCAATTACCCCTGTCCAGCCATCTGCATACAGTCCGTGCCATTGCATCAGCCAACGTCGGGTACGTTACCATTGTAGACCGTCCACTATTTGGACTTGGCAAGCCCAACGCTGCCCGAACCAAGGTCGTAGACAGAGTACCACTTCCTCAAGAACGCATCACCCAGGATCGCAAGAGGTCCAATAGGCTCGGGGAAGTCCATTCCCATGAAAGATGAGATGCAAGAGCCTTGGATTTCGAGGATGTAGTCATTTGAGGTGATGGTGAAATTATGGCCGGTCAGCGTGAACGTAAGATCAGGGAGCGAGCCACGCTTTGAGCAGTCCACGGTGTATTGGCCATTGTAAGACTTCTTGGCACCGATTTCCTTGTTACTGTAGTACTTGTGAGCCTTGTTCTGGAGAGGAGAGTGGGAGAGCGATCTGGACTTACAGGAGCTCGGCGAGAGTGGATGGCAGGGCGATGAGGGAGGTACCGGTGTCAAGGATGACCCCAGTGTCATCAAGCTCGGCTGTGGCATTGCCGAAGGTGATAGCATCAAGGTTGACTTCCCAGTAAGCCTTGCGTCTCAATGGGATTTTGGTCAATTTTCCGGTGTAGTGATCTTTGTTGACACCACCGAAGATGGCCTCTGATTCGCCGTCGCCTTTGTTACTATCACCAAGGTAGAATGCGAACACGGGCTCGTCGAGGTGCTTCTGGTTCAGCATATTGTAGAATGGTGGAACGATCTTGTTGACGCTGATCGTGTCGTAACCAAGTCCCATGATGCCATCGAAGCGCCCAAATGCAAAAGCCAAACCAGGCTCAGAGGTTGCTTCTGCAAAGTCCTGATGTTTGATCTCGAGATCACCAATCCGGAAGGTATCTTGAGAGACAAAGCCGCTCAGACTACCGGAGCCATATCGAATCTCGAACTCGGAACCGTTTTTCTTGTACGTAGAAGAAGCGGACGAGTCGTACTTGGCGTGAAGATAGCACGCAATCGAGCCACATTCTTGGGATGGAATCCACAAGTTGGAGCTTCCCGTGTCCAAGACGACCTTGAAAACCTGCGGTGGGGTACCGATGGAGATGTCGGAGAAATCTGAAGAGCATCAGCAATCTAGGTCATGGAAATCTACAAAACAAGGACGGATAGCTATACATTGTGCGTTCAAGAAGTTGCTAACTGGAACCGGGTGGGCATCCTTGTCCACATGAATGGAAGTGTCTCGGAACATCTCCTCGCCATGTCCTTGAGGTCGGATGCCCATGTACTTCTGGCCAAGCGCCTTCATATGCGTGGCGATGTCGGCATGCTCCTGTACCCATCGTCAGTCATACGAATACAGCTGTGCCCAGATATACTCTATCGAGAGGGGTTACTAACCAGTTGCTCAGACAGCGGAATCTTTTGAAGCTTCATCTTGTGGACTCCGGCAGAGGCGGACCCCAGCAGCGCACCGGCCGCGAGAAGAACTGCGTTCTTCATGGCTGCGATAAAACTATGGAATGATCCAATACGAAGAGAGGGTGGAGTGTGAAGATGCAGCTAAAATGTACTTTGATGTAATGAGCGAGCGGTTGTGTGATGTTGTTGTTGTTGAAGGACGACCTGAGAGTGACGATGATAAGGTAGAGGTAGAAGAGTGGCAGGTGGAGTGAGGTAAGGTAGCCGTATGACTTCGCCTCGTTCCTGCCGTAATCCGTAAGAGGCTTAGTCAAATCAGGGAAGTCAGCACCGTTAAGGTATTAGGGAGGTTTTGCCACGAAAACAAGTCCTCAGACAAGTCATCTGGGTGGCTGCCCATTGTAGTTAGTAGCTGAGCTAGACTATAAATCAATTACATCA
>JAABUU010006459.1_pt1 | contig 12552 bp, 13 predicted proteins | sample 5559301 | NCBI WGS metagenome assembly JAABUU01 (sample SAMN10711884, study PRJNA513360) | rock metagenome | isolation source: Antarctica rocks | place: Antarctica: Victoria Land, Richard Nunatak white
TCAATCCGGCGGCAATCCGGCGGGAGATCGAGGCGGGACAGGACGCGCTCTGGCGGCTAGCCAGAGTAAGAAACATTGGTGAGGCAACGACCCTGCAGGAGTAAGATTTATCCATGAGGCAATACGGTCCCTGCCCCCGAATTCTCTCGTAGCGGAGGCTTCAGGCTGCGGTCTCTCCTACAAAGGCTTCCTCTTCATACGAGAGGCACAGGCGGAAGCCTACGCTACCGCAAGTCACCCTAATGCAGATGCGAGCCGCCATTGATGTCGAGGGTGACACCAGTGAGGTATTCGCTGGCGTCGTCGGCGAGAAAGAGGATGCCATTGACGACATCCGCGACATTACCGACGCGGCCGACGAGTGTTGATTCGCCCAATTCTTTCTTCCGCTCCTCAGTGACCTGCCCGCCAAAGATGTCGGTATCAATCAACGAAGGCGCGACGCAGTTAACGCGGATGCCCTGCGGTGAGAGTTCGCGAGCGAGGGCGCGCGTCAGGCCCGCAATGCCTGCCTTCGCCGCGCTATAGGCCGAGGTGCCGAAGACACCGCCGCCCCGCTGCCCGGAAACCGACGAAAGCGAGACGATCGCGCCCTTGCCTCGCTTGAGCATCGCTGGAACCGCCGCCTGCGTCGCCATGAACATGCCTTTGAGGTTAACGTCTACGACAAGGTCGTACTCCTCCTCGCTAATGTCGAGAAACTTCGTCGGCCGCGTCAGGCCCGCATTGTTAATAAGGACATCAAGGCCGCCGAATTGCTCCCCTGCCCGCGCGACGACGCGCTCCATCTCCGCCTTGCTCCGCACGTCCGCAACTTCGCCGATTGCTTTGGCATGCTCGGATAACTCGCGCGCCACGCGCTCAACCCCCGCCGCCACAACATCGGTGATCACAACGCTCGCGCCCTCGTTGGCAAACGCCAGCGCCACCGCCCGCCCGATGCCACGCTCCGACCCCGCACCTGTCACCAGGACAACCTTGCCCGCAAACCGCTTCATCGTTACACCTCCTGCGATGATTGTAACAGGAGAGTTCGGAGTTCGGCGTTCGGCGTTCGAAGAAACCCTGACTCCGAACATCGAACTCCGAACTCCGAACTGCCGACTTTTTTTACACCTCATTGCGCTCTCGGCGGATTCGCACATACACTTCCTGCGGAAGAAACCAATGGTGAGGGGGGAATGATGCGACGATGGGGAAACGCGGGACGCCGGTGGGGAGTGATCCTACTCCTGACTTCTCTGCTGCTACCAATCGGGACGACGGTGCATGCGGACGGCCCGGCAATCGGGGGGGTATCCCTACCAGTTGGGCCGGGGACGCTGACGAACCCGCGCATCAGCGGGTCCCGCGTCGTCTGGCAGGACACGACCGGCGCATTCGGCGTGGACCTCAGCACCGGTCAGCCGTTGCCAATCCCCGGTAACGGCACGACTGAGCCGGATGTCGCGGGGTCGCTCGTCGTCTGGAAGCAGGGCACGAGTGCGATCAATGGCGTTGATGTCTCTACTGGCGCGCAGTTCTCCGTGCCGGTCGGTGACGCGAGGGTCGCCGGGCCATCCGTCAGCGATGCCGGGGTCGTCGCATGGCTGTCCCAGGATAGCGGCGGTGTCGCGGTCAAAGTATGGGACCGTGCGACAGGCGCGACCGCCGAGGCCGGGCGCATCCCTACGAACCGCCTGCCAGTGGAAGCGCTCGGCCTGCCGCGCGTCTCCGGTCGCCGTGTCGTCTTCCCGGACTTCACCGCCGATCCTACACGCCTGAGCCGGATGATCCTTTTCGACCTGGATACATCACAGCGGCTACCGATCAATGATTCCTTCGGCGGGCCAGCGCTGTTCGGCTTCGCGCAGAACCGCCTCGCGCTCGTGCAGGGCACGCGCATCGCAGTCCTCGACTTCGCGACAAACGCGATTGAGGCGATCCCCGCCAATCTCGGGTCGGGGCAGCGCGTGAGCGGCATCGGCTTCGATGGCGCGACCGTCGTCTGGTCTACCACAGGGGACGCAAACGGTACGACAGCAATTAACGGCTACGACCTCGCGCGGCATCTTGGCTACCAAATCGCCACGGGGCAGGATGCGAATATTGCCCCGACCGTGAGCGGCGCCACCGTCGTTTGGTCGCACGCGGGCGGACTGACGGCACGAACAGTGACCTTCTCCGATCTGGCGTCGGCGATCAATATCCGCCAAGACCTGCGCTACTTCCCGCAGACGGGGTACGTCGTTGGCTACGCCTTCCTGACCTTCTGGAACACCAATGGCGGCGCGACGATCTTCGGCTACCCGCTGACAAACGAAGTCGTTGACCCCGCGAGCCAACTGACCGTGCAATACTTCGAGCGGTCGCGCTTCGAGTACCACCCTGAGGCTGCTGGGACGCCGCAACTTGTCCAACTGACGAACGTCGGCCGGATCATCACGGCGGGCCGCACCGACCCGGCCTTCCCGCCGCAGCCGCTCGTCCCGGCCGGCGCCGATCGCTCCTACTACGTCCAGACACAGCACTCCATCGGCGGACAGTTCAAGAAGTTCTTCGATCAGAATGGCGGCGTTTTCATCTTCGGCTACCCGACCTCCGAGGAGACAATCGAGCCGAACCCGACCGATGGCGTCGCCTACACCGTGCAGTGGTTCGAGCGGGCGCGCTTCGAGTTCCACCCGGAGTTCAACGACACACCGAACGCCATCGAACTCGGTCAACTCGGTCGCCAACTCCTGCTCGGACAACTTGGCCTCTACAAACCGCAATGCTCGCCACTCTTCATCCAAAAACCACTTCTCCCCGAATGCCGCTGACGGGGAATTGAACCACGAAGGCGCGAGAGCACGAAGGAAAGAAAAAGAGGGGAGAATTCTCTTCTCCCTCTTCTTCGTGCTGTTCGCGCCTTCGTGATTCAATCTTTCTCTCCCCGGCCTGTGGTACGCTATTGGGCACATGACGAGTGATGAAGTGGAGGAGGGGAGAAGATGCTGATGACGGTAGTGGAGGACGTGTTCGCGCGGGAAATTCTCGACTCGCGCGGCAACCCGACGGTGGAAGTGGATGTCTATCTCAGCGACGGGATCAAGGGAACGGCGGCGGTGCCGTCGGGCGCGTCCACCGGGCAACATGAGGCGGTCGAACTGCGCGACAAGGACCCGCGTCGCTATGGCGGCAAGGGCGTGCTGAAAGCGGTCGCAAACGTCAACGACGTGATCGCCGAGGAGATCGTCGGACTCGATGCCCTGAATCAGATCGAGATTGACCGGTTGATGATTGCCCTCGATGGCACGAAGAACAAGAGCCGCCTCGGCGCGAACGCGATCCTCGGCGTCTCGCTCGCTGTTGCCCGCGCCGCCGCGCAGGCGCTCGATATTCCCCTCTACCGCTACCTCGGTGGCCCGAGTGCGCGGACGCTCCCCGTGCCGATGATGAACATCCTCAACGGCGGCAAGCACGCCGTTGGCAGCAGCGTGGACATGCAGGAATTTATGGTGATGCCCGTCGGCGCGCCCTCCTTCCGCGAAGCGCTCCGCTGGGGCGCCGAAACCTTCCATGCCCTGCAAGGCGTGTTGCACGACAAGGGCTATCCGACGCAGGTCGGTGATGAAGGCGGCTACGCGCCGTCGCTCGGCTCGAATCAGGAAGCGATTGAACTGATTCTCCAGGCCATCGAAAAAGCGGGCTACGAGGCGGGTGAGGATATCTGTATCGCCCTCGATCCCGCATCGTCAGAGTTCTACGAGGACGGCATCTACAATCTCACGGGCGAGGGGCGCACCTTCACGCCAACGGAGTTGATCGCTTACTACGAAAATCTCGTCGCGCAGTACCCGATCATTTCCATCGAGGACGGTTTGGCTGAGGACGACTGGACGAACTGGCAGACGCTCACCGAGCAACTGGGCGACCGCATCCAACTCGTCGGGGACGACCTTTTTGTCACGAACACGCAATTCCTCGATCGCGGCATCCGCGAGAACGCGGGCAACGCGATCCTCATCAAACTGAACCAGATCGGTACGCTGACCGAGACCTTCGAGGCCGTCGAGCGTGCCCAGCGCGCCGGATGGGCAGCAGTGATTTCCCACCGAAGCGGTGAGACGGCGGATACCTTCATCGCGGACCTCGTCGTCGCGACCAACGCCGGACAGATCAAGACGGGCGCACCCTCGCGCGGGGAACGCGTCGAGAAATACAATCAGTTGCTCAGAATCGAGGAGGAACTGGAGGAGTCGGCGCTCTTCCTTGGTCGCCGCGCCTTCCCACACCTACGTTGAAAATGCTAGCGTGGCTTGACGACCCGATGCCGCCATACTATCGTACCGACGACAAGTGAAAGTATTGCCGCGGGGGCTTGGGGAGCCAGGCTGAGAGGGTGACCACGATCCGTCGCCGACCGTCGAACCTGATCCGGGTTATACCGGCGGAGGGATGCGCACCGCATGCAAAGTACCGCTGCATTGTCGGAGGAAACCGGGAGCGCACCCGCCGCGCCGGTTCCTCCGATTTTTGTTGCCCGCGCTCGGGATGGTACGGTGAAAAGGAGGGATGCTGTTTGTTGTCATCGCGGACTGGCGAGGCAGGCCAGCCATATGAGGACGCAGCCGTGCGGTCGAGCGCGCGGATCGCGGCGGCGCGACCACTGATCCACCACATCACGAACTCGGTGGTGGCGAACGATGTCGCCAATATCACGCTCGCCTTCGGGGCGCTGCCCGTGATGGCTGAGGCGCCGGAGGAGGTAGCGGAGATCACCGCAGTCGCGCAGGCGCTCGTCCTCAACCTCGGTATGCTCTCCGCCGCGAAAATTGAGGCGATGCTCCTTGCGGGGCGGGTTGCGGCGGCGCGCGGTATCCCCATTGTTCTCGACCCGGTCGGTGCGGGCGCGACCGCATTCCGCACGGCGAGTGCGTTGCGCTTACTTGCAGAACTGCCGATTACGGCGCTGCGCGGCAATCGCGGCGAAATCGGGGCCTTGCTGGGCATGGGCGTGATGCGCGGCGTCGAAGCGGTCGGAACGGAAGAACCTCACGCCATCGCGACCGACGCTGCGGCGCGCTTCGGCGTTGTCGTGGCCGTCACGGGCGTTATTGATGTCGTTGTCGGCAGCGGACAGCAATACGAGGTACGCAATGGCGATCCGCTCCTGCCGCGCGTCACGGGAACAGGTTGCATGGCATCGGCGGCGGTCGGCATTCTGCTCACGGCGGGTGATGATGCCGCCGTGCAGACCGCCATCGCGCTCGGCTTGTATGGGATTGCTGCGGAGCGGGCCGCTACACCGGCGGACGGTAGGGAACGACCGGGACCGGGTACATTTCGGGCGCGGTTGCTCGACGAAGTCGCCGCGTTGTCGGCCTGCGGCGTCGCCGGTATCAGGGTCACAAAGAAGGAGGAGGCGCAATGAAAACCAAGGATGTTGCGCGGGCGGCGCTCTTTACGGCGTTGGCAGTCGCGCTCTCGCCTTTGAGCATTCCGGTCGGAACAACAAAGGTCTTTCCGATTCAGGCGTTCGTCAATGTCATCGCCGCCGTGTTGATTGGGCCGTGGTATGCGATTCTCGTCGCCTTCGCGACCTCCGTCCTGCGCAATTTCCTCGGCACGGGTACGATCAACGCCTTCGCGGGGAGCATGATTGGCGCGGCGCTCGCCGGGTTCATCTGGCGCGCGACGAGGAATATCTACCTCAGCGCCCTCGGTGAGGTCTTCGGCACCGGGATACTCGCCACGCTCGTCACGGTCTTCCTCGTTTCGCCCAATATTCTCCACAAGCACCCTGCGCTCGTGACGATTGGCCTCAGTTTCCTCGCCAGCACAATCCTCGGCTCGGTGATCGCCGTGATCGTGCTCAAGGCGCTCAGTGCGGCGGGATACGGCCCGTCATCGCGCCGCAACGCGTGGCTCGCAACATCGCGCCGGTAAGGCAGCTGCACATGCTCGTCTACCAGCGCGCCGGATTCCGCTATGCCGCACAAGCGGGCAGCGAAATGATTGCAGCGATGACGGATGTAAACCTCGCCGTGCCGCATAGCGATTTCCTCCTTTTGCTTGGCGAAAGTGGATCGGGGAAGTCTACGCTCGTGCGGATGGCGAACGGGCTGATTCCCCATTTCCATGAAGGGGAAATGACGGGCATGGTACGCGTCCGGGATGATGACACCCGCACGCATCCGGTCCGCGCTCTTGCCCGCACCGTCGGCGTCGTCTTTCAGAATCACGAGGCGCAGTTGTTCAACGCGACGGTCGAGCGCGAACTGGCGTTTGGCCCACGCCACCAAGGGCTCCCGCGCGAGGAGATCGCCGCGCGTATCCACGTAGCGGCGGAGCAGACGGGGATCACCCACCTTCTGGCGCGCCCGACGACGCACCTTTCCGGTGGCGAGCGGGCGCGGGTCGCCATCGCGAGCGTCGTGACGATGCAGCCGCCCCTGCTCATCCTCGATGAGCCATCTGCCGCGCTCGATCCGATGGCTGCCGACGCGCTCTGGGCGCTCCTCGCCGCGCTACATGATGGCGGCACGACGATTGCTGTCGCCGAGCATCGCCCCGGCCGTCTCTGGGAATATGCCACCTCCGTCGCGGGCATGCGCACCGGCACTCTGGCTGTATACGGCACGCCACAAGCGGTCATGCGGAGCGCGACGCAGGCATCCGATCTGCCGCTGCCCGCTGTCGCCCGACTGTGCCTGGAGGCTGGTTTGGCGGAGCGACCCCGTACGGTATCCGAAGCCGCTGACATCCTGCGCGTTCGGCGTCTCACGCTCGCACCGCAATCGGCAAGGATCGCGGCTCCGGGAGAGCCGTTGCTCGTCGCGGAAGGGGTACGCGCCGAGCGGGATGGCCGCGTCGTGCTGAACGGCAATGATGTGCGTTTGCATCGTGGGGAGACCATTGCACTCGTCGGGACGAACGGCGCGGGCAAGACGACCCTGCTCCGCCTCCTCGCGGGCCTGGCGCGCCCGGAGCGCGGCCAGATCACCGACGACGGCGGTATGCCGGTACCGCGCAGTCGGATCGGGATGTTGCTCCAGAATGCGGACGACGCGCTCTTCTGCCGCACCGTGCGCGAAGAAGTAGCATACAGCGCCCATGCGCTCACGCGGTATGACGCCGCGTGGATCGCCATGTTGATCGCTCGCTTCGCACTCGAACCGCTCCTGGAACGCCCGCCCCTCAGCCTCAGTGATGGCGAGAAGCGGCGGGTCGCCCTCGCCGCGATGCTCGCGCACCGCCCGGATATCGTCCTACTCGATGAGCCGACCGCTGGGCAGGATCGGCAGCGGCGGATCGCCCTCGCCGCAGTGCTGGCGACGCTGCGTGCAGAAGGGGTTGGCGTCATCCTCGCGACGCACGACATGGAGTTCGCGGCGGCGCACTGCCCGCGCTGGCTCGTCCTCTCCGACGGCGCGCTGATCGCCGATGCGCCTCCCGCCACGGTGATGCACGATCCGCACGTGCTCGCACATGCGCACCTGCTACCGACGCCACTCGCCAGCCTCGCGGCGGCGCTTGGCGTCCCGTATCCCGGCGAGGATGCACTGCTCGTACCGGATCGCGTGCCGAGGATTGCCCAATGAAGCTGGACCCGCGTGCGAAGCTCTGGCTCTATTGCACCGCGATCGCCGCCGCGCTGGTCGCGAATGTGCCCGCGTTCCTGCTCGGGTTCGTCCTCGCCGCGCTCGCCGTCGTCGGGCTCGTGCGTGGTCTGCGGCAGTGGCTGGCGATGCTGCGCCTCCTCGCACCGATGCTCGTAATGCTCGGCCTCTTCTCGGCCATCGGCAGCAGCCCGACGGATGCGGTTGCGCCGGTGCTGAAACTGCTCCTCCTCGGCACGATTTCGAGCGCTTTCTTTGCCGCAGTGACGGTGGACGAACTGGGGGATGCGCTCACACTCCTGCGCCTGCCGCCGGGGGTCGCGTTCGTGCTCGTCGGCGGCCTGCGCTACGCGCCCGCGATGCGGGAAAGTTGGACGGCATTGGGCGATGCGCGACGGGCGCGCGGCGCGGAAACCCCACATGGTATCCGCGCCCTCGCGGAACACGCCCGTATGCTCACTCCCGCCGTTGTGCGCGCTCTCCGCACAGCGGACGCGATGGCCGAAGCGATGGAGTCGCGCGGCTTCGGCACGCCGGGCGCGACGCTAATGGACACCTATCGCCTGCGGGCGCGCGACTGGCTCGTGATTGCCGGGAGCATCGTGGCGTTGGCGTTCTACGTGGTCTGGACATGGTAATGGCCGAACCATCCGTCCGCAGGCGATAGCATGAGAGCGGTTCGTGATGCTGTTGGCCCTATCGGGTGAATCGCGGGACAAAAAGAGGAGGCGGGGTGGCTACCCCGCCTCCTCCAGCGATGATGGTTATCGGCCGTTGCGCCAGTAGAAATAGTGCCGCCCGATGTTGCCCATCTCAACCTTGAAGGGATCCGGGTTCTTCGGCGTGTAGGTGAGAATGCGCCGCTCGAACACCTGGACGGCGATGATGCGATCAACGCCACCGACCGTGAAGTTGGCCGCGAATGGTTCGCTGATCGCGTATCCGATGGTGGCGAAGCCGACGAGATCGCGGTAACGCGTGAATGGGGAGACGACATTGTGGCGGGTGACGCTATCGTAATCCGTCAAGGGAATGAGGGACGGGTCGTCCAGCGTTACCAGCTTATTGCTCGCAGTGAAGCCCAGGTTGATTACCTGGCCGATCTGCTGAGACTTGCCACCCATGAGAGCGTTCCGGTTGTCGTAGATCGTCGCGTAACTCGGGCCACCACCATCCTCATCGCCGGCCACCGGCGTGGTCGAGGGGTCCTGATTGACGAAGTCTCTGTCGCCAGCCTGGATGCGTCCGGTTACCATTTCCGTCGCGAGCAGGCCGAAGGTTAGTTGCCCGCGCGTGATCTCCATTCGCGCCTTGTCGAAGTATTGGACGTCCCGCTTGCCACCCGGAGTATTCGTATAATCTTGCGTGCGGCAGTCGGATGCATGTTCGATCGGGCCCCAGAAATTCGGGACGATTGACTCTCCGAGAGAGTAGGCACCCTTGAAGGTGTCGTTGCAGAACTCCGTCGCTGCCGAAGCGGTCACTGCGGGAAAGAGGGAAAGCCCCAGAATCAGGATGCCCAATAACCTTACCGTGCGTACCACGATACCCTCCCCATATTTCTTCGCGCAAGCCAATGTCTGGCAGGGTCGGCGCGATTTCTCTGAGAGCGCTGCCGCACTCATCACAGTCTCGCACGCGGCATCGGTCATGCAGACCGCTTGCGACGGTTTCGAGGGACCCGTTTGTTGCACTGTTTGTAAAACGATGCACCATGCCATTGGTTCCGTCGGCCCAGAGGTCTGTTCCGACATCGGCATATCGCGATAGGTGACAATTCAGCTACAAGCACTGTACCCTCAGTGACAGGTTTCGGGCATTCCCGCCACGCCGCCCTTTCCCATATGAAAAGCATTGCGCGTTCGTACATACCCCAACTGCCTCTGCTCGCGGACGCCCCTCGGCGAAAGGAAAGGAGAGGGAGTCAGACAATCAGGCTTTCGCCCGTCATCACGGCGGGTTGTGGGAGGCCGAGGAGATGCAGCACGGTCGGGGCGATGTCCGCGAGACGACCGCGCGGGCGGAGGCGGGTATTGGGCAACACACCGGGCCCGGTGAGGAAGCAGGGAACGCGGTTCATCGTGTGCGCGGTCATCGGCGTGCCATCCGGCGCAATCATCTCCTCGGCATTGCCGTGATCCGCCGTGACAATCGCCACACCGCCCGTGCGTTCCAGCGCAGCGAGAATCTGCCCAACACAACCATCCACTGTCTCGACCGCCGCAACCGCTGCCGACAGGACGCCCGTATGTCCGACCATGTCGGCATTCGCGAAATTGACGAGGACAAAAGCATACCGTTCACTCAGGATCGCTGCCACGACTGCTCCCGCGACGGCTGACGCGCTCATCTCCGGTTGCAGGTCATAGGTCGCTACCTTCGGCGAGGGAACCAAGCGCCGATCCTCGTCGGTAAACGGCTCTTCACGCCCGCCGTTGAAGAAGAAGGTGACGTGCGGGTACTTCTCCGTCTCCGCTGCGTGGAACTGGGTGAGACCGTGCACAGCGATCACATCCGCCAATGGCTCAACGATATTTTCCGTTGGGAAGGCGATACCCGCGACGGGTAGAGCCGCCTCGTACTCAGTCATCGTCACGAAGATGAGATGCGGATGGGCGGCGCGAAGAAACCCATCGAAGCGCTCATCCACCAGCGCATGGGAGAGTTCGCGGGCGCGGTCGGAGCGGAAGTTAAAGAAGATCGCTACATCGCCATCCGCCATCGTCCCGAGGGGTGCGTCATCGTCGCCGACAATCACCGTCGGCAAGACAAATTCATCCGTCACTCCCGCCGCGTACGAACGGGCAATCGCCGCATCGGGCGCGGACGCCGTCTCGCCAATACCGCGCGTCAGGGCATCATATGCCTTTTGGACACGATCCCAGCGTGTATCGCGATCCATCGCGTAATACCGCCCGGAGACCGTCGCAACCCGCCCAACGCCGATCGTCGCGATCTCGCCTTGCAGATGCTGCATGTATCCCCGCGCGGACTCTGGCGGCGTGTCCCGCCCATCGAGGAAGGCGTGGATGGCGACGTTCGCCACTCCCTCCTGCTTCGCCAGCCGCAGGAGCGCGAGGAGGTGCATATCCTGTGCGTGAACGCCGCCCGGCCCAATTAAGCCGAGCAGATGGAGTGTGGCGTGCCGCTCCTTTGCCGCATGGACAGCTTCGCGGAGAACGGGATTGCGAAAGAACGTGCCGTCCTCGATAGCGAGGTCTATCCGCGTCAGCGTCTGATAGACGACCCGGCCCGCGCCGATGTTCAGATGACCGACCTCGGAGTTGCCCATCTGCCCATCCGGCAACCCGACCTCGCGACCAAAGGGAATCAGGTCGCTCCGCGCGGCGGTGGCGCACAGGCGGTCAAAGGTCGGCGTCGCGGCCCGCGTAACCGCATTTCCCGGCCCCGGCGGCGCCTCTCCCCACCCATCCATAATCACCAACACCACTGGCCGAATCCCCCGAACCACCCAATGCCTCCTTCAAGAATATTGAACCGACAAGGCATGAAGGAAGATGCAGCACAGAGGAGACAGAGAACACAGAAAACACAGAGAGCACGGAGATAGATTCTTCTTTTCCCTTCTCCGTGTCCTTTGTGTCCTCTGCGGTCTCTGTGCTGAACTTCTGTCTGGGCGGTGCACTACGTTGAGACCTACGAGTGGAGCGCCGTCGGTGGGTTGAGGGCGTTCGGGTCGTGGACGTTGGTACGGAACTGCTGGGTGAGGGCCGCTTCGGTCTGCATTGCGGCGGCGTCGCCAGCCGCTTTCGCCGCGTTCAGGCGCGCGCGGATGCCACCGACAATGCTCTCACCGGTGTCGGCGGGGTCCGCCGCACCTGCCGCGTACGCCGTGATCGTCGCGCCAATGACCGTGCCGATCAATGCCCCTGTGAGGAACTTCACACCGATCCAGAGTGCCCTGCCCATCGTCGCCTCCTTCGCCGTTCACCTGCTAATACATAGTACCAACTGAAACGCAGTGCAAGGGTTGTGCCGATGAAGTAACCGTGATTGCTAGTAGTCGTTCATCGGGTTCATGCCGGAGAATGGGGGTGCTCGAACCACCCATCACCGGAGGAATGACCGATGAACGACGACGTGATTGTACCGATCTTCGTGGTGATTGACGAGGTGATGCAGACCTTCGGCCACCGCACCCATCCCCAGGCCGGGGCGAGCGACAGCGAGGTGTTGACCGTGGCGACGGTGGCCGCCTGTCAGTTCCATCTGCCCAGAGGGCACCCGATCAGGAGCGTGCCTTGCAAGTGATGCGCGCACACGGCTATCTCTCCGGGACGCTCAGCATCTCGCGCTTCAACTGGCGGCTGCACGCCCTCGCCGACTGGTTGCCCCTGCTCTTGGACCTGCTTGGCGCGGGCTTCGCCACCGGGGAGGCGTTCGTGCTGGACAGCATGCCGGTGCCGGTCTGTCGCCGGGCGCGGGCTGGGCGGTGCCGCAAAGTGCGGGGCGGGAGTAGTGCGGCTACTGCGCGGCGAAGGAGGAGACGGGCGCCCTTCGGGCAGCATTCGGGTGGCGGCTGCATCTGATCGTCACGCCGACGGGTATCCCGGTCTCCTTCGATCTCCTGCCCGCAGCGCTGCACGATCTCACCCCGGTGCACGAGTTGGCGGAGCGGTTGCCAAGCGGGGCATGGGTGTATGGGGACAAGGCGTATAACAGTGCCGACGATGAGGCGATGCTGGAAGGGGAGACCGGGGTGCGGCTGGTGCCGATCCGCAAGGCGAACATGGCACCAAACCCGCTGGACGAGCGGGTGGGCCTGCGGCGATACCGCAAGAAGATCGAGGGAGTAAACAGCCAGTTGGAAGCGTGGGGTGTGCCAGGGCAATCGCATCTTATCCAGCGATGACTTTGAGCAGATAGCGCTCGTCCCAACCCGCCTTGAGGCGCTTATTCTTGATCCCCACCTTCGCTGTCTGCTCCTGTTTCAACAGGTTGAGCGCGA
>JAABUU010006460.1_pt1 | contig 12551 bp, 12 predicted proteins | sample 5559301 | NCBI WGS metagenome assembly JAABUU01 (sample SAMN10711884, study PRJNA513360) | rock metagenome | isolation source: Antarctica rocks | place: Antarctica: Victoria Land, Richard Nunatak white
AAGTCCTCCGGCGGCAGCGCCGCCAGCCCCAGCCAGCGCGTCCGCCACCGCCGCGCCGTGTCCGCCGCGACACCCAGCGCGCGGCCGCGCGCGGCGTTGTTCACCCCCGCCGCCGCCGCGCGGAGGACCCGCGCCCGCAGCGCGACCGGCGGCGGCGTCCGCTGCGCCCCGGCCAGGGCTGCCCGATCGCGCCGCCGCGCCGCCGTCAGGGCCACCGTCGGCGGCGTCCGCTGCGCCCCGGCCAGGGCTGCCCGATCGCGCCGCCGCGCCGCCGTCAGGGCCACCGTCGGCGGCTGCGGGCCGCGCAGCGCCACCTCCTCACCACCTACACACACCACCGCCCACGCTACCACTGGCCTATTCACGGCGCGCTGTACTATAGACTTCCAGATAAAGAACTGGAATCCGCTGGCAAGTTTGCCATGCCATGTCGCGAACCGCTCTCCAGATCATTTTCTGAATGACTATAGTGTCTCGCTGCGCGCCACGCGGCGGTAGACTTTTACCCTATAGACGCGGTACGTGAGCAGCCCCCATGATAAGCGTGGGTTTCGGATACCGCACATCGCGATACCATCCCACAGTTCATGCCGCAGCTGTCTCAGGGCTACTCCGGGCTCGTCACCAAACAACCTATCCATCTATGCGCCCGAGACTGGCATTCTGCCAGAAAAAGAGGTGAACCAGACGGATAGGTTATTCCCTGATAAGCCCTCCGGGGGAAACGCCGGACGCGCAAAGCCACGGGCCTACCGTCCTCACCGGACTATGGCAGCCGGGCCGCCGGTTGCGGGGGCACATGCCCCCCGCGAAGATCGGGGGGATGGTCCCTCCGATGTGCGGGGTATCCGCAAGGAGGGATACCCGGATGCGTCTCACCCGCCGCGAGTTCAACACGTTACTGGCGCTCAGCCTAGGGCTGGGCGCGACCGGCCTGCCGACCCTCGCCAGCGGGGCCGGGGCGGCCCCGAAGCCGGCTGGCCTCGATCCGGCCCTGCCGCTCCACCCGCTCCTGCAATACGGCGCACTCGTCGAGCCGGACAAGAAGGTCGCGGTCATCATCCAGAAGACGTCGAAGGACGGCAAGGGCAAGGACATCGCCGCCGACGGCGAGGGCGAGGATCTCGAGGAGTTCGCGTTCATCAAGTCCCACCGCATGACCGTGAAGCAAGGGAAGCTGCCGAAGCTCGCCGCGCGCAAGGATGTCCTCTACATCTCGCCCGATGGCGGCGTCCGGCAACACGCGATCGTCGATCCCGCCAAGCTGAAGACGACCTACCCGCGCACGGTCAACGCCGATCAGGTCTGGAACGGCAAAGACACCGGGACCACCGGGGCGGGCGTGACCGTCGCCGTCCTGGACACCGGGCTGACGATCGGCCCGGACTTCGGCGGCAACGTCATCGCCGTCAACCTCAACAGCCAGTCGGGCTCGGTCGCCGACCAGCACGGGCATGGCACCCACGTGGCCGGCATCATCAAGGGGCGCAGCGCGAACGGCGCCTACGTCGGCATCGCCCCGGACAGCACCCTCATCAGCGTGAAGATCGCCGACGACCAGGGGACGGCGGACACGGGCGACATGCTGCGCGGCCTGCAATGGGTCTACGCCAACCGGAACGGCTATAACGGGTCCGGGCCGATCAAGGTCGTGAACGTCTCGATCACGGTCGCCACCCCGGAGAGCTACAAGACGAGCGCCGTCTGCGCCGCCGTCGAGCAGCTCTGGCTCGCGGGGATCGTCGTCGTCTGCGCCGCCGGGAACAGCGGCAGCAACAAAGACGCCACCTGGTGCCCCCCCGCCAACGATCCCTACGTCATCACCGTCGGCGCGACCGACGAGGCAAGCACCGAGAAGACCGACAACGACATCCTGACCACGTTCAGCAGCCGCGGCAAGACGCAGGACGGGATCTACAAGCCCGAGATCGTCGCCCCCGGTCGGCGGATCGTCGCCCCGCTCGCCTCACCGACCTGCACGATCGCGCGGCTCTACCCGGAGCGGCTCACCGGCGACGGCCACATCCGCCTCAGCGGCACCTCGATGTCCGCGCCGATCGTCGCCGGGGTGGTCGTGCTGCTGCGCGCGCGCTTCCCGAACCTCACGCCCGATCAGATCAAGTGGCTCATCCTGAACAAGGGCCTCGCCTACAAGAGCCCGGACGGTGTCCCGATCGTCGGGGCGCAGCAGGCGCTCGACTGGGCCGCCAACGCGAAGAATGTGATCGGCAAGGCGAACCAGACGCTCCAGCCGAGCCTCGGCCTCATCCCGACCGCGAGCGGTGCCAACGTCGCGCAGGCGTACTGGGATCAGGCGTACTGGGACCAGGCGTATTGGGACCAGGCGTATTGGGACAGCGAAGGGCTCTTCGACTAGTACAGCGCGCTCGGTATTCCTCCGGGGTTTCGTAGCGCGATTTTCCTGCTACAACGCCAAGAATACTACCGAGCTATTCCGAGCATACTGTACTAGGCACACCGCTCGCTCCACTCGGGTGAGGGGGAGTGCTGAAGAAGGAGCGCCGAATGCGATCGCGACGACCGGCCCTGTGGCTGTCCACCCTCTTGCGCCGCCTGCTCACCAGGAGGCGCAAGAGCACACCAGAGAACACGAGCACGGCGGTGAATATCGGCATCGGATACTGGGATGGCCTTTGATCGCCCGCAGACCATCGCGCACGATTCATGACCAGCAGGGACGTACCGGGCACCGCACGGTGCCCGGTACGTCGGCATCTTCCCACGCGGCGGCGAATATCGCCGCACCGCACGCTTCGAGCTAGGAGTACGCCGGTGGTTCACTCGCGCCCCATCGCCCGTGGCTGGCTGGCACTCTGCCTGCTCGGTGCGCTCGTCACGACCGTCCTGCTGCATCGCCTCATGCCGGTCGTGAAGGCCGACTGGCTCGCGCTGGCGCTCCTGACGCTCGGGGCGGCGATCGCCCACCGTTACCCGGTCCATTCGATCGGCCTCACGACCTTCCGCCTCACCAACGTCTTCCTGCTGGCCGGCACGCTGATCCTCCCGTTCGATCTCCTGCCGGCCCTGATCCTCCTCGCCCTCCTGCCCGAGGCGCTCCTGGCCCTGCGGCGCGGGACGGGCCTGCGTGCCCTCTTTCTCAACACCCCGGCCACCCTCCTCGCCGCCCAGGCGGCGGCGGGGTGGATCTACCGGGGCGGTGTCACCAGGGCCACCACCCCGCGCGACCTTGGCTGTATCGTCCTCGCCGCCGTCACCTTCCTGCTGGTCCAGCACCTGCTCCTCGCCGAGGGCATCGCGCTGCATACCGGCCTCCCCCTGCGCCGCGTGCCGCTCCTCGCGCCGACCGTGCTCCGCAGCGAGGCGCTCCTCGCCATCCTCGGCATCGCGATCGCCGGGCTCTGGCTGGACGGCTCCCTCCTGCTCCTGCTGATCTTCCCCCTGCTGATCGTGGCCCACCAGCTGACGCGCGTCGCCCACCTGGCCGCTCTGGCGCAGATCGACAGCAAGCACCGGCCTCCACAACGCCCGCCACTTCGAGCAGGCGCTCGGCGCAGAACTCGCCCTCGCCCTCCGCCTCCGTCGCCCGCTCACCTCCTCGTCGCCGATATCGACCACTTCAAGGAGGTCAACGATCGCCACGGCCACGCCAGCGGCGATCACGTACTGCAAGAGTTCGCCACCCTCTTCGCCGCCACCCTGCGCCCCACCGATCGCGCGGCGCGCTTCGGTGGCGAGGAGTTCGTGGCCCTCCTCCCCGGCACCGACACCGAAACGGCGCTCGCCGTCGCCGAGGGCGTGCGCGCGGCGATCGCGGCGCACCCCTTCACCCTGCCGAATGGCGAGACGTTGCGGCGCACCATCAGCATCGGGCTCGCCAGCGCCCCGCAGGACGCCGCCACCGTCACCGCGCTCTTCGAGGGGGCGGACCGCGCCATGTACCACGCCAAGCAGACGCGCGACACCGTGGCGCGCATCGGAGCCCCGCTCGCCGTACCGCGCCTCCTCGCGCCACCCCCGCCGCCAGCACCCCCCCCGTCCCCGGCGCGGCACCCCGCCCCGTACGCGGCGGCGGTCTTGTGGGGCGTGATCGCCCTCGGTGTCCTGGGGCTGGCCTGGGGACTGGCGACCACCCTCACCGGCGGTCACTGGCTGCCCCTCCTCCCCCTCCTGCCGCTGGCCCTCGCCGCGGAGTTCTTCGCGGTCCCCCTCTTCGAGGGGCAGAAGCAGCGGATGACGTACACCTTCACCGTCGCCGTCGTCATGGGCACCGTCGCGATCCATCCCCCCGCCGCGCCCCTGATCGCCGCCGGGGCGGCGTTGCTCCACCTCATCCAGCAGCGCCAGTGGCGGCGCGGCCTCGCGAAACCGCTCTTCAACCTCGCCAATCCCGCGCTCGCCGCCACCGTCGCGGCGTTGTGCTACCTGGCGCTGCGCCCCGCCGCCGGTGGCTGGCTCCTCCTGGCGGCGATCGCCGCCGCGACCCTCGGCTACTACGCGACCAACCTCGGGGCCGTCGCCCTGGTCATCGCCACGCAGACCGGCGGCTCCTTCCGCGCGATCGTGCGCGACTCCTTCTGGTCCGCCCCAGCCAACCTCCTCCTCGGCCTCACCGGCGGCTTCCTCGGCGCGATGCACACCCAACTCGGCCCCACCGGCACCCTGATCTTCGCCCTGCCGCTGGTGGTGATGCGCTTCACCCTCGCCTACACCGCGCGTAAGAACCGCCAGACGATCGTCACCCTGGAGGCGGCGAAGGCGGAGGTGGAAGGGGCACACGCCGAGAAGGAGCAGACCCTCCGCGAGCTGATCGCCACCGTCGCCTCGATCATCGACGCGCGCGACCAGGCGGTCGCCGGGCACTCGGAGCGCGTCGCCGCCTACGCCCTCGCCATCGGCGAAGAACTCGGCCTCTCCGCAGCGGAGCTGGCCTACCTGCACACCGCCGGGCTCCTGCACGACCTCGGCAAGGTCGCGGTGCCGGAGGCGATCCTGCACAAACCGGCCAAGCTGACCGCCGAGGAGTACGCGATCGTCGAGGAGCACGCCGGCCTCGGCGAGCGGATCCTGACCGAGGTCGTCGCCCTCGCCGAGGTCGCGCGGATGGTCGGCGACCACCACGAGCGCTTCGACGGCCAGGGCTACCCCAACCGCCAGGGCGGCACCGCGATCACCCAGGGCGGGCGCATCCTCGCCGTGGCCGACACCCTCGACTCGATCCTCTCCGACCGCCCCTACTCCCCCGGCAAGCCGCTCGCCTGGGCGCTCGCGGAGGCGGAGCGCTGCGCCGGGGCGCACTTCGACCCGGCGATCGTCGCGGCCCTGCTGCGCGTCGCGTCGCGGCGCGGCCCCGCATTCTTCGCGCAACCCGCAGAATCGCCGCTCGCGCCGGTCGCGGCACCGCGCGGCGTCCTCCTCCCCTTCCCCACCGCCCAGGTGAAGCCGCCGATCGGCGTCGTGCGCGGCTGAACGACGGCTGGACGCCGACTGTACTGCGACCCTTGACCCAAAAGGTCTATGGACAGCGACCGTCGGCGGGTATACTCTTGGCATACAACGATTGAAAGGTTCGCTACGCTGCCCGACCGGTGGTACGATCGTATGAGCGGCGCTCAGCGCCGCAGGGAGATGACGATGGCCCCAATGGCTCGCACCCTCGCCACGACGAAGCGGCACGACGCCCGCTCCTTCGCCGCCTACATGGTGGGTCGCCCCGCGCCGCTCGACCAGGTCGAGCGCACCCTGCTCCGCCTCGATTGGCTCGCGCGGCGCTTGCTCGCCCGCGCCTGAGCGGCCGACCCCTCCCCATATCGACGAGATAGCGCGCCGCCCGCCACGGAAAACTGCCGTGGCGGGCGGCGTCGATCGCAGTCCAGGAGCGTGGTTGGATCGTTGCCCCGCGCCCTCGCCGCCAGGGAGCCTTTGTCCGCTCCACGCCAGGCCATTCGGTTGAAAATCTTCCTGCCCACACGGAATCCCGCCGATCGCCTGTGTTGTCGCATCGCCTTTTGCAGGAATGGCGCGAATTCATAACGCAACAGCCTGAGCGGATTCCGTAGCAACCCCTCCTGGTCGGTGCCTCCCCATTCACCCCTCTGCCAAGATACGCTCCCGGTTCCGGGTCTCGCGTCTTCAGCGCGCCCTCCCTGTGCCATCCCCTCGCCGCCTCACCTGTTGTCTTTCAGGGATATGTCGTTTGAGTCGGCGCACGTCCGCTGCCACACGACCTGCTCCTTGCCTCGCACACCGGTGACAGCGCCCCCGGCTTCCTCGCGACTATGGCACATACATTGCGCCTTGCGACCCCACAAGGGCCAGCTCCCGCGCGGCGCACGGTGCGTCCGATGCGGGGGCGGGCCAGCGTGTCCCCAGGAGAAGGAGCGGCCATGAAAGATCTCGGACTCTTCGCCCTGCGCCTCGTCTTCGGCGGCCTGATCGCCCTGCACGGCTACCCCAAGCTCTTCGGCGGCTCCGGCAAGAAGGTCTCCGCCGATGCCGAGCGCTACCTCGGCCCCGGCTTCAACAATTTCATGGAGAACGGCGGGATCGACAAGCACATCGGCCTCACCAAGCAACTCGGGATGCCCGCCCCGGAGGTCTTGGGCGCCCTCTCCGCCGGGACCGAGTTCTTCGGCGGCCTCGCCCTGATCTTCGGCTGGAAGACGCGCCTCGCCGCGCTCCTGCTCCTCGGCAACATGGCCGTCGCCATCCAGAAGGTCCACGCCAAGAACGGCCTGATGAATCAGGGCGGCTACGAAATGCCCCTCCTCTACGCCGCCGGCTTCGCCACCGCCCTCCTCGCCGGGTCCGGCAAGATCGGCCTCGATAAGTCGTGAGTCGGCAGTCGGCAGATTGGGCAATGCCATTAGCAGGTGATTGCTATCAGTCTCCCCGCGAGCGGTATTCGACAATGCGCTGCGAACTTCTCTCTGCCGACTACCGACTGCCGACTGCCGACTACCAACCGCACCCTGTATACTCTCCCCCACTCCCGCAGCGGAATAGGCGCGGGATGGGGGGTGTTACTACCGATGGCTGAGCGCGACATCGCCGGGCTGGCGCGGGCCATTGGGGAACGCTTGCGCGCGCGCGGGCTGACGATCGCCACCGCCGAGTCCTGCACCGGCGGCGCGGTCGCGGCGGCGCTGGCGAGTATCCCCGGCGCGTCGGACTACCTGCGCGGCGGGATCGTCGCCTACCACGCCGAGGTGAAACAGCGGCTGCTCGGCGTCCCGGCGGCGCTCATCGCGCGCGAAGGGGTCGTCAGCGCGGCCTGCGCGTTGGCGATGGCGCGCGGCGCACGCGACGCCTGCGGGGCCGACATCGGCGTCGCCACCACCGGCATCGCCGGGCCGGGCGGTGCCGAGCCGGGCAAGCCGGTCGGGCTCGTCCATCTCGCGCTCAGCTGGCCCGCCGGCGAACACGCCCGCCACGCCGTCTATCCCGGCGATCGCGCGGCGATCATCGAGGCCGCAGTCTTTGATGCGTTGGAGTTAGTGATTAGTAGACAGTCGGCAGTCGGCAGTCGGCAGTAGGATGCGAGTGACGTTGCGACGGGTAAGGAATCCCCACGTCGCAACATCACTCTGCCGACTGCCGACTGCCGACTGCCGACTGAACCGGAGGTTCCCTTGTACGGCGAAAAGACGGTGCTCGCCAATGGCGTGCGCGTCCTCAGCTTCCCGATGCCCCACGTCCGCTCCGCCAGCATGATCCTGACCTACAGCATCGGCTCGCGCTACGAAACCGACGAGCACGCCGGGATCTCCCACTTCATCGAGCACATGGTCTTCAAGGGGACGCCCACGCGCCCCAACCCCGAGCAGATCGCCGCGGAAATCGAGGGGGTCGGCGGGATCCTCAACGCCTACACCAGCCGCGAGCAGACCGGCTACTGGGCCAAGGTGCCGTCCACGCACTTCGCCCGCGCCTTCGCCGTGCTGGCCGACATGCTCCGCAACTCCCTCTTCCCCCCGAACGAGGTGGAGAAGGAGCGCGACGTCATCATCGAGGAGATCCGCGCCAGCGAGGACGACCCCACCGATCTTGTCGGCGAACTGAGCAACCGCCTCGTCTGGGACGAGCAGGCGGTCGGGCGCGCGATCGCCGGGAGCGAGGAATCGGTGCGGCGGATCGACCGCGCCGCCATGCTCACCTACCTCGGCGCGCACTACGTCCCGGCCAACCTCGTCATCAGCGTGGCGGGCAACATCACCCACGCCGAGGTCGTGCGGCAGGCCGAGGCGCTCTTCGGCGACCTCGCGGCGGGCGCACCGGCGGCGGACGACCCCGCGCAGTTCCGGCAGACCACCCCGCGCGCCGCACTGCTGACCCGCCCCGACAAGCAGGCGAACCTGATGCTGACCACCCCCGGCCTGTCGTACCACGACGAGCGGCGCTACGTGCAGCGCACCCTCGACGTGATCCTCGGCTCCGGGATGAGCTCGCGCCTCTTCATCGAGATCCGCGAGCGACGCGGCCTCGCCTACGCGGTCGGCTCCTACTTCAACCAGCTCGCCGATGTCGGCAACGGCGCGGTCTACGTCGGCGTGGATCCCGGCAAGGCCGAGGAGACGGTCGAGGCGGTGATCGGGGAGCTGCACAAGCTGCGCGACATCGCCGTGCCCGCCGACGAACTGGCGCGCGCCAAGGAGTTCCGCAAGGGGCGCATCCTGATGAGCCTGGAGGACAGCCAGGCGCTCGCCTCCTGGCTCTCGTCCAACGAGCTCCTCTACGGCGACGTGCCGACCCCCGAGGAGGTCACAGCGCGCATCGACGCCGTGACGATCGCCGACGTGCAAGGGCTCGCGCGCGACCTCTTCACCCCCGCGCGCTACAGCCTCGCCATCGTCGGCCCCTACGACGACGAAGCGCGCTGGCAACGCCTCCTGGAGCGCTTCGCCTCCTGATGCTAATGACGAGTGACGAATGACGAATGACGAATAGGCGGGGCGGGGGTGTTGCGATGCCCCCGCCCCGCGCTCCTGCGCGGCAGGGCTCCCGGAAACGGAGCGGCGACCGGGGCGCAGAGTGCGCCCGGCCCGCTATTGACGACACGCGCTATCATTCCTTTGCGGCGTCGAACACGCGGAGGAGGAACACCGATGCAACTCGAAGACTACTTCGATATCCTCGCACCCGACGACATTCGGCTACGTGGCACGCGCGTCGGTATCGAAACCGTCCTCTACGATCATATCCCTCGCGCGCGCACCCCGGAACAGATCGTCGCCAGTTACTCCTCGCTGACCCTGGAACAGGTCCACGCCACCATCGTCTACTATCTGCACGATCGGGAGCGCATCGGCGCGTACCTCGGGAACTGGTTGGCGGCGGGCCAGCGCGCACGCGCAGCGCAGGAGAGCGACCCGCACGCGCGACAGCTGCTCGATCGGCTGCGCCAGGCGCGCGGCGCACAGCGTCAGGGAGCCGAGTCGATAGCGCTCGCCGATCCGGCATGATGCTGCGCCATCTCCTCGATGAGCATGTTGATATGGGACTGCTCACCAGCTTGCGGCAACGCGCACCCGAACTCGTCATCTGGCGCGTGGGCGATCCTGGTATGCCGCCATTCGGCACTCTCGATCCCCAAATCCTCCGATGGTGCGAAGCCTACGATCTCGTCCTGGTCACCAATAATCGCCGCTCGATGCCGATCCATCTCGCGGACCATCCCGCCTCCGGGCAACATACACCGGGTATTTTCTCACTCAACCCGAGCATGGGCATCGGAGAGATCATCGAATACCCGATCCTTGCGGCGCACGCGGCCCGACCACAGGAATACCGCGACCAAATCCCCCACTTATTGAGCCTATAGCGGTACGCCGGATGGTCGGCCCCTAGTCCGCGCAGGCGACCCTTATCCAAGCCGCGTCTTGGGGCTTCGCCGGTGCCCCCTATGGCTCTCCCATCCGGGGGTGGCTGCCCTTCATGGGTACATTGTGCCCTTCATGGGTAGCTTGTACCCCCTTGGGGTGCTTCAATCCCCGGAATACGTGCCGTCAGACCGACCGGGCCGCGCGCAACGCGCGTTCTTGCTTCCATCTGTGGATAAGCGTATCATCGATCGTATGACCGCACGCAGACAAGAAAGAGCAGATCATGGCACTGCGGATCGCAGCGGAAGCGGAGCAGTTGGCGCGCGAGATCGCGCAGCGCACCGGGGAGACGCCCGCCCGGGCGATCGTCACCGCCCTGCGAGAACGCCCGGGCGAGATCGAACATCAACGCCAGGAAACCGAGCGGCGTGTCGATGAACTCATGGCGATCATCGAGCGTAGCGCCGCTCTGCCGGTCCTCGATGCGCGCCACCCCGACGAGATTATCGGCTACGATGAGCATGGCCTCCCGCGCTGATGGTGATCGACGCTTCGGCGTTCATCCGACACATCGCTCGTCGCATCAGCATCGAATCTTGACAGGCCTTACCAACGCTCGTACCCTTACTTTCTAGAATAGTTCTACGTATTATAGAAAGAGGATCGTGTGGCACTGAGCATCAAGGATGAAGAGGCCGATCGATTAGCACGAAAGATCACCCAGCGAACCGGCGAAACGCTCACGCAGGCGATCATCATCTCGTTGCGCGAGCGCCTGGACCGGCTGGAACGCCATAGCCAGGAGAGCGAGCGGCTCTTCGCGGACATCATGGCGATTAGCGAGCATTGTGCCAGCTTACCCGTGCTCGACCCGCGCCATCCCGATGAGTTACTCGGGTATGATGAGCACGGGCTGCCGCACTGATGGTGCTCGATACCTCGGCGATCATCGCTATCCTCGCGCACGAGCCCGAAGCAGCGCGCATCGGGCGCGTATTGAGCATCGCTCCGCTGATCATCATTTCAGCCGCCACGTTGGTCGAGGCGACGATCGTCGCTCGCTATCGTTTTGGCGATGACGGCGTGCGCGATCTCGATCTCCTCCTCGCCAAATTACGCGCCGAAATCATTGTGGTGACGGTGCAGCAGGCGGAATTAGCGCGCCGCGCACATCAGCGTTACGGGAAGGGCCAGCATCCCGCAGGGCTCAATTTCGGAGATTGCTTCGTCTACGCCCTCGCACGCGAGCGCGACGAACCGCTCCTCTTCAAGGGCGCTGACTTTGCCCGTACCGATATCGTCGCGGTGCCTTATTAGGCGCGGAGCGCGATCACCGCATCCACAACGCTCCCGAGGGAAATGATGCCCACCGCCGACGCCCCGATCCCGCCCCGCTTCGCCCCGGCCATCGCCGCCCTCCAGACCCTCACGCGGCACGAGCGCTACCGCGGCGTGCTCCTCTTCGGCTCGGTCGCGGGCGGCACCGCCACGCCGGGGAGCGATCTCGATGTGCTGGTCCTCATCGACGGCGCGGACGCCTGCCCCACCATCAGCCACCCCGCCATCGGCGGCGTCAAGCTCGACCTCTCCTTCAACTCCCTCGCCCAACTGCGCGAGCTGCTCGATACGCAACTGCGCGACGGGGGTCGCCGCCCGATGCTCGCGGGCGGGCGCATCCTCTTCGACAAGCGCGGCGACCTCACCGCCCTCCGCGACCACGCCGACGCCGCCCGCCCGCGCCCGGTCCTGCTGGACCAGTACTAGCACGTCCAATTCCTCTTCTTCCACCTGCACGACAAGATCGCGCGCTTCCTCGCGAGCGATCCGCCGGTCGCCCTCCTCTCCCTGCACCTGGGACTCGGCGAGGCGCTCGACTGGCACTATCGCCTGCGCGGCGAGTGGCGCGTCAGCGCCAAATGGCTCCTCGCGGACCTACAACGTTGGGACCCGGTGCTCGCCGCGCACGTCGCACGTTTCGTCACGACCGGTGACCTCGCCGCCAAGTACGCCCTCTGGAACGCGCTCGTGGACCACATCCTCGTCCCGCTCGGCGGGCGCGGCGCGATCAGCGCGAACATCTGCCCCTGTCCGGCCTGCACCGCCGACCTCGCCGCGCTCCTGGCGCACGGCGCATGACGGGTGCCAGATAGGAAGGCCGCGCGGCGAGCATCCCCACCCCGCCGCGCGCCGACACAGATAATGCTCATGCCAGGGCGGCGCGCTGATCGTGCGCCTGTTCCTGCTGGCGGCGGGCCGCGCCCGGCGAGACCCCGAGGCAACGCTTGAAGGCGCGACTGAACGCCGCCTCCGACCCATAGCCGAGGCGCAGCGCCACCTCGCCGAGGGTCGCGCGCCCCTCCGTCAGCCAATCGAGCGCGACGTGCATCCGCCACCGCGCGATGTGGCGCATCGGTGGCTCGCCGACGAGCGCGGCGAAGCGCGCGGCGAAGGCCGAGCGCGACATCGCGATCTCCGTCGCCAGGCTCGCCACCGTCCAGTCGCGCGACGGCTCGTGGTGGATCAGCGTCAGCGCCCGCCCGATCTGCTCATCCCGCAACGCGCCGAGCCAGCCGGTTTGCGCGACGGGATCGCGCTCGATCCAGGTGCGGATCGCCTGGATCACCAGGTTGTCGGCGAGGCGCGTGACGATCGTCTCGCCGCCCGGTCGCAACGACCGCGCCTCGGCGGCCATGAAGTGCAGCGTGCTCTGCAACCATTCCTGCTGCGGCTGCTGCGCCGCGTCGATCACGA
>JAABUU010006461.1_pt1 | contig 12550 bp, 12 predicted proteins | sample 5559301 | NCBI WGS metagenome assembly JAABUU01 (sample SAMN10711884, study PRJNA513360) | rock metagenome | isolation source: Antarctica rocks | place: Antarctica: Victoria Land, Richard Nunatak white
ATTTGGTCTTTCAAGTTTTGACATACAGACATGATTTGTGCATTGACCAAAGACTCAACAGTCCAGGACGATACATACAAGGCTCTGATCCACTGCAATGACCTTTACGATTGCTGCATTGTCACGGTCAACTGCGCACACCTTTTTGTCTGGGAAGAAGATGCGTGTGGCAGCTGCATTTTGTTGAAACGATCTGCAGAACTGTCTTAGATAGCCCATACTGTAGGTCATCTCATTGCACCCTTCAGCGTCACCTGAAGGCATCACTTTCCATCTGAAAGCTGCTTCATGGCCTGAGAAGGCTCATGGTCCTGCCTGTTCCCAGCAGAGCTACAATCAAAGCGCCCCTTGTGATGATGTCAGAGCAACAGTCTGTGAACATTGTGGGCCAGGGACACACATTTGAAGAAAGACTGTGACCTGGCGCAAAAGCTGTTTGTCCTGACCTGATACACCTTGCAAGCTGGAGGTTGGAAACTCAACCTCAATTAGTTTGTGACCATCTGCAATAGCTGCAAGAGTTGCATTCTGCGCCTGGCGTACTGCTGTAGAGTAGTCTGTTGGGAAGCTCTGCAAGGTCAAGCTTGCGTCGCCCTTTTTGCGTGAGCTAATTGCTTTTGTGTGAGCTGATTGCCTTCCTCAAGCTGAAAGGCGCCATGACTGACCTGTAAATGCTGTTGCGCCAGTGCGCGAGCAGATGCACAGGATATCCTGCAGCTTTTGGTGGGTCTGTTTGTGCCAAAAGGCTTATGCTGTCGAAGTGAAGGGCATGTTTGCACAGTTTGCTGCTGAACATATTGCATGTTGGTGCTTCAGTTGTTGCGCATGGGGTGGTCAGTACTTGTACATTGCTGGGCCAGCCTTCAGCCGCACCAGTCCGAACGTGTGATCTACAAGAGTGCGTTGGATACAGCTTTCTCTTCGTGGTGTCCAAGTGATATTGAGCACCGTGTAAGATCTCTTGCCGACTTGCCGTTTCCGCAGAGGGAAGGCAGAACACAAGCAATGTCAACTCTTGCAAATATCGGCAATATCTGAGTCAACTTCTGACCTATTCGGTTGACTGATTCTTGACCCACCTTCGATCTGCAAAGCGCCTGCGGAGGCACCATCACCCAATGTGTTGTCCATCTTGTAGGCAAAAATGTGGGGCTACCTTGCAGTTCAATCAGCGCTAATCTCGCAGACAGTTCTGGGTAGTTGGTCGTGATCTGCAAGGCTCACCAGGCACCGGTGAGATGAGCTTCATAAAGTTGAGGAGTTGGTGGACGCCCCACCTCAGCAAACTTTTTGGGATCTGCTGACCGTGCAAGCACCCCTGCAGGTTTACGACGCTGAAGCCATGGCAGCATGCTGCGTGCATAAAGGAGCATACACTGTGCTGCTATGGTTGGCGGTAGGTACCGCCAGTCCTCTGGACAACCACAGCCAGCAAATGACTCAGAGCAAGCTTGGTCAAGCTGGTCTTGACCCGATAGATGTCAGCTACCAGCCAGCTATTATAGGCACTGCCACAACTACCCTGTTTGACTACGCCTCTGAAGTTGGGCTTCAGCTAGTCCATGACAAATTTGCCAGCTTGAAGCTGCCAGACACCCATACCAGCTGGGACATCCCTGTGATTGGCACTGTCAATCTTGATCTCAGCGACATCAAGCTACAGTCTCTGGACATAACATCATCAAGCACAGGCGTCTCCCCAAACACACAAGGCGGAGTCACTTTTGTTGTCAACGGCCTCAAAACCTATGTGACCTGCCACTTCCATTACTACAAAACCTCCTTCCCCAAAGTCAGTGGTAGTGGCGATGCTGACGTACGTTTTGAGGACGGTGCTGTGGAATACAAGCTGATTCCCAAAACTGACGCCACCGGTCATCCCATGATCATTAGCCAAGAGCCCGCACAGGTTGCCTTTGGTGTGATTGACGTCCACACCAGCCACTCTTCAGCTGCCTGGCTCTACAACTTGTTTCTGACTGCTTTTGAGGGACAATTCAGGGGAGTGATCACAGATGAAGTCAGCAGGTGAGCATGATGACTTAAATGTCCTGTGACTGGTTGTTGGGTTTAGACTTGGGGGCTTGAAACCATATTTCATGACCTCATATCATGACTGATGGCAGAGACTGTGCCCTCATGCTTGCAGAAGGTCACATTGACACAGTGCATTGTGCTTGTTGACCATGCGTGCAAAGCATGCCTGAAGCCCCCACACTACTTGCATGCTGTTCCTATCTCATGCTCATACCCTTTGTTTGCGTGCATGGTCTGTCTATCAATTTTGGTACACGACCATGATGTTGCACATGAAATGTGGTCTGCTTGGAATGCCTCTTAATTTTTAGCACATCTGTATGTCTAGCAAGTGAACATACCACTGCTTTGCCGTGCTTGCCTTACAGCGACCATGATGCTGGCATGTTACATGTTTGCTACACAGGCAATACTACAGGGATCTACTCAGCGTTGCATGTACCTGACCCTAGGGGAAGACACCATGTGTAGTGAAGTTAATGCATGACTGGATGGCAACACTTTGTGTATGTGGTTTGCAGGCAAGTGACAGAGACACTGCCCATAGAGGTGGACAAACTGCTTGCCGGCATTCCAACCATTATTGACCTACAAGGTCTGCAATTCAACACCTCACTGGCTGGAGACCCTGTGGTAGAGCCAGACAGAATCACGGTCAAGGACTGGGGCAGATTCAGGCTGCCCTCCAAGGAGTGCCCCTACCAGAGGGCTTCTACCTGGATCAGCCCTGCTAGCAAGGATGACAAGCCTCCCATGTTCGTTGCTGACATTGACGAGTCAATCATTGACTGTTTCACATGGGTTCTGCAAGAGCATAAGGTGTTGCAGAAGCACTTCAGGAGCGCTGATGTGTCAATTGCTCTGCAAACAGACAATTGGGCAGGGGTTGTGCCCAATTTACCTGCACAATACCCTGGGCAGAACATGAGCCTAGATGTGGCTACAGCCGAACCATTGTTGACCACAATCACTGCAAAGCGTGGTGTTGTTGTCAGTGGGAATGCAACTTTCCTGTTTGCGCTCGACTCTGAAGACCCAAAGTTGGCGGGAAAGCCTTTATTTGAGTTGGGAATTCAGTCTGAGATTGCTGCCACCAAGATCTGGGTGGAATCTGGTCAGCCAGATTGTGATTGGAGGTTAATGGTTGAGGTGCAGATTGTGTCTGACAGCATCAAGGTGCAAACCTTGAGTAGTAACATTGGGCCTGTCAAAGCAGATGCTTTGCAGAGTAGCATACGATGGCTGGCTAGCAGCATTGCTCAGAAATGGATCAATGGTCAGTTGCTTAAGAAGGGTTTTGCTTTGCCGGACATACCGTATGTGCAGATTCAGCAGCCTAGTATTGCTTTCGATGAGGGTTACTTGTCGGTTGCAGCTGACGTCAAGTATGTCCCTTGATTCATGAAGCGTTCTTGTCACATGATGTTGGACTGCAGACTGATGCATGAGTTGCTGACTCTCAGTAGAAATATCAAAATGCAATCCTGTTATGTATATTATGGATCTTCAGCTATAGCCTAGAGCAATGAATTTCTAGTCTCAAAGCAGCGTATAGCTCCTGTACAACATTGACAACATCTCCCCAAGTCACAGAATGTACACCTGCGGGTGTACACGTACATACCATAGTGTGCATTGTATTATACTAAGAAAAGAAAAGAAAAGACTACACCTTTCGGCGTCATTTTACTGAGAAGCCAAGTATTATACCGGGCTGCCCAGGCGTATTATACTAAGTAAGTCTTGTAAATCTGCTTCTAACGAAAACACTTCATACACTTCGTAACATGCTGTAGCTTGTTGATATGCATGTTTGGACAGCAGTACAGTGTCGCATCAGATCGCACAACATAATCAGGCTGTGAATTTCGTTATCTGCTGTGGAGGAAGATCTTCGTCTGGACCTCTGGACACTGCTAGATTCCATTGCAGACCAGATTCCTACATGGCTTCGTTGACATAGTGCAGAGCTTGTCAAGCGGCATTGGCGCAGAAGCGAGGCGCAACACGTTGATGATAAAAGAGTGCACTCCAGGACGTTCAATACGCGAGCGCTGTACGTCACTTATGGTGTACGCTTCAGCCAGGCACAAGTGATCCGAGTCAACAGCTGCACTGCTCTTCTGCAGCAGCAACCATAAACCAGCGGCCTTGCCGCAGGTCTGCTTCAGGTCTTGTGTTACAGTTCATACGCGCGAGAGGTACCATTGTCTTTCAAGGTACTGCAGAAGTTGCTGGCCGAGCCTGCACAGTCAGATCTAGATGATGGCACAGAGCTGCGTCACTTTTGGTGTTCATCCGTGGCTACATTGCTTATCTCAAACAACGCAACTTGTCGCAGGTTGTTACTTGTCAGCAACATGTTTCGCAAAGATGACGGCAACACCTGCTAGGTGGCACGCTGACAAGGCAGAGTATGCAAGGTAGGAAGCAGTGTTGAATCAATTCAGCAGCCTTATGACATGTAAGGCTTGTGGCCACATGGGAATTAAGCACTGACTCATGTATTGGCTACCACAGGCAGCCACAAAGATGCCAGAGACGCTCAGCATTTTGCAAGGCAGCAAGACTACAAGTATAGTGCAGCTAGCACCTATCAGTCCGGGTCGGCGTTACATAATCCTTATGATGATGCAGCAGGCTATGCGCGCCCAACTTCTGCCACTTCAAAGCAGATCAGACACACGCTCAGCCTGCAAGATCCCCACCAATCCACAGTCAGCCTATCTGGCACGGGCAAGCTCCCATCAGAGACTGGTCTCACCAGAAGCCAGCTGGCAGAGCAGAAGCACATCAGGCGACAGAGCTTTATTTCTGACTCTCACAGCAGCCAGAGTCGATCAATGAGTGTGGAGCGTAGCAGGCCAAGTTCTGCCCGCCTCCGCTCGACTCGTGAGTCTCTGAGCCGCGAGCCATCCTCCAGGAGGCTCTCTAGCACAGACAGGTCACAGTCTGGCGCAGCTGAATTTTCAAATCGTGGCGGGAGCGGATACAGTCACAGCATGAGCGGGTCTGCCTCCCGCCCTGCCAGCCCTGGGCGAACTCCAACTCAGACCATCCCTGCGTATAACCCTTCCTTTGGCAGAAGCACTCTCACCAGTTCAAATTCAAAGCTGCCATCCACAGCTGCTTCCCACCAAAGCCTAGGCAGTGCCAGCTTCAGGCTGACAGAGCCTAACGCCTCCCTAAAGAGGTCTTCCACCAGCAACACATCTGCCTCTCATCCATATGCTACCCAGGCTTCACACTCCTGGGATGCGCTGCAGTCCACAGCAAACAAGCAGAGCAATTCCTCAGCAGGTGACTCAGAGCTTCAAGACTTCTTGAGCACGATGGAGAAGAAGAAGGCGGAGGCAGCCGGCAGCAGCATGCACAGTCAACCAAGGAGGTCGAACAGCAACCCTAAGGCTTTCCTGGAGCTAGGGGGGCAGCTTGTATCCAGCAGCATGGCAAGCCTTGGTGACAAACTTCGCAGGTGGGACACACCATTAGAAGTACTGCCTCTGCTGTCTTTCATACCTGCACAGCATTTTAGCCATGCAGCCAAATGCAGGGCTAAAGTGTTATAGGTATAACAGCATGCTTTGGCATTATAAGAATGTTGTGGTGTTTGGCTCATTTAGTTGCACAAGCAAAGCAAAAAGCTGGCGCCGCTGCCCCCTGTAGTCATCATGTCATCCTGTTGAAGATATTGTCTCCCCTGCCAGTCTACAAAAGCATATCGGTGCATCATGATCTGCACCAATGGGAAGTCATCATCTGCCGTATTGCTTTGTCTTGCTGACTGTATTAAGCAGTTCTAGCAGTCACCAGGGGCCAATGCAGCCGTTTGCGCTTGATAAATTTCTGTGCTTTTGCAGCATCACAAGTCCTCAGAGGCGCACTTCTTCCTCGTCCTCCTCCCTCACAGCAGAGATCAACAGGCTCACCTACGCTGAAGATCAACAGAGCGCTGCTGACAGGCCAGCACCAAGGCGCCAGCTGTCCCATCAGTCATCAGCAGAGCTTCTGAAGCTGCCCTCTGCTAGCTGTGATGATTCTGGCGACCCGGGACACATCTTCAGCCTGTCTAAGCCTGAAGACGCTGACAGGTCCCGCACAAGTGACTTGCCTAGAGAGAAGCCTGTGTTGAGTCGTGCCTCACATGGTTCAAGCAAAACCCCCTTGCCTGGAAACGAGGCTATCCAAGATTTTGAAAGCATAGCTGGCGCCGTCTCCAGAGCTGAAGTGCTTGGGCTTGGTCCTGCTCCCAGGCGCAGTGCCCTCAGTGCAACTGAGCATACGTCAGACACACAGACGCTCAGTGGAGCTGCAAAGCAGGATGAACCAGGCAGTGTGTCTGCCAGCGTATCACGCTCAAGTGATTGGCATCCGCTCATGTCTGATAGCAGGCAGGACAGAAGTGCCTCTGAGCAGAGTGGTTACAGCAGGCAGTCAGGAAAAAGTCAGCACGGGCATGCACGCAGGCAGAGCAGCAACATGTCAGGCCTGTCAGAGCCAGAAGCCCTAGGACCAAGGCCATCACAGGTTGCAGCGTCTGCTCAGCAGCCTGTCCATGCTTCTTCATCACTTAGCAGGTATGGACAGCACAGCGCAGCAGGCACAGCACAGCATGGACAGTTTGAGTTGGCAAGCAGCAGCGCAAGCCATGCTGTGAGCGGCTCCCAGGGGCTCTTGCCAAAGATCAGGGATGCACCATCTGCTGAGTCAACATACAGGCATGAGTCAGCTGCTGAGTCAGCTGCTGGGCCTGAGCAGGTGGAGTCTGAGTCCACAGAGGCAATGCTGCAGCGCATACACAGATCTTTGAGGAAGCCCATCAGTCAGCCCAAGCTCGAGCTTCGCACACACAGCCTGGACATTGCCCGTGCTCCAAGGCTGGAGGCAGGGTCCGAGCAAGACTCAGGCAAGTGGTGGCCACATCATTATCCTCACACTGCCTTACTGCGTCTTTGCTTTTTACGTATTGCAGAGACAGACAATCTTGCCCATCAACTCAACTCCAGCAGGTTTGTGACTTCACTGAAGGCTTTAGGGTGAACCATGCAGGGACTGGGGCAAGGGTGGGGGGAGCAGGGGTGCAGGGTGCAGGGGTGGAGGGTACAAGAGCGCCTAAGCCCCTTTCAAATGCTGCTGCACCAGATGATGTTAAGGGCTTACCATCATCTGGTGCCTTGGCTAAGTCTTCTGGCACCAAAGGTATGCAATCCTACTGTGAGGAGCTGTGCTTCCTGCACTCTGTGCAACACGTTGAGCTTACCATTTGCACTTGTTGGCAGCAGTTGTGTGCTGGCAGCAGCTGTACATTGATGTCAAGACGCATCAGGTCTTTCTTGCACGCAGTCTTGGTGGTGCCACGCTGGCGTCCAGCAGCCTCCCATGCACATGCTTACGTTCACTCATTCATTCATTCACGCATGCATTTACGCATTCATTCACTCATTCACTCACTCGCTTAATCACTCACTCACTCACTCATTCGTTCATTCATTCATTCATCCATTCATTCATTCATTCACTCACTCATTTATTTATTCATTCTTTCATTCACTCATTCATTCATTCATCCATCCATTCATTCACTCATTCACTCATGCATCCATCCATCCATCCATTACATACATGGCTTCCCCTAGGGTCAGGTCCACACAGTCCTGAGTAGCTTTCTGTATGAGGTCCTGTTTTGGCAGTCAGCGTACCAACAATAGCATGTGTCAACGTGCTCTGTTTCTGCTTATCCTGCTTCATGGCGGGACGATGACCCTTCCTGAATGTATACATTTGCCTCTGCTAACTGACATAGTCCCTCAGTCATCGGAATACAAGTGCTGTTATACTGGAATGGTTCTTGTTATCTGTGAAGGATTATGTTGGATCACTTGTCATAGTCTGTGAGTAATGATGCTGAAACTGACATGGTGTTGGCTGCTTTCAGAGCCTCATTCAGGGCAGCACAGTTCGCATCAGCAAGCAGATGCTGAGCAGCGAGCAGACGCTGAGCAGCGAGCAGACGCTGAGCAGCGAGCAGACGCTGAGCAGCGAGCAGACGCTGAGCAGCGAGCAGACGCTGAGCAGCAGGCAGATGCTGAGCAACAGGCAAAGCTTCAGCTTGCACATCAGCATTCAGTACAATCCCATACTGATGCCATCACTGGCAGTTCATCAGACAACGCCATGTCTCAGGTACATGCCAACCCTGCCGAGTCAGCTCATGAGCCTGCCGAGTCAGCGTCGGCCGGCTTTGAGCCAACTCATGCTGAGTCAGCATCTACACAGCTGCCTGCAGAAGCACGTCATGTGACTGCACAGCTGGCAATCTCTGTGTTGGTGCCACATGATGAGGACATCCACTCCCCCTCAGCTTCATCCACAAACACTCGGGGCTCCTCCCAGCGCCCTGCTGCTCCACAACAGCCTTCACCCTTTCTTGCCGCCTCATCCTCATCTCAGAGCTCAATTCAGAGTCCCTCCACACAGTCTGTTCCATCTTCTGCTGTTCTGAGACCACAAGTGCATGCTCCGGCTCCGAGAGGGCCCTCCACCAGCAAGCAGGAGGGCCTTCCAGAACAGCCCTCATCTTCTGCTTCTTCTTCATGTGGCCCTCCACCAGCAAGCACGCCATTGCAGAGCTTGGCGCAGAAGGGCAGCCTGCAACTGCCAGACTTATCTCCTGGCACAAGCGTTCAGCTTGCAGGCTCCATTCCTGAGCTCAATGCGGCAATCAAGCTCAGCCTGAGTCAGGACTTCCCTCCAGAATCGCTTACGGTATCCCAAGAGCCAGCAGGCTTCAGGGCTGGCACGGAAGAGCCCCAAACCTTGCACAGCCCCAGCAGGCAGCCCTCAGGATCATCCCCTGAGCTCAGAGAGGCTATCAGGATGAGTTTGACAGATGAGTTTTCTCCTGCTGATTTTGAGCCAGCTTCCAGTCAGCAGCTCTCCATGCCATCATCACATCGAGTCTCTACCTCCTCTTCATCATCTTCAGATTCCTCTGCAGCTTCAGACGTTTCTGATGCCACAGAGTATGCTGTTCCTATGTTGCCCGAAGAGGAAGAACAGCATGCTGACCCCCCATCTCCCAGCTTGCCTGAGCCCTCCGCCCCATCTCCTAACTCGCACAACACTGCACAGTCAGGTCATTACGGGCATGCCCCTGTCCTTGACAGCCCCGGGGCAACATATGCTGCTCAAAACTCTGCTACAGGGCATTTGGGCAGCTCTAGTCCTGAGCATGTGCCCCACAACAGCCCCGACGCATCAGCATCTGAGCCAGGGCCATCTGCAGCAGCCCTGCCAGAGGAGGAGTCCCCACATAGCTCATCTGCGGCTCTTGCCTCTTCTGCAGTGCAAGCCACCCCACCAGCCATCCTTACCTCTTCATCCCCCAAGCCCCCTGACCCCTCTCCAGGCACTGCAGCCCAGATTAACAAGGATGAAGCCCTAGCTCGCAAGCTGCAAACCCTAGAGCTTGAGGACAACCCAGAAGCTGCTGATGCAGCTGCTGAGGAAGCTTCTGGCGGTGGTGATGACGATGTGGATCTAGCAGCCCTGCAGGATGTTGAAGTGCCCTTGGTTGGTGCCCAATTGCCCTTGGCTGCCCTTGTGGAGGACTATGAGGGCACCCTAGGGTTTGTGGCAATCTGTTGCCTCTCATGCAGCGCTTCCCATACTTCAGGCGCATCAGAGGTGAGCACATGCACCTTTGGCCTACAAATAGGTTGTTGCTTGCATGCTGAGCCTTAACCTGTGTTGGTTGTCTCATTACATGCATGTGGAAATGTTTGTTTCAGAGCTCTTGTCTTGTTTTACCAACATTTGGTGCAGCCCCTATCAAGCTGCCTATGCCATCTTTGAACGAAGAAGCCAGCATGCCCTGTGCTTGTCAGTCTTTGAATGGAATTTGCACAGCCTAAACTGTGGTGGCAGCTGCCTTGAAGCCTCTCTCATGTACCAACATCAGTCCTCAGACAGCAACTGCCATGAACACTCTCTCAACTGCACATAGCAGCTCCAGGCTTGCTCGCGCCCGACGCTGCATCACAAGCTGGCCACGCTTCGCAGAACCTCTCAGCGCCACGTGTTGCCAAATGCTGACGCTCACCCGCACATGAAAGAAACAACCTTTTCCAGCCTGGAAGCAACACAAGAACTGAAGAATGCTAGAGATGCAAAGTAGGTTTAATTGTGAAAACTGAACACAACAGTCTCAAATTGCAGGAGATGGGAACTGCTTCTACAGAGCCCTGCTGGTGGCGATCTTGGAGGACCTGGCTGTGAGTACCAGGCGCGCCAAGCACAGAAGGCTGCTTGCTGTGATAGCACACCAGAAGCTGCTGCTGACCAGCTGGCAGGGCATTGATGACGCCTACTACAAGCATGTCAGGCTGGGCTACCACTACCTCAGGGTTAGTCACATTTGCTGCTGCACAACCTGCTGTATGTCAGGAGAACATGCTGTCCGTGACTACACTCTCTTTACATTAAATGATAATGAACATTGCACCTTGCATTGAGTCTTGTGAGGCTCCTGGGTCTGCATGCATCGACTTGGACTGTCTTTGGTTCACTCAACGGCACCTGTGACTGAGATGGAATGATATCTGATATACTACATATTATATTTAGTACAAAACGTTATGTAATACTGCATTATATTTGATGTTATGAATTCGAATGCAAAACAAGCTGAAGCAGGGTTCATGCACTGCTGCTTGGGCTCACATGCACTGCATTGCACTGCATCGTGCTCAGGTGCATTCTGGGTGCTGCAGGAATTGATCTGCTTTCTGGGTGATGGCAGGCTTCAGCCAGAAGTGATGGAGCAGCACTTGTGCCAGCCACAGGTCGATCAGTCCATTGTGTGTTTCCTGCGCGCTGTGACAGCCCTGGAGCTGGTCAGCAATGAGACGCGTTACATGACATATGTACCTGGCATCGATGCTTACAGGCAGGCCTGCGCATTACTCATGCACTGAAGTTATGGGGTTTGCATAAGATGCACAAAGCAGGACAAGCCGCTGTGGCTGCACAGTTGTTGCATGCAACCGTACCTGCATGTGCTCATGCCAAACACCTGGAATGGGAGTTGCAAAGCCCACAACCTGCAACTTGCATCCAAGACATAGGCTTCATTTAGGGTCCTGACCTGTTCTTTTCAACATGACCTGTTTCTTTGAGCCTCGCATCTGTCCTTGTATGTAAAGCTTTGACTGCACATGCGGCTCTAAGCCTGCATGGCTGGTGTCTGCTTTGTCTGCAGGCCACATAGCACATGTTGAAAGCCAACACCTTTGATACATAGTTTTTATGGTGCTTCATCATCAAATGACGAAATCTCATGCTTAATGCATGTTGATTTCTCAGTATGAGGCCCTAAGACAGGAGAATTGAATGGGTAGATTGATCTGTAGGGGGCTGAGCATGTATGAGATTGTGTACCAGGCTGTTCTGGTCATGGGAACAGAAGTAGAGCACCTTCAGGTATTTAATAATAGTAATAATAATGATTCAGTGCTTTCCAGCTCATGATGAGCTAGGTACGAGCAGGACAAGTCTTGTCTCTTTTATAACAAGAGAAAGATAGGAATCCGAGTTTGCTCTTGGGGAAGTCTATAACTTTTGACTTTCTACAATGCATCCACAGACTGTGATTTGATGTAATACGCTGCTCATGTGCTGATTGCTGCACGGGTTCAGCAGTATATGACATGGAATTTGCTCCACAGGGCTCTTGAAACAGGGCTGTTGCTTTTGCAGAAAGGCAGGCTACTTCTGCTCATGTGTACAGCTCACAGCACACCATCTTGCTAGTTTTGTTGTACTAGAGAGCATTCTATGATCTTGCAAGGCTTGGCCGTTTCATGTATCTCAACACACAAGGCATGATGTGCGTCCTACATGTGCAGGTGAAAGCCTTGGTGGCAACGCTCCCTGTGCGTCTTAAGATACTTGATGTAGCTGGCAGTGCAGCAGGCATCTACACCTTTGAGCCCACTTTTACTGGCAGCAGTTCCCCAACAGGCGCAAGCGCACAGCAAGCAGCTGCGGGGCGGTCTCCTGCTTCTGCTAGGACACAGCCAGACGCAGATGTGCAAAAGCTGTGGCTGATCTACAGGCCAGGACACTATGAGATCGTGTACCCTGCAGAAGGGTCTGAAGACCTGGAAAAGCTGTGATCTTGCTAGTGGCAAAGTTGGTGTGGTGATCTCTTTGTATTATTTTCCAGAGGCAGCTGGGATGATGTATTGTAGTGTGTGTGCTTTGTTTTCTGCATGCGGACTGCCAAGGTTATAAAGATTCGCCACAGGGCAGTGCAGACAGATACTGGTCAGAGTAGTAGTGTTTGCTGTTGTGATTTTGCTCCCTTCTGGTATGCTACGAGTCTTACAAACACTCGCAGATGCTTACAAAAATGCTGAAAGCTCTGTTGCGCAATTGCTTTCACCAGTCAAGTTTGCTGAAAGTGCCCTTTGTCTGGTATCATCAACGAAGTGATTCTTTCCTGAACGTGAGA
>JAABUU010006464.1_pt1 | contig 12538 bp, 13 predicted proteins | sample 5559301 | NCBI WGS metagenome assembly JAABUU01 (sample SAMN10711884, study PRJNA513360) | rock metagenome | isolation source: Antarctica rocks | place: Antarctica: Victoria Land, Richard Nunatak white
ACATTTGGACGACCATCTCACCTGCTGAGTAAAGGCTATGGGAGCCACAGCCATGGACACCGCAGTCCCTATAAGCTGCCACAGAAAGATGTCCTCCAGCCCCTTCTCAGCAGCAGAGCCAAAGATCGCTGTCAACGTCTGACTGGGCAGTCCAATGTAGGTCAGCCCAGCCAGCACAAAGCTGGCCGTCAAGGCTGAGTAGATGCTGCTGTTCAGGCCACTCACATTGCTCAACCTCTTCAAGTCTACGAAGAAGCTCTGCATGCAATCAAAACAATTTCCCTGGCATGCTTTTGTTGCATGCAATATATCCATCGGTAGAGGTACAGTCTGAATACAAAGCTGTACAGGCCGGCTGACTGTTGGTGATGGACATGTGGATACCTGTGCAATGTGGCAGGTGACCATGGCCAACGGCAGCAGTGCACAGCAGCTGTGCAGTAGAGTTGCATTTGGGTTCATGCCTCAAACCTGACCTTGAAGATCTTGAGGGTGTTAAAGCCCTCTGGACTGTACTTCACAAAGTTGATGCCTGACACCCACAGCTGGTTTGTGTTTATGGCACCCAGCGCCAGGGCTGCTGTAGGCAACAGAGGTGAAGAGGGGTAGATGGGGTTAGGGATGAAGGTGCTGGCTAAGAAGAAGAGGTTGGTGCCAGCCAGCATTGCTAGGGAGATGTTTGCACGCCTGAAGATGGCCTCATCCAAGAAGCCATCCCGCGCAGCATCCTGAAGTGCAAACATTGTGCTTGCAGGGAACACAGTCGCTGCATGCAAGTGCATACCTAGGTTGCCTGGGCATTGTGCAATAGTATGCAAGAGCTGTGGTGGGTGTGATGAGCTGTATACTACTTAACACGTGTACTAAGACATGCCTTGAGGCACACAGTAACAGTTGCTCAGGCGTTATGCAAAGTGAAGCTTTGGAAACGGACAGGTGCATGTGTGACAAGTTGGGCTGTTTGCCAGGTAAAGTTTGTCCTGACTCAGGACCAGAAGGGGTGACTGCAGACATGACATTTTCAAGTGTGTGAGATGCGGCAAGGTGCCAGTCCGACACAACATGTTGCACCTTGAGTATCCAGTTCTGTGATGCCGCGCCAACAAAGCCAACAGCTAGCAGTCTGAAAAGTGCTTCTTGCAGATAATCATGTGGGCGCCCAGCAGGTCCAAACAGCAGCTCAGCTGCCTGTAGCACACAGCTCAGCTTGTTGTTGTGAACATTGCTACCAGTGCCATTGACCTGCAACCGCTGCTGTGCTGTCTGCGATGGATCTCACGCAGCTCAAGCAGAGCAGTGTGTACACCTCAAGTTGCTATGCCGAATTGCATGTCAATGATCATGAGGTGTGCAGCAGAAACTCATGAGCATGTGGTGAAGACAGCCTGGGTTTTAGCTTCCTGAGTTTCCCAGCCGTAAGGCTCAATGCAAAGTGTTGACTTGCGCCTGCTGTGTGATTGTCTGAGCCAAGCTGAGCTAGAGTGTGCAACAGAAGCCGAGTCTGGACGCTACATTTGAGTTGAGCGCTGCCGGTCGTGAGCTTGCACCACACAGCACAGCAAGGCTGTATGACAACTTGGGTTCCAAGGATGACGTGCATACTACTAGACAGCTACGATGTAGTGCATTGCAAGGTGAACGTGCTTACAACGTGAGGAGCTGCAGCTGCAAGGGCGGCAGCACCAGCAAACACGACTGCCAGAAACCAATACGAAAAAGAGTTGCCTCCAGCTTCCCTCTCTCCATAAGCTCCTCCTTCTGCCACTGCCGATCAGCGCAAGCCTCTTGATTACAAAGCAGCTGTAACAGTTCTAGAATGAGTGAAATTGTGTATTCTGGCACAGCAAATAGAGCCATTGCATATGCGATTGTCGGCTGCTGATGCATAGCCTTTTGCTCCAATGCACAATGGTCTTTTGGCAAAGCATTCACCAACCAGCATGTCAGCCATGCGTCATGTTCAGATCAAAAAACTGTAGGCAAACATGCTGCTAGCAAACCTCAGGTAGTACTGGGTGACATTGCTGATGGGGGTGATCAACACACCATTGGCTATTCCAGAAGGACATGTGAGTCTGCAGACAAGCCAGGAGGCTATGCTTGCAAGAGGGACAATTGCTTGCGTGTGATTGTGTTGTGACAACAAGGTGAGCTTACAGCGCATTATGCCTTCTGCTGATCTGTCCCTGTAGTCCACTGCCCCTTGTATCCACCTTCGCTTGAGGTCTGATGAACTATTGCAAGCTACACCCTGACGCCCGTGCTTTGTCTGCAGCTGCAAGACACTTAGGAGGACAGGAGTGATAGAGAGTTGATCACAGATTATCCAATCCTCACCCGCAGCGTCGGAAGCGTGGGACCCGTAAATGCGCCAGAATGTGTACGTCTTTGTATAGGCACGTGATCTGCAGTTTAGTCGAGATAGATTTCTTTAACTCAATACCTATCGCCAATGGCAGCTAGATTTCGCAGCTTGCGATAAATAAGCAATGCTCAGACCTAAAGCGTGCGCAACTGCGCCGGAACGGACCAATGCGGGATTGACGCCGACAGGTCGCAAGCAGCTGACATGTGGCATACTGTCAAGCGCGAGCATGTGATGCAGTGGTCTATTAGCCACGATCTGTGGTACTGAACTTGGATGCAAACTACACAGTGCTCCGCGTCGAACCACAAGCAACCAAAATGCAGTGCTCCGGAACCACTCGCAGACTGGGCCACAAGCTTTTTCTTAGTTACGGTACGAGTACACAAGTCAATGTACGGTGCTTACCCAGCTGCACTGCGGCAGGCCTAGCATCGGGGCCTGCGCACCGGCCGACTCCTAGTCCTTTGTGCACACATCATCTGATCGTACCCTTCAAGCTGAAGCCGCTTGAAATTACGACCCCAAATCGTCGCAGCGACGGCATCGGCATTGTCTTTTATATGGATCACAAGCGCCAGAGTGAGGACGCCTCTTGATTGCTTGTCCCGATCACTCACCGGCCGATTGACACGGAACTCGCAATATGAGCCATTCTCCCGTCAGCAGACGAGAAAACCCATACATGCCTCGTGACAACGTATTGGATAACGAAGCTGAAGCTGCACGGCCGCGCCACCGCACGCTGACAATCAAAGAGTCTCCGCACGTGGTGCTCAGCTGCGCAAGTGGGTTCCCGCACAGAATTAAATTTCGCAAGAGGGTAATGCCTGAGGCTAGCAAGACCGATGTCAGCTTCTGCTCCTGACTCATGTCGGTACACTTCAAGAAAGGACTGGAACCTGTCAGCTCGAGCTGTGCCACTGATTGTTTTGCACGCTGTATTACTACAGGTCAGCGTTTGGCCTTTCAACTTTGATGCAAGGTTGGATTATAGCAGAGCTGAGGTTGACAAAGGATTCCAGTATGGTTGTTCTTGTCTGGTACAGACTATGTCAGGGTCCTGGCCCACCCTCTTCGCTGGCTTAACACAGCAGATGCAGCTTTCAGTCAAACCAAATGCTTCAGGATGCTCTACTTGGAGGCGGACTGCACCTTGATCTAGCAGGCAGAGCCGTTGAATACACGTAAGCACAGCTTACATTGCCAAAGTATGCAATGCTATCTGTTCAGGAGCACCTTTGCCTGCATTGCTCTCTTGGCTCACATACTAATGCCGCAACAGCATGTTGCAGCAAAGAGATTACTGTGGGTCCAATCAGCAACCTTGTTGTCAATGGCCGCTGCAGATATTTGGGTAAGCCATGCTGAATGTTTGCTTAGCGCTGTACTTGGCAATGGCCTAAAGGTGCAGATGGTGTATCAGTGTGGCCTTTCATTGCATGTAATCTGCACAGTCACCTCATAAAATCAAGCAATTGTCTTGGATGTTACGTCACTTGAGCTAGACCCTTGTTATGTCAGATAGCCAAACAGGTGAAATGCAGGCATGATAGAGGGTCACCCAAAGCTGCAACCTTCATTCAATATTCATGTGGAAATGGGACGTGGTGCTGCCACCTGGTCTGGTGATGAAATTGCATTCAGACAGGAAGTACCTGTTACCAGAAATGTTGCATTTGAGGTAAGGGTGGGTCTTACTACAGTCATGTGAGCTCTGCCTATCATACATATCAACTGCCTTTTCAGGTGGGCATTGTATGAGTGTGATTGCTGCACACACTGCCCCCGACTTCCAGTGGTTGTTGTACCTCTTGGACTGCAGCATACATTGTTTTCCCACTTGTTGTTCCCCACCTTCAGGTAGTGTTTGTGAGATTACAAACATACAATCTGCTGCAAGTGCAGGTCCATGGGGCATTGAAGTTTCCATTGCCGTCAGTGTCATATTCATCAGAGCATGGCCATCAAGGACTTGGTCTTGGTGAAGGCACATATGAGATGCGGCTGGATCAGCTAAATCCCTGTATACAACTTTAGACAATCTTGCCAGGCTTTCTTATGTAGCCCAGGCCTGTACATGCCATGCTTGTATACAATGTTCGCCAGTTAGGCCTAAATCACGTGCTGAGCGCATGCGCTGTGCCCCCTCATGCGGGCAGTAGATTTCATCGCAACTCATATTTCAGCCATTACTTCATGTTTGTAACATACAGATGTAGTTTGTACAGTGGTGTTTCGTCGTGGCAGTGCAATGCTGAATCAGAGTCTGTACAAGCCTTCATTCTGGGCAGAGTCGATAGCTGAATGGTTGAGTTGCCCCTGTCTAGCCATGCAGTCTCAGGTACGAGTGCATGACGATCAGCTTGTACAGCATCTGATTTGATTGGCTTCCATGACATCAGACCATTGATACACGGTAATCACAGCATTACCAAGCAACATGTTTGGCCGCATCCATGGGCATTGCATTCATGCATCAGACGCTGCACGTCTCAAGCAGATGATTTGTTCTTGAGCCATCCAGCTGCCCCAGAGACAAGCTGCATACCAGGGTGCGCGTCAGTAATGAATGTCGACTCACTTGCCTGGACACTCAGTCTCATGACAGCTGGCTTCCACATGGCTTTGCAATCCAGGTTGAGCAGATTTGCTGAACATTGTCATTTAGGGCAATTGGATGCAATGGCAACATTGTATATATGATACCAGAGCTGCTGCAGTCATGCACCTGCTCACTCAAGACATCATGCATGGTTCGCAGACATTGACATCAGCAAGAGACATAAACCATGACACTCGCGCAGCATACCGCTCCCAACATCAGCACGCCGATGGCTGGCTGGAAAACAAGCATCCATAGGGGGTACCATGCATCCAGCAGCTTCTGCACCAAGTGACAACGCAGGTATTGCAGTCTGATCAAGGAGAAGGCACAAACGATTGATGCATAGACATAGATATGCTCAACAACATGTGCACTGCCTCAAGGGGGTGAGCATGTGCCAGGCAGAGCCTCTTTCGAGAACTGGCCAACACAGCTGTGTCAAAGATGCTGCATAGCTGAAATCCTACATGCCTTGTCTAGATGCACACCAGCTGAAAGCAGACAGGCAGCAGTGTTGCGTACCGTGGAGTTGAGAGTTGACTTCTCACCAACACCAGCTGCGAGCCAAACCAGTGCTAGAAGAACAAAGAAAAAGTCAGCTATAAGTACCTGCACTAAAGCACTTGTTGGTGATATGCAGCAGGTTCAGATTCAGGCCATCCCATTGTATGTTTTGCAAGATGTCTGCCAAGTTGCAGCTCCAGCAGCAAAGTCAGTGGGCAGTCCAAATGCTTCACCCACACTCTGTACCTTGTCAACAGTCTGTTTCAGGCTGCTTATGAAGCCATCGTTAGACTCAACGTTTGCCTGCAACATGTCATTAGTCTGAGCAAACATGTACGCATGCAGCTTGTTGCCACCCCGAAGGTGCTTGGGACCTGTCCAGCAGGTGCTGTGACCGTTCACCCAAAAATCACCTTTGGTAACTGCTTGCCTAAGTCCTTGAGTCTGGCTTGCTGCTTGTTCTGTAGTCTTTCAAGATCATCCTTCAACGTGTCAACCAAGTCTACATCATCAGCGAAATAGATTCATAGCACCTATCATGTAGCGTGGAAGGGTACAACACTAAGGACACTGTGAGGCTGACACGTCCTACCAGAGTCTCGGTCAGACGACCTTCGCGTGACAAGACGTTTCTGAATATGACTCCGGGATTTGCAAGACGAGTTAGAGTGCCAACGTGCACCCAATAACGCCGCTACGGTCAGCGGAAGCCTTTGCCCCCTTACAACAGTCCTGACACTGTACTTGGCTGGCAGTGTTGCCAAAGACTTGCAGGTGTCCCCAGTTGAACTTGAGACAGCGCACATATGCGTCGTTGGGGCCATGCAGCGCTGGATAGGACCTCTAGCACAAGCTAGGCGAAATGTGCATCACAGCTCCGAAACCAGATGCGTTGGCTAACAACCTGAAGGTAAAGCCGGTTAGCCGAATATTCTAATCTCTTTTTCCATCTTTCAATACCACCGTTCGTCGGTGCGCTGAGTTGCCAGCACTCATAGCTAAGTGCACAGCCACCGTCACTGTCTGTATCATCTGTCTGACGTCTCAAATGCATGCAAGCAAGCACTGTCGAGGTGAGTTTAGTTGGTCCTGCCTGTGGCTCTGCATGTGCGATCAAATGTTGATATGTGCTCACACTTTCAACATCAGCCAAGACGTCGTCAAGAAGCGAGAGGAAGAACTTGCTCCTGGGTCCAACCAAACATTTCTTATAGTACATGCACAGCAGGATATTTAAACGGTTTGCCAGAGAATTTACACAGTGTAAGGGCAGCAAAAGATGGAACACATGTCAAGACCTTGGTCAAGGAGCAGAACAAATCAAAAGCTTTGCACTCACAAAGTCATATGCGTTGCTAGCCTGTTGCAACCAAAATGCCACACTGCCAGCTGGCAGACCAGTAACGCAGACTAGTAAGGATGCAAATGTAAGAGCCTAAGGCATAACAAAAGGATTAGGAGAAGTGTTTGAGTCTAGGCTGTGTTTCATGCCATGTTGTAGCACAAGCACATGATTTTGGACTTGTGCACTGTCAAGGAAACCTCCCCAGTCACCCGACCCAGAGGACCTCTGATTTGCAGCTTGTGCAGCTTGCTTACTGTATCTACAGACATGTCTTGTTGGGTCATTCACCACAAGAGATGTCTCCTAAACCATAGGATCTGCAACCTGCAGCTTGGCTGAAACTCCTAAATCTAATACAGCCTGTATGTCTCCATCAGTCAGAAGAAGTTCCACCTTTTTGAGCCTAGGTAAGAACGTCACAGGGGACATGTTCTTGGGCATAATCAGTTTCATGACAGCATGCTGAATAATCAGAGTTCTCACTTTTTTGAACCAATCAGCATCTACCGCGAACAAGCATGTGCCATGCGCATCAAACTTCCCACGGAATCTCATCTCTACGTGGTGTAGAAAGGGATGTAATGCAGATGAAGGTATGCCCAATACTGTGTCCTCTGCATGCACTGTCAGGGCAACTCTATGCACGCCATCTAGCAAGATTCTCAGGGCAATATTCAGGCCAGTGTTGGCCTCCAAGCTGATGATTGTGTCACAAAAAGTGTACATCAAATGAGGAGTTTTGAGATAACCCGAGATTTTGCTTCACTATCGTCCTTTGTCCTTCACTCATTGACTCAGCATTTCAGGCACAGCATGAGTTGAAGGTATCAATTGGTTCTACTGAGATCATGCTCCAGTCCTCACAGGAACAAGCTTTGCTGAGAACGATGCTTTACACAGTTGAGGTTGTCAGCGGACGCTCTGTTCAGCACAAGCAACTCAGATTGAAAATTGAAGCAGGTGACAAAACCTATGCATATATCCACATTGATATGATAAGAGGTCGTTTGGCCTACTAGGCATTGTGAAAGACAATGGCTGTTATGATGGCCCAACCTGGTCTTAAGCATAGTCAATGGCTGCGTGTGCATTAGTCAAGAGAGTCTGTTCCACAGCTTGAAGGTGCAGCCTTTCTTGTTTAGTGAACAAGGCAAAACACCAAGAAGTGAGCAAGGCAAAACACCAGGAAATGCCTCGAGTACAAGCCAAAAGATGACTTACTCAGGCAGCTAGAACTCAAAGCTGAAGGCTGACATAGGGAGACACCGCTTGTGTGGCGGCATCACTGAGTCAGCGCATAGCATCATGAGTTTGTGCGTCAGTTCTGTGCATACCCATGCATGCTTGGTGATTCCTGCAACTTAACAAAGAAGTGCTCACGGCAAGCTGTCTTGAGATGCACACAATGTTGTGGCATTGTAAGCTGCAAACTTGGCCTGCAGCCTGGACAGGTTGTCCTGCTCCCTCACAACAAGCTTCTGATCCAGCTGCTTGCTGTACTTCTGGAAGGCTGTCTCTGCAGACTGTGCTTGACTGTTGCTGGCTGCAGCAGGCTGCTGTGCATCACTAGACTTGGGCTGGGCAGCCTCCTGCTGCAGCTCAGGTTTGTCAATCAGCTGTCCCTCAGCAGGAGGAGACACATACTGCAGATCAGCAGGCATGAACTTCCTGATGTCTGCCACTGTTGGTGGCTGTACCTGCAGACGAGTACGTTCTGTCTCGAGAATTCGGATCTGGACTGCTCTGACGTACTGAGCCAGGGCTAAGGTTGTCAGAACCTCAACTTCCTGTGTGGCAAAACGACTAAATGCAAGTACTGTTGGAACAAACAGGGGATGCCCGTCATGTGCATTACAGCAGACAGAGCCTCATCAGCTGAAGTGACTTGTTCACACTCTTTGACGGTGTGTGACACACAGCATACGCATATTACTTGGCATGTGACTGACCTGCTGAGCAGCCTCATGAGAGTTCTGTAGCTGATCTCTCAGTTGGCTTACAGGATCTCCCTTATGCTTCTTCGCTTTACTGCTTACTGCCTGTAAAAGCCCAGCAGGGTTTGGACACGTAGCTGCTTATATTCAGCATCAGCGTCGGTCTGACCAGAGAGTTGATGTTCTAAAACAGCCATATTCATTACTCATGATATTGACATGGCAAAACAACCATGATTTGCACACCTGGGTGCGCTACAATCTAGCATCAAAGGAAGAAAGCTGCTGCCCCAGACAACACCGACATCACAGGTGGCAATGTGCATCAGACTGTAACCGACGTCAACAATGAAGTAGATTACAACACGCGTTACCTGCACCGGTTGCCTGGAAGGAACAAAGAGGTAAGACAGTACTGCCACCGGCAATCAGAGGCTGAAGTCGTGCGTCACCTGCTGAGATTGCTGGAATGGAACAAACAGGTCAGACAGTACTGGCTGCCCAGCCAAAACACGCACACTGGCACTCTCCGGCAACTCCAGTTGCGAGGTGCTGGGGTGCATGTATATCCTTGGCTGGATTGCAGACCCTGCGTCTTGACCCCAGGTCCGGGCCAGCTGAGCCTTCACCTTGTCAGTGCTGTACCTATCACCTGCGGTACAGCTCATGCTGGCCACACAAATGTGTTTGGAAACGCACAGGTCACAAATACTGGGTTGCTGCACATGCCTGCCTAAGTGTCTTGGACTGTCCTGCAATTGTGTATGTTCTGGGTGCTGGACATTATGTATAGTCTGGGGTCCAGTGCCATGTGATGCACCAGACTGTGAGTCAGTTTTTTGGCATGTTGGATCAAGGACACAAGCCAAAGCCACATGGAGGGATGATTGCGCACCACAAGCAACCAGGAAAAGCCAATGTCATGTATCTAGATGACGGCAACAGCACCATTTGCACCTCTGGGCGTGGGCAGATTTATTGCTTGCAGTGCAAAATTTGCTGAGTTTTGAGCTGTGAGATTGTACCAATAGGCAAATCAGGCTGGCTTCGTTGCAGACAGAAGTCTGGCATGGCCAGCCAGTCTGACAGGTCAGGTGCAAGGCCTGTGGGGTGCGGCCCTGCCTCTTCCTCAACAGCCCCTTCCATGAAGGGCTGGTCCAGCATGGGAGGGGCATAAGGGGTGAAGGGTGGCAGGGGCTCCTCTGTGTAGCCCATCAGCTCATAGTACTTGGGTACCTGTCACATTGGGCCAAAACCATCATTACCACTGCAGCACTGTTATTACACTGCTATGCTATTTATTGTGCAAGTGTGACGCCACTACTGTAGGGGACTACATCAGGATGCCAAAATGCTGGGCTTGCATGGCCCCAGATTCACAACTGATTCAAACAGCATGCGGGGCCAGGTGCCACGCTGTGACACCTTCTGACTCACCAGACATGCTGTCCATCATGTGCCACTTGCGCAGAGATGCCTACTTTTCTGCCAGACTACAGCACAGTCAAGTTGCAATGTCAAACAGCACCATCGATGCAGAAGTGTGCCATCTTGACCAATATCTGCATTGCCGGTCATTCACGTTACACATCATGCAAGGTGCAGCTTGTTCACGGGGGGCTGATCTGAAATGACGCGTGGGCTAGAGGTCACACCTGTGGCTCCATGGGTTCATAGCTGGAGAAGTCCACACTGTACTGTGGCATCTCGACCGGTGTGTATTGCATGAATGGAACATCCCTATGGACAGGCAGTGTTGGCAGCACCTGCGCATGTAACACCTAAGACATCTCTCTGACGTATAAACATGTTTCTATTGTCCCCAGGCGTTTCTCAGTCTAAATATACACTGTGAAATGGACACTTCCCCAAAAGCACTGGTAATCTGAATCCCAAGGAGCTGTTGTTCCAGTAACAGATCCAATCCAGCGGACTGATGCTCATGGCACGGCAGACATTGCAATGATGGCATATGCTCATTAGATGCCGACCCTGTGGCATGGGTGTCTTTGTGGCTGTGATTGATGTATGAGCAGCAAATCGGGGTAACCCAAAGACATGACACATACTCACATGTTGCCCTGAGCAGATGCCAAGCTTTTGGCATGAGGGTGCATGTGAATGTAAGTGTGCATGTGAATGTGCAAGAGCAGTATTGGGTTAACGTAGCATGCAGGCAGCTTCTGGCGCACACAAATGGCAACTGGTTGCTGGCGCAGCATCAGCCATGCACACAACAGAGAGGACAGCGTGCTTTCACATACTAGTCTCAGGACTGACAGCCTCACTGCCAGCACTTTACAGGATCAATGCTGCTGCTCTTGCTTGCAACAAAAAGGTCTGCCAGAGAGGCAGCTAGGCAGAAGTTGTCTGTGGCCAAAGCATGGAAGTCAGTCTTACCTGCGCTGCGTCAAACTTGAAAGCTGCCTGTGCTTGACGTTGCTGTTGCTTGGCTGCCTGTTGGTGTACGTCAGTACTTGCTGATGTCCTGGAGGCAGCATGCACATCTCACTGGTGATGAGTGTGCGTATGCTGACTATAGACTTATGCAGTTCAAATATGGCCTACATTGCAACTCAGACCACTCCAGGGCCCCAACAACATGGTGCATCATGCATTTGCTGTACATTTGCATGCATACAAAGGATGCAATGGACAGTTTGTGAACAAGATGGCAACAGCATGTGACAAGGAAACGCCCAGTCACATGCATGTGCCGATGGTTGGTCAAGCATGCTTCAATTCAGCAGCTGAGTGTGATAAGAGACCATGTGACTGTGAAGAAAACCTTCTCTGTAATGATGCTAAAGATCATCCAGCAGAGTCAAAGCATGTCAGGGTTGAGTGGACGCAAAATGATGAACACCACCAGGCAAAGCAAGCTGAACAGCACAACACCACATTCAGGCTCTACCCTGCAATGGCATGGCTGTTGTCCAATGTCTGACTAGACTGTGGGTCTTTCAGGGTCTGCACAAGGGTGTTGATCAGGGCCAAACGGCGCGCTGCCCTCGCCCTGTGTATGACCTTCCTACCAGCTTGCGCAAAGCGATGCAGAACCTGTGCACCATAAAGAGCTTATCAAACTCAAAGCACTGTGACTTGGTGCTGCAATACCAGCTCAGTGCAATGCAGCCACCTGCTTTGACCCGTGCTGTGTGCGCACAGCACGTTCATTACTTGGCTGCTGCAAAGTAAGGCAGATGGTGCTGTTGTTGCTCAAGCTGGCTGAGCATTGATGTCAGGAAATCCTTACTGCACAGCATACAACGGTGCATGCACAGCGTACAGACAGACGCTACGTGCAGCCCTTTGGCAGATGAGCGTCTAGGAATATAGTGTAAAGGCGCTGTATTTGTGCGCAGGCTCACTTGCTGCCGCTTGTGCCAGGTGTCCCCATCATTGCAGTCCCATCGGGGCTGGGCTGTTGCAATAGCTCCACCTGCCTCCTCCACAGACCTGGTTCCAGATGGCCCTTCACTACTGCTGGCTTCAGCTGTCCCTTGATCAGCCTGCTGAAGAGGCCGTATGGCGCTTGCAGCAGCAGCTTGCATCTCGACAGCAGTCCTGCATGCGGTGCAAAGTGCATTGTCGCAACAAGATGTTCTTGAAAGTGTTGCCCAAGGGCAAGACTACCTGATCGCGTTTAGGTGACGCACGTGACATGCAGGACACAAACATGAATACGCATGTGACAATACGCCTGCTGTTGCTATCATAGCAACATTGAAGATCATGTTGCATATACGGCTGGTTGCATGAGCATGATGTTCACAACCTGA
>JAABUU010006466.1_pt1 | contig 12534 bp, 10 predicted proteins | sample 5559301 | NCBI WGS metagenome assembly JAABUU01 (sample SAMN10711884, study PRJNA513360) | rock metagenome | isolation source: Antarctica rocks | place: Antarctica: Victoria Land, Richard Nunatak white
TACAGAAGAATGTTAAATGCATACAGAAGAGTATATGTCATCTAAGTTTCTCAACAAAGTAAAAGCACTAAAGAATCTTATTTAATGTAAATATAATTAGTATGAGGTGTACTGACACTCAGAACAAATTGTCAGAAAAGAAACTGATAATTATATAAAACTGATCATAACTGATGAAGAACTGATATAATTTAAAGAACTATGAAGAAAGTTTACTGAATCATAAGATGAACTTTGAAGTACAGACAGAGCTTAAGAAACTTTGATAGAAGCAAAAAGCTTAAAGAAGTCAAAAAATCTTAAGCTTTCTCAGTAAAATTAGAGATAAAGAAGCTTTTAATGTCTTAATGAATTGATAATGATTAAAAGATATAAATTAACATTAAGATACTGCTGAAGAAACAACTTTGAGCAATGATAAATTTAGAAGCAATCAATAACTTTATTTTGTAAAAAGCAATTAAACAGCTAGAATTAACACTGCAGTGAGTGTCTAAGCTTACATAAGTGTATATGATTAATGAAGAATATGAATGAATTTATAAAGAAGTTTATATTAAAGTCATAATAAAAAATGATTTACAGAAGTTAAAACTAGATGTTTTCAAGTCAGTTAAGTATGATGCTATACTAGAGATGCTCTGATTACATAAAAAGAATTTACAGATTAACTGAATCAATAAAGAACTCTATGTAACAGAGAATGCATATAATGTTTTTAAACAACTGAAAAAGAACTTATCAGAGCATAAGTCTTGAGATTATAAGATACTGCTATTAAAGAAAAGAGAATTAAAGTGAATGTTACTTTATTTTATAAGTAAAAATTAGCTAAAGAAAGTCTGAAACTATCTTGCTGAGAATTTAAAGAGAAAATTCATCAAATCATTAAAGTCATCAGCAGAATATCTGATTTTGTTTGTATTAAAGAAGAATGACATTAAGCAACTTTATGTCAACTATAGATAACTTAACAAGATAATTTACTGAGATAGTTATTCTTTACTGCTGATAGAAGAGTTGCAAGACAGATTAAAGAAAGTTAAGTAATTTATAAGTCTAGATCTGAAGAAAGTGTACTACTGCATACACATAAAGAAGAACAAAGAATGAAAAATGACATTTTAAATAAGATATAAATACTATAAATACATCATTATGTCATTTAAGCTCAAAAATGCCTCAGTCATCTTTCAGAGACTCATCAATAACATGTTGAGAGAATATTTTAATAATTTTGTAATCACATATCTTAATGATATTCTGATCTATTCAGACAACCTTAAAACACATCACAAATACATATATAAGATTCTAGCAAAGCTCAATGAACAAGTTATGTATGTGAAAAAGTTGAAAAGCAGATTCAAAATTAAGAAAATACAGTTTCTAAAGTATGTCATTTAATTTAATCAGATTAAGAAGAATCTCAAAAAGACAGAGACAGTCTGAGACTAATTTACACTGTGAAAGATTAAGAAAGTACAAGTCTTTTTAGAGTTAATGAACTACTATTGAAAGTTTGTATTTAACTATGCAAGAATTGTGAAATCTTTTACATGTTTGACACACAAGAACAAGAGATGACATTAAGATAAGAAACAGAAGAATGTGTTTTGCACATTAAAGAGAAGTCTTAGTGAAACTGCACATCTGTAAATACTCAATTAAGCATGCAAAAAGATACTGAAAATCAATACATTGAATTTTGCAGTTAAAGCATATCTATATTAGATTGAAGATGAGCAGAAGAAGCTTATTATATATTGATTTAGAAAGTTGTCAGAACTTAAGAAAAGATATAAGATTCATAATAAAAAACTTTTTGTAATAGTAAAAGCATTATAAGATTGAAGATCTTATCTTGTAAGTATAAGCAAGTCTATTCAGATCTTTACAAATCATAAGAATCTGAGAAACTTCATAACAATTAAGCAACTAAATTAATGACAGATTCATTAAGCAGAACAGTTAGCAGACTTTGAATTTCAGATTCATTACAGAAAGAATAATGAAAACAGTGATGCAGACACTTTAAGTAGACAATTTAATTATAAAGAAGTGAAAATGATTTACACTGAAATTTTATGTAAAGACAAGAAGAGAACACTCATGAAAGACTTAGCAGCAACATTTAAGATGAAGAATGCTTTCTTAATGAATGACAAACTCATTAAAGTATGTCACAACAGCAGAGCTGATGAGCATCTAGAAGTTAAATGTACAGAAGATTTTGTATGAAGAAGATACAACATAAATGATCTTCACAATTAAATCATAAAATACATCATTAAATGCAATTCATGTTAACACAATAAGATTCAGAGAGATAAGCATTACAATAAAATAACATAACTGAATGTACTGAATGTGCTCTGAGAATCTGTTATCATGAACTTTATCATTAAGCTATTAAAGTTCAAGAATTCAGCATAAGAAGTCAGATTCAACAGCATATTGATTATAGTGAATAGATTAATGAAATACACAATGTTCATTTCATTTAGAGAGACTGCAACAGCATCAATATTGATGTATATTATACTGTAAGAATTAATTAGCAATTATGAGCTATTAAAGAAGTTTATCATCAACAAAGATAAACTGTTCACAAGCAAGTTCTGAGAAATGCTTACAGCAGAACTCAGAATAAAACATAAGATGTTGATGATATATTATTTATAGATAAATGAACAGAATGAATGAATGAATTAGACAGTTAAGACATACTTGCAACATTATGTCAATGCAAAACAGAACAATTGAGTACAACTGCTGCTGATGATACAGTTTATGTACAACAATGTGTAAAACAAAATCACAGAAAAGACATTATTTAAAGTAAATTATGAATATCATTCAGAGATTTGAAGAGATTCATGAGTGCACAGATCTCAAAGTCAGAAAGCAATGTTAAATATTGTGAAGTTTAAGAAACTATATATTGATTTTATAAAGAGAATTGAAGGGCAGAAGAGATGAACAACAGAGATAAAATCATATAAGATTGATGAGAAAGTATATTTATGAATGAACAACATATAAACAAAGAAGAAGAGCAAGAAACTCATGAATAAGAGCATTGAGTCATTTATGATCAAGAGAAACATTAAGAAATTAAGTTATGAGTTAAATTTATCTTAAGAAATGTGAATACACTTAGTATTTTACACATTAATGCTTTAATGATGCAATCAATTCATATCACTTCAAGTTACATCAATGTCTGTTGAACTCAAAACTGAATATGAAGTAAAGAACATTTTAAAGAAGAGAATGATTAGTGAGAAAGTTTATTATCTTATTAAATGAAAAGAATATAATGTTTTGAAAAGCACATAAAAACTTAAGAATAACTTACTTAACTGTGTAAGGATGCTTCAGCAGTTTAAGAAGAAAAGATTGTAGAGATAAGATCATTTTAGAAATTTAAGAATAAGAGATTTAAAGAATCAGAGTTGTTTTTATCTTCAGAAACATCATTATTATCATTAATAAGTTTACAAGCAAGACAGAGTGTCTTTTCAGCAACTTTATCTTTTATATATTTTAATGTCTTACAAAAACAAGTAACTTTAGCAAAAGTCTGTGTCAATTTTTTCTCAGCAACAGACAGATTGAACTTAAGTTTATTGTGTATATGATTTAGAAATTTTCATGACACATCAATACATAAATAATTGCAACAAACACACTCAGCACACTTAAAATGATTCTTTATCTTTATGCAGAGAATTGAGAGACTGAAACAGTGAAGATAGATAGTTAACATTGAATCATTGTCTTTATTAATGAATTGATAAAAATAAAGATGATTATATGTTTTAAATGACTTCATTATGAAAAGCTTACAGATTATAAAGACAGAAACTTTTGTTTAAATAGACTTTAGAGAATTAGCATCTGAAAAGAGAGAATGATGTTATAGTTATTGTTTTGATAAATTTATTAAATATATAGATTCAGCAAGCTATGTCTTGAAGATATACAGCTCAGTATAAGCTCACAGTGCTCATGAATGAGCTGAGTAAGCTGACTTATAATGCTTATAAATGAGCAAGATAAGCAGTCTAATATATAGACAGATTATCTTCTTTAAGAAAATGAGTGTATTCAATGATAATTTTTATTTAATATCTGCCATCTACTGATTAACTTTAACATGTCTGAAAACTCTCTTATATCACAAGCTTTAATCTTTAAACTCTATATCAGAGAAATCTCTGGTCAGAACATAATATCTATATGATTCAGTTATAAGTTGATGTAAAAGCAGACTTAAGTTAATTCTTCTTCTGTGAATTCTGAATAGATCAGATAAAATCAGTTCTTGCAGAGATAATAAGTACTGTTGTTGTGTTTATTGTGTCATGACTTCTGAATGATCAGCACATTGTAATCTTATATGATGAGATTCTGAAGCAGAGATGTCATGACTTTGTCTCTTAACTTTATTGTGTTGTACTGTAAGATGATGAAGTTTAAGTGTATCAACATTACTCTGTCATTGTTGTGATCTCTGAAGTTGATGTTGTCTCTATATTCATGATGTTTACTGTGAAATCATCTTAACTGATGAGCAGCAAGCTCACTGAGTTCTGCTCAGAGACATTCTCAATTTTTGTTGTTTAACTGTTTTTTAGATTCATCTGACATTTAGAGAATTTAATACTTCAATAATTTGCTGCTATCTTTACTGCTGCATCTGTCTTTCACATTTTCAGAGATCTAATTGTGATTCTTTTAGATCTGTTTTCATTTACTGATCTCAGAGAGATTCAATTTGCATCTGTAATCACTGTTTTTGTAGATAATATTGATTACTTTTCATTTCTGTTGATGAATGTCTTCAGAACTGATGTCAGAATTGATGAAATTCTTGTAAGAATCTTAAATATTGTTAAACAGAGTTCATTAATGATTTCATGACTGCTACTCATTGTTGTATGTAATGTAAATGTTACATTTTTATTAATATTGCTGCTGCTGTCACTGTTGTCTCTGTTGCTGCTGTTAATGCTTTTGCTGTAACTATTGATGTCAATCTTGCTGACTTTGCTGTTGACTGTCTTTGAGAGTGTAACTTCTTTAAATTTAATGATTAATGTCTAAATTAATATTTGTCACTGAGTCTGCTTAATATTGTATGTCATCTACATGCACACTGTCTCTTTCTGAAACTCAGAACACTTATTGTTTTATATTTTGTGTGAATCTTCACAGCTTATACATTTTTAATGTTGAATTCTAAATTCTTAAATAGACAATTCTTAAATCTGTGACTCTCTGCATATATGCTGCATTTCTGAGTATCTCTGCATTGAGCACTTATATAATCATATTTATGACATTTAAAGCACTTCTAAATGCAGCAAGCTCAATCATATAACTCTGTCTTCTTATACTCTGAGTCTCAAATCAATTCAGTTTAAAATGTCAGATTGATGTGTTCTGCATTTATAAATTTTATCATTACAGATTCTGCTGCTCATTTTGAGCTGCACAGTCATCTTACATAATTAATTAAGATGTTTTCTCTGACTTCAATCTTATGATTTTCTGTCTGTATGTGTGTCACTATAACTCACTAATCTTTCATTTTAATGCTCTGTATCAATATATTATATACAATGACATCATAAATAATGATGACTATCTTGCTGCCTGCTTTTAAAGATGTAATTCATTTAATATTACTCTGTAATGACTCTTTTTCAGTCACTATGAATGCATACATTGTTAAATCATCTAACTTCAGTTACTTGACAGCTGCAATCTTAATAGTGATGATGTTTTGATCTACAGTGATGTGAATGTAGCTGTTAATGTGATTGTGTAGTGTGACTGATAAGAGAATGCATCAGTGATTAATGAGAACAGTGTCAATGAGTTTAATAATAATTTTGCAGTCATTAAATATGAAAAGATCTGTAATGATGTTTCTTTCTTCAAATAATGATGAAAAGAATGCTGCTGTTAAGAATGATGATGCATTTACTGTCATTTAAGCTTAAATGTGTGTATATTTATATTCTGTGATGATGAAGAATTGCAATACAGAGTTTTTATTAATGAGAATCTTTAAAATGTTCTTTGTGACTGTGATGTTGTGTTGTACTGTGTTCATGATTTATCATAAAGCTTTCAGATCAGCTACAATTTAAGCTGTTTCAGATTGATTCAGAATTCTTTTCATAAAGTTTTGAACAGATTTGACAAAGAATTCAATGTAAATTTATTAAAGAATCTTCTTAAACTTGTTTTTCTTGATTTTTAAGTTCATAAAGATCTGAAGTTGAGTTGCTTTATGTTTTAATTGAATGATGTGCTTTGATAAAGAGAAGAATTGCACACTCATTGCTGATCATGAGAGCTCTGACATTGTGATCTATATTAAGTTATAGAGTGTGATGAGGAGAGTTACTGACTAGATTTTGAGTTTATTTGATGCAGTTCTGGTGAAGTTATTCCGAAAATTTGTTTTGAGCTAGAGGAGGTGTTTTTTTCGATCACACAGATAAGGTACAAAGGTGCTTCGTACTTACCGTTATCGCCTTAGCTCGCTTTACGGCAAGAGTAATTTTCCGTCCCGCTCAGGACCCCGAATTTCTCGAAAATCACAATCACCGCCGAGGAACAAGAGAAGGACAAAATACAGCATGGCGCCAATTGTCCAGTCCAAGAAACGGAAAGCAGTCACACGTGATGTACCGGATCCTAAGGACGAAACTTTTGACAGCGAATCCGGCGACTGGGCGTTGAATGGGAATTTCTCCGACAGCGAAGGGGAATCTCAAGGTGACGAGGGGTCCAACGTTAGTGAGCGTGACGAAGACGAGGAAAGTGGTGGAGAAGAGCAGGATGTGGAGGAACTCGACAGTGATGAGGTGCCCTCAGCAGGCGAGGACGACACAGGCCTCACAATGGTCAATGGGTCCAAGTCGATGAGAGATGGCGACGGAGAACTCAGCCACGGTAGCCTTGGAGTAGTTGGAGATGACAGCGAAGATGATGACCTGCGTAACTACACGATTACAGAGGACGCCAATGGCAATCCCCGTTACTTGTACGGAGAGATAAATCCCGTCTATGATTCTGACGACTCAGACGCACGCGCACCAACCAATACTATCGGCAACATACCCCTCTCTTTTTACGACTCTTACCCTCACATCGGTTATGATATCAATGGGAAGAAGATCGCTAGGCCTGCAAAGGGCGAGGCACTAGACGCGTTGCTGGATAGCATCGAGATTCCTAAGGGTTGGACTGGTCTCACAGATCCGTCGACTGGGAAGCCGCTTGAACTCACGAAAGAAGAATTAGGTATTATTAAGAGAATACAAATGAACGAAGTGCCAGAAGAGGGATACGATCCGTATCCTGACATGGTGGAATACTTCAGTGGCAAGCTCGAGATTATGCCTTTGAGTGCAGCGCCGGAACCAAAACGCCGATTCGTACCCTCAAAACATGAGGCCAAGCGAGTCATGAAGATAGTCAAAGCTATCAGGGAAGGTAGGATCCTACCATACAAGCCTCCGTCGGAGGGAGAGGAGGAAGATCCCAATATTAAACACTACGACATCTGGGCAAAAGAGGAAGCAAGGCCGGATCATCCTATGAATATACCAGCTCCAAAGCTGCCTCCACCTGGCTATGATGAAAGTTATCATCCACCACCCGAGTATTTGCCTGACAAGGCGGAAGAGGCAGCGTGGACGGAGGCTGATGAAGAAGATCGAGAGAAAGAATATTTACCCAAAAATCACGACTCTTTGAGAAAGGTACCCGGCTATGATAGGTTCCTCAAAGAGAAATTTGAACGCTGCCTGGATTTGTACCTCGCACCGAGAGTGAGAAGAAACAAGCTCAACATTGACCCTGAGTCGCTGTTACCGAAGCTCCCAAACCCTGATGAGCTCAGACCATTCCCGACAACGTGTGCAGCGTTATTCAGAGGCCACGAGGGTCGCGTACGAAGCTTGGCCATCGATCCCTCAGGAACGTGGTTAGCGAGTGGTGGGGATGATGGGACGGTGCGTATCTGGGAGTTGTTGACCGCAAGGCAGACGTGGAAGGTAAAACTCGCGGATCAGGAAGCTGTGAACGTGGTACGATGGCGGCCGGGAAAAGATGCCATGATACTATCAGCAGCCGCTGGTGAGAGCATCTATCTAATAGTGCCGCCGCAGGCGAACCCAGAGACTGAGATCTCAAGCCGTGAATTACTGGACGCCGGCTGGGGTTACGCCGCAAGTACGAATACTACCACTACTAATGGTACAGCAAAATCCGATTCGCCGGCGCAGTGGACACGGCCAGGTTCTCGCTTGGAGGATGAAGGGGTCCTTGTTCGAATTGCCCTTCGCCACAGTGTGAAAGTTATTACGTGGCACCGTCGTGGCGAGTATTTCGCCACCGTCTCTCCTCAAGGTCAATCTCGGGCCGTCGCGATACACACACTCTCGAAACATCTCACGCAACTACCGTTTCGTCGACTGAAGGGCTTGGCACAATCAGCTCAGTTCCATCCATCAAAGCCTATTTTCTTTGTTGCTACGCAGCGCATGATTCGTAGCTACGATCTCTCGAAGCAAGAACTTCTGAAAATCCTACAACCAGGAGCCCGGTGGATCTCGTCCTTTGATATCCATCCTGGCGGAGACAACCTTATCGTAGGGTCGTACGACAAAAGGCTTCTCTGGCACGATCTCGACCTCTCCGCACGGCCGTATAAAACTCTACGGTATCACAAGAAGGCTATTAGAGCGGTTAAATTCCACCAAGGTGGACTTCCTCTCTTTGCTGACGCTAGTGACGATGGCAGCCTGCAGATCTTCCATGGTAAAGTCGTCGGGGATCTAATGGAGAATGCTACGATTGTACCGCTAAAGGTTCTAAGAGGGCACCAAGTGAAAAGGGAGCTAGGTGTTTTAGATCTAGATTGGCATCCACGTGAGCCTTGGTGTGTCAGTGCTGGAGCAGATGGGACTTGTCGGCTCTGGTCTTAAGAGAGGGGTTATCGGCAATTGATGCCTAGCCATTGTGCGACTTTCTCCTTTCCTACAAGTTATTGTCAACCTAAAGACAGATATGATGTATTAAAGAGAGTGTTATTCAGGGAGATATCTTCCAAGCCGACGCGCCACGTTTCGTCCGTTCAGGTACCAGGCATCCTTCATATCCTGACCAACTGAGGCTGAATGCTACCGAGAGAGAGCCTCACTGCCCATAGACAGGCCGAATATGAACACCATTCCCCCGTTCCTTGACTCAGACTGGCTAGATAATTGATACAGCCAGCTTACGCGCTTTCGGATCCTTCCAACGGGCCTTCGATATCGCTTCCACAGTATCTGCCTCTTTCCTTTCCGCTGAACCCATTTTCCTCAGCACTCCAGAGTATTCGTGGCGGAGAACGGGCCGCCATTTTCCTCTCCAACGTGAGCTACGAGGAACTCAAAGAGTTGCCATCTCTTTTTCTCCGAATCGTGCTCTGGGTGTTCCTTGACAAATTCCGAGTAGACTTTCAACATGGCTTCGGTGGACCCTGTGTTCGACATCGCATCCAGTACTGTACAGGTGAATGTCAACCTCTCTTTGTTTTCTTCACACCCATCGTACAGTGTACTTGAGTCGCTGAAACGCTTCGTATCGACAAGCTTCACCAGATCAGACGCGTCAAGTGGCGATTGTATACGCTCTGGAGTGAGAAATGCATCATTTGGCTCTGAGGCTTTGTCGGGGCTGAGATCTGCATACGACGTCGCTGCTCTGCCTTCCGGTTCTGTCTCAGCAGTATTGATTTGTCTCTCAGGCTTGTTACGGGCCGCCCAGTCTTCTAAGGCCGCCCATTCTTCTTCTTCATCGCTATCGTATGTGTCTCTCCTATCACGGGCAGCGTTGTCGGTCAGAGGCGATGCTTGAGTGGCTGTCTTGTGGTCACAGACAGCGGAGCTGTGCGCTGTCTTCAAGCGTAACGACTTGCGCACGGAGACCACCCCTTCGCCTTCTGTCGTGTCGACTCCTTCATAAGGCTGATGACTCGCTTTCTCTCCTTCAAATTGACGCACAGACGTCATCACTCCCGCAGAATCCGTCAACAGGGAGTCCTTCCATCTTGAGAGCAACATCTGGGCCATCTCCGCCACCTCTGTCATCATCCGTAATCCACTGCCGAAGTCAAGAACCCACTGGGCGAACATCGCTACCACCACGACCTTAAAGCCAAGCTCCTCGTCCCACTCTGGCAGGACGCTGGCATGGCTGGTACTCGCATCGCCGAGATCGACCTCCTGGAGTATCTGAAGAAGCCGTCCAACACTCAACCACACCACTTCCTTACCGCAACCCCAATATTGAGGAAGCAGTTCGATTTTCGAGGAAAGTCTCTCGAACCGCCGAACGAAGAGCATCGTGTCTGCGGCGTCGTACCCAAGGATATACATCGCTAGACCATCGTGCTGTCCCTGGCGCATTGCGGGAAGGTCCTTGAACAGCAAGAATCTTCGCTTGGCGATGGGCACGATGTCGAGGCTCAGGTGGGTGATCACGTCTTTGGAAGAGACGTCCCGGATGGTGTTGCCGACCAGGAGCATGTTATTGTTGGTCCGCTCTTCGAGGGACATGTCGTCTTCCATCCAGAGCAGATACTCAGCCCAGTCGGTCTCCCCTGCGGTGTTGACGAGGTCAGGGAACGGCGGCAGGGACATGTCGACGTCTTCTGTTGAGTCTGGTGTCACTTGGCCGTTGTTGTCTCCATCACTCGTGTCTGAGGACGAACCTGCATCGAATCAATCAAGCCCACGTTGTCATCACGCATCGGGACACTTACTGTAAGACTCCTGTCCGGAAACACCTCTCGCGTCAACATCGGAGACTCCCTTCTCAAACTCTGCGCATCCAGCTTTCAAGTTTTCCAGAAAGCCCTTCGATGCCGCCCGTCTGAATGAATACGATATCCCGTATTGAATACTTCCCAGACCGATCCTGTGCCGGGGGAAACCAGATGAGGTGCCTCGCACATTGCGTCCGACATCAACACAACCCAGTTCATCACGAAAGCCGTGGCGTGTTGGCCGCGATACTGGCATCGTTGACGACATGTCTATGAATAAGTCGCTGTGTGTCTGTGTTCAAGAAGGCAAGAGCGAGCAAAGACGATACTGAAGTTGTCAGCTTTCTTGTGGATCAGTGTCTACAGTCTCTATGAATGAAGGCAAGAAGAAAGAAAGGAAAGTCCGTGGTGAGTAGCAAGGGCATGTTATATAGCCGATGTGAATCTACCTCGACCCGCTGTGAATAGATGGACCTTCAAACATACCAACATCGACTTGGTTTAACACTCAGCGGCAAGGGAGTGGGTTGTTATAGGTTTGAGAGTGCCTTCACTCTGTTGATGATATACTTGGGTCTGAGGAGTGTTAATATCTGAGCATTGGGTTCGCTAGGTCAATCAAGAGAATGACATGCGTTAAAAAGAGAAACTGGGAGTTGGCGAGAGGCGTCATGGGGAACTTGAAGGTAGAGATTCAAACTAGCACAGGGCTTCATTTATGATTTAGTGTAGGAGGCAAAAGTCTTGTGCGAACCTAGAAGTAGTGCTTTGGGTGAGGTGTCTTCAAGGTGGTAGATGGAGGAGTTCGATGTCTGGGAAGCTAATCTACATACAGCCATCAACAATTTCCCTAAGTCATCCTTCAAGCCCAGCTTAAACAATGCTCACTAGCACATCTCCCCTTTGACTAAAACCCTATCCGTTAGCCATCCGCCCAGCAAGCCAGCAAGCCAACCACTCAACCCAACCCCACACTAACCGCCCTCCTCCTCTTCCTCCCCTCCACACTCGACCTCCTCCGCTGCACCGCCACCCCCATCCCCACATCCAGCGGCTTCCGCCTCCTCACAACCTGATAACCCCTATCGAGCTCCACCTCCACCGCACACCTCACCTTCAACGCCCCCACAGCCGGCCAAACGCTCCTCTCGCCCCGCAAGATCCAATACTGCAACCTCTCATGCGTCGGATGTTCCAACAACCTCAGCAGATCCGCCGGCGCCAGCTCCGGAACCAGCGTCAGGCTCGGACCGGGGATCGACTCATCGATCAGCAGACGGCGGACGGGCGCAGGCAGCACGCCAAGAGCGTCGAGCTGGTTGAGGCGATGGTGGAGCTCGAGCGCGAGGAGTCGGAGCAAGGGCGCGGTGAGGTTCCAGGAGCCGCCGGCCACAGCGTGGCCGGCGGTGGGCGGGCGGTGCTCCAGGTCGGAGCGCAGGAAGGGCGCGATGTAGGGCCGCGCTTGCGACACGATGAAGTGGTTCACGTTGAAGAGCTCGGCGATGCGCGAGAGTGGCGAGTGGCGGTCCGGGTAGCTGGCTTGGCGCCAGGGGCGGAACGTGATGCCTTGCGCCGTGGCCCAGGGCACGATGGCGTTGTTTTCGTCTTTGCATTGCAGCGTTACGGGCGGGTCGAGCGTCGTCGAGGAGGCGTTGGAGGCGAGGGCCGCGGACCAGATTAGCTAGGTGGAGGTT
>JAABUU010006467.1_pt1 | contig 12531 bp, 10 predicted proteins | sample 5559301 | NCBI WGS metagenome assembly JAABUU01 (sample SAMN10711884, study PRJNA513360) | rock metagenome | isolation source: Antarctica rocks | place: Antarctica: Victoria Land, Richard Nunatak white
AAGTAGTCTGCTCAGAAACAGAACAGACTTCATAAACTTTTATTTTGAAGTACTGTCTTCAGCAAACTCTTTTGCATAATATACATATGCTTCAAAGCTGAATTCTTTGAATGCATTTAGATCAATGTAGAGTTGTTATTTTGACAAGAAATGCATTAGAATAATTGACTGAGAGAATAAAGACTGAAGATAATGAAAGATGTTTAGCTTCTTTAGAATTGACTTATTCAGTCTAATAATAATGATTATTTGCTTTCTAGTGTTTTCTTTTGTCTCTTTTGCTTAAAGATCTTGATTTAAGAAGATCTTTCACTGCTGAAGTGACTTGACAATAGCTGCATAATGTAAAATATATTGTTGCAGATAGTCAGTTAGATCAAGATACTTTTCTAACTGACTCAGGCTCAAAGAAAATCTAATTCTGAATATTGTAATTAATTTGTCTTTCAAAGTCACAAGGCTCAAAGCATCTACTTGCTGACTCAACAGCTGAATGAATAAGTATGTTAAATAAAACTTCTTCAGCAAAAAACAGATTCTCATTTTGTCTAATACATCAAATATGTTGTAAAGATGATTCAAGTGCTCTTCTAGCATATTGAAGAAAATAACAATATCATCAACATAAACTTTAACATATAATCTCTGTTGTTGTAGAATTCTATCAATCATTCATTGAATATATGCTGACAAGTTTCAATAATTCATAACTGCAACCTTGAAGATTTTCTAATCTCAGTGTGAGATAACAGTCAGACAGTGCTGATGTGTTTATTTTACTCTTTACTGATAGAAAAAGAAGCTGCAGTTAACTGTGAAGATGTATTTGATCTCTTAAACTGCAGTTAAAATGTCAGTCTGACTTGATACTGAATAGATATTCAGCATGATGATTTTGTTGAGTGCTTAAATGTCAACTACTACTCTATCTTTTCAGATCTCATTCAGTAGATTTTTTCATATCATAAAACAGAGATAGATAAAAGAAATAAAGCTTATAGTTCACTTTAAGCAGCCTTGTGCCTGTAACTTGTCAAACACTGTATCAATTACTTTACAGTTCTTTTACTTAACTGAGTATACACATACTTGTTCTAATTTGTATTGAGTCTTTCAATCATCAATGAATAAAATATTTATTCATTCTTTCTTCAGAATCTTTATCAAGTTGTTTTGATCTGTTTAAAGATAAGAATATAAGTGTATAACTGTTGCAATTTGAGTTGCTACAGCATTAGATTCATAAATCATTACTTCATGCATGATCTTTTTCTTAAAGCTAATCATCATTCTCAGATAAAATGCTGTTGCTGTGATCAACAGACTTCAGAAATACATTCTGATTCAATTTGTCTATTTTTTAATTGTGAAGACTGCAAGTTCTGAATTCTGCAAATTGACTAGATAATATCTGTTGACTTTATATTTCACAATATGGTCAAGACAGATTTTTTGTAAAATGATAAGAGGCACATTCAAGTCATTTTGCACTTATACTGTTAATAAAGTATAATCAACAATGTAAATATATATTGCTGTGTTCTCTGTGTGGCAATCTGATTCAAACAGAAGATCATGATTTTAAGATAGAGCAGTCTTGATTATTAGCATATTTGTGTAACTTCTGAGCTGTATGATCATATTTTTGTGAGTCATTATGATCTTTTGCACTGAGTTAATTGACTGTGTAATGACTGTTAATAATAGTTCAATGTCATCACAACTATTCACAATTGCTTTTCTGTTTAAAAGCATGATAAAAATATTCTCTAAAACAAGAATGTTGATGTCTACAAGCATCTTAATCTTCAGATTATTGATGATATGCATTTCTTTAATGATTACTGTTAATTGATCATTATTGTTAAGCAGATAGATGATCAGAATGATATATTCATCATAATGATGAATTTCAGTTCTTAATTCTCAAATCATAATGAGCAATGAGATTCATTTAATCAAGATATTTAAAATCTGTTTCTTTAGAAAGCTTCTGTCAATTAGACTCATGATGCAGTCTATGTCAAGGTAGATTGACTTTTCTTTTGCTGTAAATGTCAATTTTGCTAAGACAGTAATGTATCTTCAGCTCTGAAAATCATAACTGATAGATACATAAGAAAATGGGCTAGCTATAGATCTAATCAGTGTAGATCTTGATGATTTAACAGATTTTAACTTTTAAATTATCTTATTGAGCTTCTGTTTGATCAATTTTCTGCTGTTGCACTTATTGTGCACATGCTTGTGCAATTTATTGTTGAACAGAAAGATTTTATGATAGCTGCAGCAGTCATTTTATGTTTCAGTTATATGATTCATGTTTACAGCTTCTTCTTCATTCTTTTCATTCTTCAGTTCTTGCTCTTAATTCAGCTCATAGATCTCTTCTTCTTTCTGAATATTGAGCATATTAACTTTCTGATATGTATCATTATAATAGATGTTCTCAAATTCTTGATAGTCAGTCTAATCATTGACAGAAAATCTATTCTCAGAAGAATTCACTTTTTAAGTGAAGTATGCTCAGTTGCTGTATTCACTGTGATTATCTCATTATGAAAACTTATTGTCTCTGTTTAAACAGTTAAACAGTTTTTTAATTTAATTTCTAAATCTCTGATTCAATGTGTTTATTTCAGATAACAATCTTTCATTTCTGAAGATGATTTAAAGAGATGTCTTGAAGCTTAATTAAGCATTTAACAAAGTGTCTTGCAGACAGAGTTAAAATTGTTGTGACTGATTATTAGACTGTCATTGTGATCTGAGTGAATATGAGAAATTGTCATATCTTGATGATGAATATGATGAGTAAGAGAAAGATTGACAGTCATAATTATCTTGATTACAGTTGCTGTAATCATACTGATCTTGCTGATTTCATTAAACAAATTTATCAGATCAAGAATTGCACAAATAGCTATTGTATCAATTTGTCTGTTTGACTAAAAGAATATTGATGAAATCTTCAACAGATGTTTCATTCTTAGATTCATCAATGTCTTGTTGAAGAGACATGTTGATATGCATTTATATCTGAATTATCAGGTTAAATTCTGATTCATCTTGATCACAGCTTTTGACAGCAGCCATAAGAGTAATAACATATTCTATTGAGCTACAGCAATTTCTGATGTCTTTAATGATGTATTTAATCAAGTTAAACTTATTTTAAGTCTCACTGAGCAATACTTTAAAGTGTTTCTTTAATGTCTTGCATTATTCTTCAATGCTGTTAGAATGAGCTATTAATTCAAGGCAAGTGATCTTTGACAGCTGATTATTTCATCACAGTTCTGCTTCTTTACATAGATTAATGTCAAGATTTTGACATATTTATCTAATGTCTCAAGTAATAGCTGTCACTCTGACTCAATTAATAAAGATGTAGACATTTCAATAATAATTCTTGTTATTCTTATCAACAATATTGCTGTCTCCCCACTTCTTGAGCAAGTTTAAGTAGAATAAGTCAATATTGATTAGCTTTTAAGTCAAGTTATCTTCACAAAAGTTATTGTTGTCATTGACATTATCTCTGTGAGAGTCAGAAGAGCTGAATGAACTGAGTGACTCAGATATATCTTGCTGTAAGACATCTTGTTCTTATAATTAAGCAATTAACACAGCAATGATCTGCAGAATCTGTGCTTAAATGATAGGATTCATATCAGTTAAAAGAGATGTATTATCATTATTGTCTTGTGAGTCAACATTTTGATCATTATTCATTATGCTTTGTGATGAATTTCAAGAAATATTTTTAATAGTGCTGAAGCTAGACTTGAACTTGACAACTTGAGATGCTTACAATGTAATAGAATGTTTTAAGATATTCAGATCAATTTCTAATGAGATGATGATGAAATGTTGTAGTCTTCATCTGATTATAAAGAGATTTAACAGATCTGAATCAGACATACTGCTGATTTCTGACTGCTGACTAACTGTTTTGACTGCTCACTGAAAAAAGAATAAGTCTGTATATAGTATTGCTGTGTTTTAGCTAAAGATCTGTAGTGCTGAATTGAATAAAATTTGATTATGTGCTTAAGCAAAAGAGAATATGTCAGAAGATGTTGAGAAAGTGATCTGAATTTCTTGAACACTTAACTGTTTGTATAGAGTTGTAACTCTGTGAATAAGAATGACAATGTTGTCAGATATGAATGAGACAAAGTTAAGATTCATTAATTCATACTCTTTAAGCTGATAAGCTAGAATTACTGTACAGTCAGATAGTCTTGATAGATTAAGCAAAGAGAATTTGTTGAAGATCTTTGTTAGCTTGATGAGTTGAGGAGTGTTTTGACTATAAGATGAAGTCATGAGATAAAAGAATGATGTGACATGATAATAAGATGATGAGATTTCTTAACAGTTTAATCTATTGACCTCATCATTATCTGATGCAGCACAGAAGTTAAGCTGTAGAACTGACAGTCTAGCAAGCTAAAATCTTAATAAATAATTGACAATTGTTCTGATGAAACACTGTTGATGCTACTAAATTGTTACTGTCAGGTAAAGTCAAGAGGTAAAAAGCTATTTTGCTAAGTGAGCAAGAAGTCTCAGCTATATAGTTGTCTGACTATGACATCATAAGGGTAGGTAGGCAGGAGCAACTTCTCATAATGGTGAATAAAGCAAGAATAAATGCCTAAATGAAAAGAAATGATGATAACAAGGAAAGGCCATAATGATGAATTAGTGTAGTGCAGAGAAGAAAGACGCCAGCACTATAACACACAGTCTTTTAACTTACCTATATCTTACTGATTAAGATCTATCTAAGACTATTGTTTCAGATTATGACTCAAAGTTTCTCTTTAAACTATGAAAAGTCTTGTTCAGAAAACTAAATGTAAGTCTATTCTACACAACTGCATATCATTCTTAAGCAGATAATCAGAGCAAACAAATAAATCAAATAGTAAAAATTGTCTTATATTTTTATCTCAACATCATAATAAAAGTAACAAAATAATCTAAAAGCTTATTCTTTATTCAGTTTAATCTTAATAATGTCAAGAGCAACTTCATTGACAAGATATCTAATAAAATGATTTATGAATTTAGCTTAAATGTCATCTTCATTCTTAACATTGCTGCTGAAAGCATTCTGTCTCTGCCAGTCTCTCAAATTGAAGTTGCTGACACAGTAGATTTTGTTCAAATAAACATTAAATATCACTATGATCAAAAACATCAGCCTTTAGTCATGTGAGTCAGTAACTATGCATTATTATGACTACACTGTGAATACTTCATTTCAGCTATAACTAATAAGAAGTTAAAACAACAGTATGTTAAATTCTTTCAAATCATTGACTGAATAGATCAATTAGTCTATAAACTTGATATTTCATCTTACTGACACATTCACTCAGTTTTCACTGTGACTCAACTCAAGTCATGTTCTTCACTCAAGAACAATCTCTTCAACTGTTCACATTCTGAAGAACTATTTATCATCTTTATAAAAGAAAATACTGAAAGCTGAAAGTTCTTTAAGCTAAAAAGATTACTTAATTGATGAATCATCAGATAAGAATGAGATCAGTTTATTATACAATATCTTGTGCACTGAAAGAGATATGAGCCTGAATACAATACATGACTTTCACTGAAAAATCTAGAAAATGCAATGAATCTAGTGAAGAAGTATGACAAGACTTTTCTGCCTCATATCAGTATGATGAAGACTACAAACATATTAGTGAAGAGAAAGGTGTTCAGACAGAAGACAATAAGTTAACAGTGAGATTGCTGTCTTGTTTCTTTATAATGAGCAGATTGTCACAAGACTATTTACTTTGAGAATCTTAATCATCTCTGTCTTGCTTTATGCTCATTACCTTTTTCACAAGTCTATTGCTTCTACTCATTCAGGCATTCAGATAAATGCCTCATATGATGCTGTTACTTGATCTGCTGCTTGCCTGGCCATGAGACTTATGTATATATAGAGAAGTATTCTCATCATAGCTAGATTTCAGCTTTTTACAAACTCATAACTCTGACAAATTAAGAAGATAATATACTGTTTTGACAGTCTTTAATCATAAAGTTTTAAAGACTTCATTATTCAGAATTATAACTTTAACTTTTGCTGTCAAAAGTTCATTACTTCTTTCTGTCATCTCATTCTGCTTCAATTCATAAGAAACTATTGTTTCATAGATAATTTCTAGACTTTATAATCATTTAATGATGAGCTTACTCTTAAATTTCTTTTCATTGTCAAGTTATACTCATACAATTTGTAAATTCATCTAAATAAAAAGCATATTAAGAAATTATTTAATTTTATCTTTTGCCTGATCTTTCATTTTCATATTATAAACATATCATCAGCAGATAAGATCATCTATGAAGACTATATATTATAAGAACTCATCATATACTTTTAGCATAACAGAGCTGACAACATTAATGTAAATTAGTTTAGTCATCTTTATGATTCAGTTTTGTAATTCTTTTAAGATCTTCTTCTTTTAATTTGCTCTCATGTAGACATCACACAAGTATAATAATGTTTTTATAAATTCTTATAAGTTAAATTTCATTATTTCAGAATTCTTTGACACATTGTTAAGACTTAAATTCTTTATATAATTAAGATATCAGTATCAAGTAGCTTTTAAGATCTTGTTATCTTTAATGATTGACATAATCTTATTCTTGTTCACAGAATTTCTCATCATTAAAGTTTAAAGATAATATAACTTATCTTTATGTACTGTATGATTAAGTATACTCTTTACTTTGTTCTTTAGATGTAGTAATTCATTCTTGATTTTAACTGATATTTCTTTTGTTTTGATCATTTCAATTGAGAAGAGATTGAGTCTCATATTAGATATAAAATAAATATTTATTAAAATGATATTTTAAGACTTTTCATCACTGTTCTTTAGCTGTAAGTTAATTATTTTTATCTTTTAAGTATACATCACTTCAGACACTTTTCTTATAGAAGATTCATTGTTAAACATTTTGATCAAGCTAAATGCAGAGAGATCATAGCACATATATTGTGTTGTGTTGAAGTCAATTATTCATAATATCTTATTAATTATGAGATTATAGCTCTCTATCACAGTCAAGATCACTGAGTTCTTATTATACTGCTTATCTTTAAAACTTAAAAATTTCTTTTTCTTTTTCTTTTTCTTCTTTTTAGTCTCTTGCTTCTTCTTTATCTCTTTAAACATCTTTTCTGAATGTAACTTTCAGCAATTGTTCTTAAAGTGAACTGCTTTCTTACAGTAAATATATATCTCATTTTTATTCTTACTCTTATCAGCATTTCTTTTCTTATTCTTTTTCTTCTTATCTTTATAATTTTTCTTTTTACTCATTAAGACAAGCTTCTCATTTCTTTCTTTAAGATACTCTTCACCAATTAGTTTAATGATCAAATCATTAAGAAATAAGATTACATTATAGATCTCAGAGCATTTTATTGTCATTTATTGAGAATAGAAGAATTCTAAATTCAATAGAAAAGTAATGATCTTTAAAGTTTCATCAATAATGAGATTGAAGATCACAATTTCTTATAAGAATGTCTTATACTTCAGAGTATAAGCATTGACAGAGAAGTATTGATTGAGTTGATAGACATATAGATTGTTGAATAGAATATATTTAAGATTAAATTTATGAAATAGATAAAAATATACAAAATAATTTTACATCTTTTTTGCTGTTTTCATGTTATCTATAATGACAGTGATCTTTAAGCTGACAGTAAAAACAATAATAATTATGATTTTGTTATTCTATATGATTTAGTCAGCTCAAGTAATGTCAATTAAGATCATTAATGTAGTCATTATTGTTTTAGATATGAATTCTTTAGTCATTACTGACTAATTCAAAACATCTAACTTTGATAAAGTTTCAATGTCACTCTTTACTATTAAATTTCATAATTCAGCACTCATCTAACTGTATTTGATTGATGTTCTTTATAATGAATAGTTTGTCAATTCTTTAAGTTTTGTAACTTTTGAAAATGTGAGATCATATGACATTGTAGTCATTTTGTATGATGAGAACATCTAAATTGATGATGAAGTTGTTTTTAATGTAAAGATTTAATTTTAAAATGATTATGAGAGTTGTTTTTGATTATTTTATCTGTGAATTTATAATAATTTAATGTAAATAACTTCTCATTATACATCAAATTCACTTTACTCCTTAAAGAACTCTTTCTAGTGTCTGTAAAATAACAACAACAACAAGATGTTTTTCTTTCACTGTTTTGAATAGAAACAAATGACTTAATGAATAAATGAATATCAATATATATCTGAGCTCATAATCTGTCAAACATAGAAGAAGTGACTAATGAAATGAATGTGTAATCATAAGTGTCTAGCTACTCTATGAAAATGTGGCTCTATAAGAAGGTCTTCAATCAGTGAAAGGAAAAACTTTTATCTGTAGCAAACTGTTTGCCCTAGCAAACTCTGCATGTTCCTGAAACCTCCGTAGGGCTCCGAACCACTAAGGTAACGGAACGAGGCTGAAAGTTTGACAGAACATAATAATATTAATAGTTACAGCTTACCTACCTAACATATCCATTTAACGTTACCTGCTGCCTTTCAACCACATCCAGGCTGCTTGATGTCAGCGCGGAAATTTGAGCATAATAATCGCTCTTAATAACCGGCTGGGTCTCTGGCTGATGATCGGCTACCCTAGGCACATAATGCAGCCAGTGACGTTCATGAAGAGTAGTTAACTACCGTACCCAGTACAACTGGTGACTGCGAACAGGAGGTTTCACCATCGGATTGTTTTGTTTCTGAACGCCCCGTAAGTGAGGCTAAGTCTCGCCATCGACGAGCCAGCAGGCCTACCTGTGATGGACGGATCATAGGTCATCATCGAGTACTCTGCCAGCATAAACACCCTGAGTTGATTTTCTTCCTCCATCACTGTTAGTAAACTCCTATCAGCATCGTTACTAGCCCACAGGTTCATAAATTCCATTGGATATCTACACTTATTTCTGTGGCTTTGAATGGGTGTTTAGCATCCTCAAACAAGTGTATGGCTATCGTTTCCCGACGAAGTCGCAGCTTCGTTTCATCGTGTCTGACGCTCTCTATTGCTACACACCTACTGTTTTGTGCGGTTCTACGATGATCAGTAATTATCAAAGCTGCACTACATGGCTTCTGCAATCTATAAGATGAGCGCAGCTTCATACCATACAGGGGGCCCTCTCCTCTTCTCCTTGAAAGACTCCCGCTGTTCTTCGCTCTCGTCCGTTGTATTCGAAATTCGGTCCCGTAGCTTTACTTCTTATGTTTAAATTGCCCCAATGAGACGACTACACCTTCGAACGACCTGCTTGGTTGTTCTTTATGGCACATTGCCGTTATCCAGAAGCCTCCCCGGTACTCCTGAAAGATGGACGCTTCCGATCTTCGGTTGGGTATGTCCCCCAGCTGAAGGAAAGCTTCTGACGGACCAGCTGACTGCTCACACTAGAGACCAATATGCATAGGCGCGGCCCCACGACAGCAAGACTTGGGACCTTTGCTTACGGCAGATTTATTTGACGATCTGCAGATGTTCTGCCTCAACAGCCTTTTGGCCAACTGCCAATGTGTCTTGTCACAGAATGGACCTGGAGGATCATTGCACTACAATCTACTATGCGACCCGTACAACAGGATCACGACCATACCAGCAATTCAAGCCTGCAAGGATCGATGCGTCTGCGGCCAAACCTTAGAAAGCCAGCGTCTGGATGTGACAGGCAGCAGTGAGCAGGCCGCCGAGGCAAGACAAGGCCTGAATAAAGCAAAACCGGCCGTGATCCACACTTAGAAGACGAGCGACTTGGGGGTTGGCACTGCGGTTCGAGTCTTACTCTGATACCTGTCAAAGCTGTGTTGTGTCAAAAGGTTGATTCTGGGCTGCGTCTTCTACCTGGTACCTTAATCTTTGTGCACCTTGTACAAAGTACGCATGAAGAAATGGCACCTTCTGTTATCGCATCACACTTTGTTCCTTATGGGAAACTCCTCAAGTAATCATTGATAATTGAGCGGCCCGTTTCTGGTTCCACAGTTCGGACCGACAAAAATATTATGTAAGCTAGTGACTGATGTTATCGGAATGAATCTGCCGTCAACCAGGTCCGGAGATAGCCGGTTAGGTAAGAACCGTTCGACACAAACCATCCCCGCCAACATGTGATCCCTGATTCTCTGTGCTGTGAAGAAGACAATGACCATGCCCTTCAAGCACAGAATTGCAATCAACATATCTACATGAGTGAGAGAATCGTATCTCGTTCGGCACTGGTGCTTGCGCGCTGTACCAAAGGTCTCGCAGCTAGTTCCGGCAAGCCTTCAAGACATCGTGTGTTGTCCCATGGTGCTGGCCACCAGAGTCGTGCCATAGCCACCGCGGTAGCAGATCAAGACATTCTGTTGGATCAGGGTCTTCCTTCAGATCGAACCCCCCCACCATTACCTCCCTCACCCGTTGGTACCTCAAAACGCGACGCCCTCCAGAACACCAAGCCCTTCTCATCCTTCCTGACCGACACCTACCATCGCCAGCATGACTATTTGCGTATCAGTATCACCGAACGTTGCAACCTCCGATGCTTGTATTGCATGCCCGAGGAAGGCGTACCGCTCTCCCCGGCCGCTCATCTTCTCACCACTCCCGAAATAGTCTACCTGTCCTCGCTCTTCGTTTCCCAAGGTGTTACCAAAATCCGACTCACGGGCGGCGAACCGACGATAAGGAGGGACATACTGCCACTTATGCATAGTCTCGGTGACCTGAGGCGTCAAGGGCTGAGGGAACTGTGTTTGACGACTAATGGGATCGCGCTATATCGGAAATTGGATAGCATGGCTGAAGCTGGACTCACCGGGGTGAATTTGAGCCTGGACACGTTGGATCCGTTCCAGTTCCAGATCATGACGCGGCGCAAGGGATTTGAGGCAGTCATGAATAGCATCGACAGAATCCTCGAGATGAATAGACTCGGGGCGGATATCAAACTCAAGATCAATTGTGTGGTCATGCGAGGAGTGAACGAGAGGGAAATCATCCCGTTTGTTGAAATGGGAAGAGAGAAAAACGTCGAAGTCCGCTTCATCGAGTACATGCCTTTCGACGGAAATAAATGGAGTAAAGGCAAGATGTTAGGCTACAAAGAGATGCTGGCTGTTATCCGGGAGAAATACCCGGGATTGGTCAAGGTCCAAGACCACAAGAACGACACGAGCAAAACATACCGCGTCCCAGGCTTCATGGGGAGAGTAGGATTCATCACGAGTATGACCCATAACTTTTGTGGAAGCTGCAATCGGCTGCGAATCACGAGTGATGGGAACCTCAAGGTGTGTCTTTTTGGCAACTCGGAGGTTTCTTTGCGAGACCTGCTGCGGAAAGATAATGGTGGCGCGCCGATCGACCGAGAGGCTATGGAAGCCATGAACCAAATCGAAATGGATCGACGACAGGCATTACCAGGCAGTACCGGCACGTTGGGGGACAGCGAGCGGGAGAGAAAACTCCTCGAAGTCATCGGCATGGCGGTGAAGAGGAAAAAAGAGGGACACGCCGGTATGGGCGAGTTGGAGAATATGAAGAATAGACCTATGATCTTAATTGGTGGGTAAGTTTGGACAATTTACCACCAGAATGCGGAATCTGTATACACCGTATCCAACATCCATATTTACCAACAATCATCATTTTCTTTGTGAAGACTTACGGTCAGCGTGCGCGGAGCTATAGACCATGCTAATGGCCTTGGTAGGTAAAATGCCGTGTCGTAAAATGCATCAGTCTCCTTCCATGATACCATCAACACGACCAACCAAAGCCACTCTACGCCCTAGCTCCACAGCCCCAATATCACTACCCTGGACCAGCCTTCCACGTCACCTGTATCTCCCAAGCGACTTCCCTCCCCGGCTCAGCCTTTCCGCCAATCCTCAGCGCAGTCATTCATCAAAAGCCTCCCCAGCCCAACGCCCCAGTACCCTTCCGCACCTGACTCCATCTTCCACCGTCCACATGGTGCCCGTAACGCACAAGGCACCGACGCACCGCGTCGCAATCGCACGCGGCTCAGTCCACTTCTCCAACGCCACGCCCTACGACCTCATCCAAAAGAACATGCTCAAAAAGGGCGACGTCCTCGGCGTAGCGCGCGTGGCGGGCATCATGGCCGCGAAGAAGACGGGGGATATCGTGCCGCTATGTCACCCGATTGCGTTGACGGCCGTAGAGGTTAAAGTGGAGCTTGGCGCACCTGCCGCTGCGGCCGATCTGGAGGGCGAATGGAAGCAGAGGAGAGGGATGGGGATGGGGTTCGGCGGCGTGGAGGTCGAAGCGAAGGTCGAGTGTGAGGGGAAGACGGGCGTGGAGATGGAGGCGCTGGCTGCGGTCATGGGGGCTTGTTTGACGGTCTTTGATATGTGTAAGGCGGTCGATCGGGGGATGAGGATTGAGGGTGTGAGGGTCGTT
>JAABUU010006469.1_pt1 | contig 12528 bp, 7 predicted proteins | sample 5559301 | NCBI WGS metagenome assembly JAABUU01 (sample SAMN10711884, study PRJNA513360) | rock metagenome | isolation source: Antarctica rocks | place: Antarctica: Victoria Land, Richard Nunatak white
GGTGGATCGTCGAACCAGCCCGGCTGCTGACGGCGGACGAGATCGCGGAACGAGTCTGTGCGAGTTTCGGCTGTGTTCATGAACCGCACCTAGCCATGATCGAAGAGGTTCCCTGATTGAGCATTAAGTAACGCGATAGACCGAGACGCGGCCCGACCGGAAAGCCAGATCGAGCATGTCATTGAATTTTGCCAGTCCTGGAGCGGCATACGGCGGGCAGCCAAGCGGCACCGAGCAATGCCCTTCACCCTCCTCTTCCGTCAGGCCAACGATCACCCAGGTGATCCCATATTTCGCGAGAATCCGCCGCGCCTCAGCGGTGTTGGTTGTCCCATAGAGCGTGCCGATGTCGGCGGCACGCGCCGGTAGTTCGTGTGTGACTATCTGCTCCGAGCCACCCCGCCATTGCGCTTCGTGGAAATACCAGCCGAGGACGCCGGGAATGCCCGTCGAGGCGGCGAACCGGCTCTGGAACCAGCCGTGCGCCTCGCCATACGAGTTCCCAACCGCCTCGACGAGCCGGTCGTCCGGCGCCGCGTGGTCGCGCAGCCATTGCATCGCCAGAAACTCATCGGGGTTCGTCTCGCTGACATACCGAAAGCCATCAAGACCCTGCCATCCATTACCTGCTCCACCAAAATCGGTCCCCTGCTGGCCAAAATGACCCGTGCGCTGGAAGGGCACGATCGCTGGATATACCGACGCCATCAACGCGAGTAACGCCACTCCGACAGCGACCGCCGCGAGGCGCAATCGTTCGGGGTTCGATGTTCGGGCTTCGATGTTCGATGTTTGATGTCCCACTCCGAACTCCGAACTCCGAACTCCGAACTTCATCGCCGTCCACACGAGCGTAACGACGCCGTATGCGCCCGCAAGCATCAACAAGACCCATGATTGGTAATCCACCTTGAACATCGTATTCATCCGGTTGTCGAATGCGTCGCGGAGGAAGACAAATTCCGGGATCACCGGGAGGAGCGCGCCATAGACGGCAATCGCGACCATCGCGCGGTCCATCGGCGTCCAGACCGACCATGCGCCGTCAGCATCTGTCGCACGGACGAAGGGGCGGCGCAGGGCGAGCAGACCGGCAACCACGAACAGACCGGTCGGGAGCAACATCGCCGTCCGCGTCAGGAGCGCGACCGCACCGATCGCGATGCCCGTGATGAGCATGAATCGCTGCTCGCCCATCGTCACCGTCAAGCGGCGACCAATGCTCCCCCGCACGACGAGCGTACTCGCAGCGAGCAGTGGCACCGCAAAGACCGCGAGGAATTGCGGGAGACTCGTGTGGGGCCAGGTGACGATCCCAAAGGTGCGAATGATCGTCCCGATCACCGGCTCGCCTTCAAGGCTTTGGATGAACGCGGGCGCATCGCCAGGGTTGCCAACAAGGCTCTTGAAATGGAGGTAGTACGGGAGGTAGAGCAGGACGGAACCAACGAAGAGGAGGCCGACTCTAGAGAGCGCGATGAACCACCGATCCGGGCGGCGGAGCGCAACCGCCGCGAGGATCGGCAGCGCGAACGTCGGCAAATCCCATGCATTCGTCGGATAGAGTGCGCCAATGACGAGCGCTGTCAGCACGTACCGTCCAACATCCGGGCAGAATTTCGCCGCCGCCCGCGCGACATTGGTAGCGGAGGCTTCAGCCTGCGTTTCTGTTCGCGTTTCTGCCCCTGCGACGAGCGCCATGGTAGCGGAGGCTTCAACCTGCGCACGAGACCGCAGGCTGAAGCCTCCGCTACCAGCAGGGTGGACAGGCCGGAGCCAATGACCGATCGCCACAGCAATGGCGAGCAGAACGATTGGGAGGGCAAGGACATGGGGATGAATATCGCCGAGCAGAAAACTAAAGAGCGGAAACTCGGTAATCATCTCGGCGATGGAACCGGGGACGATATGATCCTTGACGACGCGCGTGCTGTTCCAGCCAATGCCGGACCAGAAATTCGCCTGCACCACTGCCGCCGGATTCGTGAGTAGGCGGGCGAAGCCGAAGGCGTTGCCCGCGATCGCGACGAGCAACCCCCCAACGACCGACGCCAGGAGCGGATGGAGGGTGCATGCAATCTTCCGGCGCTCCCGCCGAAAGCGGAGCAACAGATCGTAGACGATGCCGCTCGCACCGCAAAAGGTCAGCGCGGGCAGCGAAATACTCATCAGATTGAACGCGACTTCGGGGCGCACGCCGGAGAGCAGCCCGAGTGCCGCCGCCTCGACGTAGCCGAAGTAGTAGTAATTGATCCCATACCCCGAAAGCCACGCATCGTGCGGCGGCATCCATCGCGCCCGCATCGTGCTCGTCAGGAAGCCGATCTCCATCGGCTTTTCCGTGCTGCGCACATCCGGGTAGAAGCCACGCAACCAGAAGAAGACGGCGAACACCACAATGAACATGATCGCGAATGTCGCCACGACGCGCAGGTTTCGTCGCAGCCAGCGGAACAGCGTTGCCCGGTCCGCGACGGCGGAGATGGTGGAGAGCGCCGCGAGGATCCCGACCGCGCAGAGCAGCGAAACGCGCCCAAATGCGACGAGATGCACAGATGCGAGGAGCCAACTGAGATACGAGACGAGCAGTAGGCCGACGACCGGGCTGAGCGCGATGCCGCGGCTCGGTAAGCCGCGCAGCAGGCGGTAGGTGAGGGGCAAGGCGACAACCGCGAGGATTGCCAGCCACGCCACCCACGCGGCCGCCCAACCGAGGGCGCTAGCGAGCATCGGTCGCTCCCACGCGCCAACCGCTAACGACTTCGTACAGCATCGTCGTCCGAGACTGCCAGGTTACTCGCAACATCCCTTGATCCGCCATACTACCCAGCGTCGTCAGCCCAGCGGGCGAGGCGTACGGCTCGCCTTTTGCCGCCGCGCCGATTTGCCCGCTGGCGAGTTTCGTCTTCCGCTCGACATCGCCAACGACGATGTACCGCACATGGTAGCGGTCGAGTACATCCTGCACGGCACGCGGCTCACTGCTCGTGTAGATGCGTCGCACATCATCCACACGCGCCGACAGTTCAGGCAGCGGGCCACGCTGCTGCTCCTCATGCCGCTCCCAGCCGATAATTGTCGGGAAGCCCGTCGCGCTCGAAATGCGCGACCCGTTCCCGCGGTACGGGCCGATGCTCGCCTCCGCGATCACCGGCGTCCCATGCACTGTATCGTTCAGCCACTGAATGAGCGCGAGGTCATCCGCGAAGTACACCGGCTCGCCGCTCCCGCTGTTGTTAAACTGATCGGTGGGCACCCAGCCGGTCGCCATCCACGCGAAGCCATCGAGGCCGACATTGGTCGGTGGCGATGGCATCCGCTGCCGCAGTCGCGCCGGTGTGCCAAAGACCGGATACACAAGTGACAGGAAGACCCCCGCGCCGAGCAAACAAGAGACCGCGACCTGCCACACAGCGGGCGTCGCGCGCCATCGCTCCACCATGATGCTGATGAGGGCGACGCTGGCGAGGGCGAGCAACGTCCACGCTTGAAAATCGAACTTGAAGACCGTATTCATCCGCTCGAAGTCGCCGCCGATCAGATCATCGGCGAGGAAAACGACTTCAATCACTGAGAGCAACCCGAGACCAACCCCGGCGATGCCAAACGCGATCCGCCGCCCCGGTTGTCTGTCCATCCGCAGCCACAACGCCGCGAGCGCGCCGAGCAGCGGCAGCGTGACGACGAGCACGAAGCGATGGGTCGCCAGTGCCGCGCCCAGCGCGCATGCACCGACGCCCACAATCGCCGCAGCACGCGCGTCGCCGCGGATCGTCGTGAACCAGCCGCGTGCGGGCCGCAGCAGCAGGAGCGCGATGGCGATTACCAGACAGGGAATCCCGAAAATGACGAGGAACCCACCGAGCGACGACGGCTGGCGGACGCGCGCGAGCGAACCATAGAGCGACTGAAAGTGCGTGAAGAATGGCAGGTAGCAGAGATAGGCGACGATCCCCACCGCTGCCGCGCCCGCCGTCGCATATACGCCCGCGAACACCCACGCCATGCGGGAGGCGCGAAATCGCACGAGCAAGCCGAGCCAGACGAGCGCGAGCGCGGTCGGAAAGTCCCACGCATTCGTGCAATAGAGCGCCCCAATGACGAGACCAGCCAGCGCCAGTGCGCCCCATGGGAACACGCTCAACACATTTCCCGGTGGAGCAGGCTTCAGCCTGCCTCTCTCGGCGGGGAGGCAGGCTGGAAAGCCTGCTACCACCGAATTCGATTCGGATGCAGTCGCAATCGCCACGCTGACCGCGACCACAAGGATCGCAAAGGGCAAGGCGACAACATGGGCATGCAGATCGGCCCAGAGGCCGCTGAAGAAGGGAAACTCGTTGATCGTGCCGGGGATGATCCGCGTGCTCTCCCAGAAGTCGAAGCGAGCCATCGCGCCCCGGATACCGAGGCCGTCACCCAACGCGTGTGCCACCTGCCCGAATGCATCGAGGTTGCCGAACAGCCCAACAGCAGCAGTCGCGCAGATACCGCCGACGATCGGGCAGGACTGAGGAATGAGGAATGAGGAATGAGGACCGACCGCCGACTGCCGACTGCCGACTGCCAACTGATTTCGGCGCACCGCCACCCAGAGCGCGGCTCCCGTGGAAAATGCTGCGCCCCAGACGAGTGCCATCGTGATCGGGACGGCAACATTGAAGGCGACTTCGGGCGCAATGCCCGTCAGTTTCATCACGAAGGCGTGCAGGTAGCCGCCGAAGTAATAATAGTTGATGTACCCACCCGCGAACCAGGGATCGTATGGCGGAAAATGCGCACTGCGGAGGATCGCGTTCAGATGTGCCATCTCGAACGGCTTCTCACCACCCCAATAGGTCTGCCAGAGATCAGGATTCTTCAGCCGGAATGCCAGGAACACAAAAAACCCGATCACGGTCGCCGCCTCAGCGGCAAGCATGACCGGCCACGATGACCGCAGAAGCGTGCGAAACACCTCCCGCTGCCGCCAATAGATGAGGGCAGCGACGGCGCAGGCGAGCCCCACTGTCGCGACGCACCACGGGAGCGTGAATGCGAAGGCATGGATGCTCGCGCCGAGCCAGACAACATACGCGCAGCCGAGCCAGCCGACGAGTTTTGCCACGCCCCAGCCCCGATCCGGGAACCGCCGGAAAAGTCGCGCCGTGCATGCCCAGCCGATCAGACCGAAGAGTTCAAAGAGCGCGAGATAGAGCATGACCGCGACGACGCTGTTGCGCCCGAACGATCCGGCCCAGGCGCGATCCGACACGGCGGGCAATGACTCGACGGGGCCGGAGAGGAGCAGCGATTTCGGTGGCGGATCTCGTTGCGGCACTGCCGTCACCGTCAGCACGTCAGCGAAGAGCGGCCGCAATTGTGCGACGCTGCGTGTCTCGGTCTTCTTAAAGATCGTCACGCGCGGATGGTCGTAGACCGTGAAACTCTCATCCGCGTGCCGATCGTCAATCCGCCAAGGGCCGAGATGCGGCGAAACCGTCTGATCGTAGACCGTGGTGAACCCCAGTTTGCCCGCGAACAGCAGGTCGTAGTAGCGGGTTGTCACCGGATAGCGCCACGGCAGTTTCGGAATCGAGCCATAGAGGCGATTGCTGGACTCAACGATGTAATCGGACTGGGCCAGCGCGCGCGCCAGGTATTGCAGCCGCGCCTCACCGCTTCCCTCATCGGGATAGAGATCGAGGTTGGTACACTGGTCACGGTTCACCGTATTGAGCCGCACGCAGCCGTACCCCAGCACGCCCGGCACCGACAACGGCAGCGAATCGTCCCAGACTTCCGTGGCCACCGTCGCGCCCGCCGGAACATGGTTTGTCATCCACACGCTCGCCGCGACGCGCGAATGCGTCTGATCGTAGATCGTCGAGAATGCCACTGCCCAGAGCGCGGTGCAAACGAGCACAACGGCGGTCGCAGCGCGTCCGCCCGCCCGGAGATACGGAGCGAGCGGACGCCACCGCCGCGCCAAGCGATACGTCCGCGTGTTGATGCAATCGCGGAGCAGGGCGACGCCGAACACGATCAGCGCTGGATAGACGGGCTGGAGATAGCGCATGAACTTGACGGACTGCGGGATCGTGTAGAGCAGATACGGCACGACCCACGCGAGCAGCACGAGGTCCACCGCCGCCCGCCGCCGCCAGGCACGAACGAGCGCCCAGACGAGGCCAGCGATCACGAGGAGACCGAGCGCGGGTCCCATCCCCCAGAGGACGAGATTGCGGAGGTGATACAAGAGACCCGTTCCGACGTATTGCCGCGTATAAGGGTAATCGAGGTCGCCGCGCGCCAATCGCGCCTGCGTGCCTACCGCGTCGAGATAGGTCCGCAGCCGGAACAGCGCATACGGTTCGGAGATGGCGAAGGTGAGGAGCGCCGCCCAGAACGTTGTCAGCGTCAGGAAGAGCGCGCGCAGTCGGGGCGATACCGTCTCTTCTTCCGCACCATCGCGGATAGGACGCACGCGCATCACCGCAATCGCGAGCGCGGCAAGAGCAGGAAAGACGAGAAAGGCGACCGATGCTTTGGACGCCACGCCCGCACCGACGAGCGCGCCGGCGATCACAAAATCGCGGACGCGCTGGCGCTCCGCCGCCCGCACGAAGGCAAGGACGGCCGCCGTCGCGAAGAATGTCACCCAGGTATCCGTCGCAAAAAAGTGCGCCAGTTGGATCGGCAGGACGCAGACCGCGAAGAGCGCGGCGGCGAGGTTCGCATAGGCGCGGCCAGAGCGCCGCGCGAGGGCGTAGACGAGGAGCAGCGTGCCGATGTCCAGCAGCGCCGACAGGACGCGACCGACGAGGTAGACATGGTCGTAGTTCGTCCATGCAGTGCCGGTGGCCGCCTGCATCGTCCCGGCGGTCGCCTTCGTCACGTAGAGCGGCAGGCTGCCATAGGCGAAATCGCGTGGCTGGCCGGTCGCGGGATCGTTCGAGCGCGGGTTGAGCGGGCTGTGCTCGGGGTCGAGGATCGCGTGCCAGTTGGGCGGCCAGTCGGGCAGGATGCGATCCGTAATCACCTGGGTGATGAAGCGCTCATCGGGGTGGAGATGGTACCCGGCATCCCAGTTCAGACCATGCACCCGAAGCAGGAGCGCAATCAGCGCGATCGGCAGCACTAGCCACGGCGACCGCGCGAGCCGCCCAAGCGCGCGCCCCACCCCTCGTCTGCGATGCACGACGACGCGATGCGCGTCCGTCAGCAGCGCCACAGCATCAGGTTGTAACTTCGCCGATGTTCTCATCACCCTCGTAGTGTAACGCAGTCATCCCGGTGGTGGCAGGCTAAAGCCTGCCACCACCTAGTTTCTTCGCGCCGAATCATCGCCGGGAGAATTCACGTTCGAGATCGCGCTGGCTAATATGGAGCATCGTCGGGCGTCCGTGCGCGCAGTGGCCCGGTGTTTCGACGCCTTCGAGTTGCCGGATGAGGGCGCGCATCTCCGGGTCGGAGAGGGGCTGGCCGGCGCGAATGGCGTTATGGCACGCCAGGAGCGCCGCCAGCCGCTCGAATGCATCGTCGCCTGATTTGCCCGCGCCGAGTTCGGCGAGCGCCGCCTCGAGCGCGGCGACCGGGTCGGCCGTATGCTGGCCGCGTACTGCCGCCGGAACGCCACGGAGTAACCATGTCCCATCGCCGAATGGTTCGATCAGATAGCCAAGCCGCGCGAGATCGTCTGCATGCGTCTCGAGTACCTGCTGCACCACGGCCGGGAAGGTGCAGGAGAGGGGCGCCAGGAGCCCCTGTGTCTCCGATGCACCCTCCCGCAGCCGTTCCCGCATCCGTTCGAGCATCACCCGCTCGTGCGCCGCGTGCTGGTCAATCAGGTACATCCCCGTCGCATCCTCTGCGATGATGTACGTGTTCACTACCTGTCCGATCACCCGCAGACGCGCAGCATCCGGTAGCGCGACGGACGATGGACGCATGTCCGAGCTACGCGCTGGATCGTCTGTACCGCCCGCTGGGTCCGCGTTGAGCATTGGCGTGCTCCACGGCGCCGGTGCATCGCTCGCAACGTGCTGGCCTGCGGACGGAAACGATGAAGCATGCCGGGTGAAATCGCGCGTCTGCCCGGAAAAGACCGACGGCAGGCTGACGAGCGGGACGGCGGCCGCCGTCGCGTTGCCGAGGAGCGCCGCGCGCACTGTCGCGCCGAGCATGCGGGTGATGTCACGGTCGTGGACGAAGCGCACTTCCTGCTTGGTCGGATGGACATTGACATCAACGAGATGCGGCGGCACGACGAGCGAGACCACCGCTGTCGGATGCCGCCCGACCATCAGGAGCGAATGATAGGCCTCTTCGAGCGCGAACATCATGCCCCGGTGCTGCACCCAGCGGCTATTGACGAAGAAGAGAATCTGCGTCCGATCCGCCCGGTCGTGCGACGGGTGCGCGACGTAGCCGGTAACCGTCGCCGGTGTCTCGACCGACCGATCACTGTCGGGCAACGCGAGCACCGACGATCCGACGCCGTGCCCGAACACCTGCCCAATCGCGGCGCGCAGATCGTCGTCGCCGGTCGTGCGGAGGGCGTTGCGGCCATCCACGACCAACTCAAAGCGCACATCCGACCGTCCGAGGGCATACGCCTGGACGCCCCGCGTAATAAATGCGGTTTCGGTCGCAATGGAGCGGAGAAACTTCAATCGCGCCGGGACATGCTGAAACAAGTCCCGCACGGTGACGGCGGTCCCTTCCGGGCAGCCACGCGCGCGTTCGGTGACGGGTCGGCCGCCGTCTATCTGGATCTCGAATCCCTCATGGCTGCCGAGTGGTCGAGAGAGGAGGGTGAAGCGCGAGACAGCAGCAATGCTGGCAAGCGCCTCACCGCGGAAGCCGAGCGTTGTGATGTTTTGGAGATCGGCGATGGCCGCGACTTTACTGGTCGCATGTGGTTCGACTGCGAGGCGCACGTCGTCGGGCGTCATCCCCACGCCATCATCGGTGACGCGGAGGAGATCACGCCCCCCCTGCCGCACCTCAACCCGGACGGTACGCGCGCCCGCGTCCAGCGCGTTCTCGACGAGTTCTTTGACGACGGAGGCGGGCCGCTCGACGACCTCGCCCGCCGCGATTTTGCTGACGAGTTCGGGCGACAGGATACGAATTGCCATGACGGGTTCCCTATGTGGCGGAAGGTGGTGGAGGCAGGGGGACTCGAACCCCCGACCTCTACAGTGCGATTGTAGCGCTCTCCCAGCTGAGCTATGCCCCCACGCTCCACCGGCACGCAGTGTACCAGAGGTTGCGACCGGAAACAAGCAATGCCGGAATCAGTTCGGAGGTCGAAGTTCGAAGAAGGGAGTTCCGCGTCCCCGTTCTTCAAACCCCGAACTCCGAACTCCGAACCTCCCGTCACGGCGGTTTGCATGATCGTCCGTCGTGCGGTATCGTGTTCCTGTACGTGTGCATGCGACCATTGCGAAGGCCCGAAGGAGCGTGAATGTCGGTCCAGCCCATTGATGCCAGTCTCGAAGCACAGGCGCGCGCGCGCGATCTCGCGCACATCGCTTCGGACGCCCACGGCAGCGACATTCTCGTCCTCGATATTGCCGACCTCACCACGCTCGCCGATTATTTCGTCGTCTGCACGGCGGACAATGTGCGGATGCTCCGTGCGATCACACGGGCGCTTTCGGACGCGGGGGAGGCGGGCGTCGCCCGGCTCAATCGCGTCGAGGGCACACCCGATTCCGGGTGGGTGTTGATGGATTTCGGCGAGGTCATCGTGCATGCGTTCGGGAAAAACGAGCGCGAATTTTACCAACTGGACCGGCTCTGGGCGGATGCACCGCGCCTCCTCGTCATTCAGTAGCGACCGATGGCCCACGCTCCCTACCCAAAGGAACCGAACGATGGATCGCGCGCAGGTTGAACCCGACTCAGCATCCTCATTCACCCCCTTCCTCGCCGGTGGTGTGATTGGCTTGCTGCTCGGTCTGCTGGTCGGTTCGATCATTGGCTCGGTCTTTGCGCGGCCAATTGGCGCAGCCGTCCGCTCATTGCGACAGCGACTTGGCACGGACACCGAACCGCATTTCGAATTTCTCGCCCAATAGCGCGCGTTTCCGTGGCCTTGATCCAGCGAAATCAAATGATGGTCGCGTCGGCGTTAGGCTGCGTCCCCGATCATTACCCAAATTCCGGTATCAAGGTTCAGAGCCTGCCAATCCCTGATCTGCCTGCACCGGCGTGGTGTGTGACGGCCCACGCAGCACCAGGACGATGAGCGCCACGATCAGCACGACCGCCATGACGGTGAAGACATAGAACTTCACCCGCTTGTCGAACAGGAGCGCAATCGCGCCGAAGAGCGCGCAAATCCCGTAGGCCGCCGTGACGACTTGCCGCTGCGACCACCCGATGTCAAGCAACCGGTCGTGGAGATGGCGACGGTCCGCGCGCATCGGATTCGCGCCGTGTCGCAACCGATCAAGGATCACCCAGGCAATATTGAGCAGTGGCACGATCAGCACAAGCAACGTCGTCGCGATCTTCGCGCCGCCGATGATCGAGGCAATCGCGAGCGCGAAGCCGAGGAACATCGCCCCACAATCTCCCATAATGATCCGCGACGGATGCCAGTTGAAGGGCAAAAAACCGAGCACGGATGCGCCAAGCGCCAGGGGTAAAAGCGAGATCGTGAATTGCGGGTTGCCGGGTGGACGGAAATAGGTGTGGACAAACAGGACCGCACTTGCGATAAAGACGATCCCGCTCGAAAGGCCGTCTACCCCGTCAATCCAGTTGATCGCGTTCGTCATCCCGACGATCCACAAAAGCGTGAACGGGATCGCAACGGCGAGCGGGAGACCGAGGGATTCCGTTACGCGAAGGTGAAAGGGGTTCGGCACCTTATCAATGACGATGCCGAAGTCTTGCCCTTTGAGGCGTGGCAGGACGACGATTGCCGCCGCGCCAAACTGCCAGAGCAATCGCGGAAACGCCGCCAGTTCGACGAGATCATCTGCCAGCATGACGAAAAAGATGATGAGGCTACCAACGAGCATCAGGACAATGCGGGCGACCTCATTGGGGAACCGCAGGACGGGCAGTGCAAAGGAGAACGCCACACCAAGAAAAAAACCGAGGAAGATGCCTACCCCACCGAGGCGGGGGATCGCGCGCGTATGCAGGTGACGGTCGCCCATCCGCCCAAACAGGCCGAGACGCACGGCGATCCGCCGCACCTGCCACACGAAAAAGAGCGTGCAACCGAGCGTTGCGACGAAGATAATCGCGGCAATGAGTGGACGAGACAACCAACATCCTTCCGTGCGCGGGAACAGACGTGCATCCCCACTACCTCGCAGTATGCGGTCGTGCCGCTGCATGCGTCAATCAGCAAACAGAGTGGTGGTGACGGGCTTGAGCCTGTCACAGCACGATATGGCAGGCTCACGCTCGCCATCACCGGGGAAACCTGCATTATGGCTGGATGGTCAGTCAATTCAGTCATTGCGAATTCCGCGTGGCAGTGCGAGAATATCGCTCGTGCGGGAGTAACTCAGCGGTAGAGTTCCTGCCTTCCAAGCAGGCTGTCGTGGGTTCGAATCCCATCTCCCGCTCCACTCATATTTAGGTAGCGGTTCTTCACAAGAAAACAATGGCGCAAGCGCTGTTCGTTATGCCCGCGAAGGAATCGAATCCAGCGCCATCCCTTCCCTTTATCTGACTTGGCACTTCATGCAGGGTTAGCGCTATCGTATCATGGTTAGGTGACTGCCCCTACGACAAACGCAACGCCACCGTTGACTCCTGCGGGGAACGTACCAACCCTGACGATATTGCCTTGCTCTCTGAGTTGATTGGTAAATGATCCGGAGGCATTCGTCAGAACACCCCTGAAAACTTCCATCTCATTATTTGGTGTGAATACGATGAACACGTAGGCTGTGTTCGGAAGGAATCCGTTGCCGACAAGTGTATAAAGTGTGTAAGTAGGAATATCCGCAGGCACTGCGGTAATGGTGACGGTGGGATTGGAAGGTGTGGGACTCATTGCTACTACCTCCTGAACATTTGTGACCGCCAAGATCGTTGGTGCGCCATACGCCGCCGTCACCATCGCTCTCTTCATAAAATTCCTACGAGAACTATCCGCGTCCGACATTCTATCTTCCTCCAATTAGGGAAATATCCAGCAATCTCGGTGGGAATCCTAACACAATCACCATTCCCGTCCTCTTCCGCCGTGATTACGTCCATCGCGAACCATTCCGGCCAGTCATGAATTTTGCATCACTTCGCGCACGCGAATCCTTTGCCATATTCCCCTCAGTCCCTTCGTTCTCACGGCCAGTGCCTTCTGAGATGGTTTAGCCCGGCTTCAACTTGTTGAAATCTACGAGTGTCCCACTACCATCAATCTCTGCGGCGAGCGCTAACTGCCACGCACCCCAAGCATCCATCTCGTGATACCCTGGAGTTGCCCCGTCTCGGTGGACAGTGAAAGACTATGCTACTAAGCCTTCGATTGTCCACCTCCTTTCGTAGGCAAGTGGCGACAGATACGCGAGCGCG
>JAABUU010006470.1_pt1 | contig 12528 bp, 6 predicted proteins | sample 5559301 | NCBI WGS metagenome assembly JAABUU01 (sample SAMN10711884, study PRJNA513360) | rock metagenome | isolation source: Antarctica rocks | place: Antarctica: Victoria Land, Richard Nunatak white
GGAGACGGGTTGAAAAGGCTAGCCTTTTCAACCCGTCTCCTCCCTTCATTTTCTGCATTCTACGTTAACGCACGCCCAGGATAAGCTCAATTGTCAATTGGTCGAGCTTCTCGTAGCCGTAGCCACGTTGTGCTAGCTTCTCGACATCGAATGTCGTGGTACGTAGCTTGTTGAGCGTTTCTGTGCTATAGCCGTTGAGCAGGCCGCCGTAGCTCTGATCGCCTCTGTTGACCTCTGCCAATACCGCCTGAATTTCGGGGTCGGTGTTGAAACGCCGCGCCTTCTCTTTGAGCATGTTGTAGGTACGCATACAGCCCAGTGCGAAATCCCACACACCTGCCTCGTCCTCGGTACGATAAGCGTGGGCGTCGTAGTGGCGTGGCCCGTCGTAGTGTTGGTCTTCGAGCAGCTTCACCAGGAAGAAGGCACTCTTGATGTTTTCGCTGCCAAAGCGGAAATCCTGGTCGAAGCGTGGTCCCTTCTGGTCGTTCAGGTCGATATGGAATAATTTCCCTGCTTCGAGTGCCTGTGCCACGCCATGCACGAAGTTGAGGCCCGCCATATTTTCGTGTGCCACCTCTGGATTGACTCCGACCATCTCAGGATGCTCAAGTGTATAGATGAAGGCGAGCATATGCCCAATCGTTGGCAAGTAGGTATCCGAGCGTGGCTCGTTCGGCTTTGGCTCAAGGGCGAGGCGCATCTTGTAGCCTTTGTCAATGACGTATTGCGACACAAAGTTGATGGCATCACGCATGCGTTTAAGTGCGGTAACGGGGTCTTTGCTGGCCTCGGCATCGACACCCTCGCGTCCACCCCAAAAGACATAGGTCGAGGCCCCAAGCTCGGCTCCCAGGTCAATCGCGTTCAACGTCTTTTGAAGCGCGAAGGCTCGAACCGCTGGGTCAACCGAGGTGAAGGCACCATCTTTGAAAATAGGATGGAAGAAGAGATTGGTTGTCGCCATTGGTACAACCATATCGTTGTCGGATAGTGCTTGCTTGAACTCGCGCACAATACGGTCACGTTCGGTTGGCGTTGCATCGAATGGTACAAGGTCGTTATCGTGGAAATTGATACCCCATGCTCCAAGTTCCGCTAGCTTCTTCACACTATACACAGGGTCAAGGGCGGGACGTACAAACTCGCCGAAGGGATCACGGCCACGATTACCAATGGTCCACAGACCAAAACTAAACTTATCTGCTTTCGTCGGTTTATATTGGTCACTTGTGCTTTGCTGAGTTGCTGATGATGGTAAGGAAGTCATGTTGTCGCCTTTCATTGCTGCTCTAAAGAGTCATTATTGAAGATCGAATAATAACACTTTATCACACAGGTTGTAGGGACCGATGTATCACGTCCTTGTAGCGATCATTGTGTAGGAGGCTGCAACCTGCATTTCAACCCCCTTTCGCATTGTCTGTCGTCAAGAGGACGTGATACATCGGTCCCTACAACCGACCATTTAAACAAGAATTGTGTTATCCAGCTTTTCGCATCACGGCACGCACGAGACGGATTTCATCGAACGAGTAGTCATCGCCTAGAAAGTCTTTGAGGGGTCGCAACGCCTCATCGCCGATCTGTTCTATTGCGTCCACGATATTCTGATAGTGTCCCTCTGGTATCAATGGCAGAATATCAATGGCTTCGCCCATCTCAATCAACTCGCCGAGATGATTGGCGATGGTACTTTGTGCTAATCCGCGCTCAGTGGCGATCTCCTCAAGATTCTTTCCCTGTTCATAGAGTGTTAGTGTCTGCATTCGAGAATGTGGTCCGGCAGAAGGAGCAAGCTTGTTGGCTATACTCTTTTTTCTTACAATGGAAGGTGCAAGCTCCATTGGAACGTTATGTAGCTCACAATAGCTAGCGATTTCATCGGTAAAGATGGTAAAGTATGCCTCTAGCTTACTGCTGCCAACGCCCGAAATGTTTGCGAAATGTTCGCGTGTCTGCGGTCGTTGTTGCGCCATTTCACGCAAGGCTGTATCAGAAAAAACAACATATGGAGGCACACCTTGTTCGTCAGCGATATGTTTTCGCAGGTTGCGTAAGTGATAAAACAGGCGTGCGCTCTGTGGATCGAGTACCTCCTGCTCGGCTTTGACCTTCTCCTCTTTTTTCTCAACTGGCATGGCAAAGTCACACTGTTTACGAAGAATTTCTCGTGAGCGTGTGTTTAGACGGAGAATAGAGTAGCCATCGGGAGTCATGTCCAGAAATCCTTGCTTCATGAGGGCATAGCCGAGCCGTTTCCACTCTTCGATGCTGTAATCCTTGCCAATACCATAGGTCGAGAGTTGGTCATGGTTGAAATCGCGTATCTTCTTTGTATTCGCGCCGCGCAATACATCGATGACATGGGTCATGCCAAAGCGTTGCTCGGTACGTCCAACACACGAAAGAAACTTTTGCGCGTCAATAGTGCGATCTTCCATCTCCACTGGTTCAAGGGCACGTCGGCAGTTATCGCAGTTGCCACAGTTCTCCTGCTGCCAATCCTCGCCGAAATAGCCAAGTAAAACGTGGCGGCGGCAATCACGGCTGTCACAATAGGCCATGACCTGGTTCAGTTGTTGCCGTGCGATAAGCTGCTCTTGCTCGCTTTGTTTCTGGTCAATGATAAACTCGACTTTGATGCGGTCGCCGTAGTTGAAATAGAGGATACATTGCGCTGGTTGTCCATCGCGTCCGGCGCGCCCTGACTCCTGGTAGTACCCCTCAAGACTACGTGGTAGATCGTAGTGAATGACGGCGCGTACATCTGGCTTGCCGATGCCCATACCGAAGGCGATTGTAGCGACCAGCACCGTCACGTCGTCACGAATGAAACGAGACTGATTCTCCGCACGTTGATCGTTGCTCATGCCTGCGTGATAGGGCAAGGCACTAATGCCATCATGACGTAGCGTTTCGCTTAATGCGTCAACACCTTTGCGACTCTGGCAATAAATAATTACAGATGCATCGGGCATCCCTCGCAATAGCTCAACCAATTCACCATATGATGCCTTGCTCTTCTGGCGCACCTCGTAGGTGAGGTTGGGACGGTTGAAGCTTGCGATATGAATGTGTGGGTCGCGTAAGCGAAGCTGAGTGAGGATATCTTCACGCACACGCTCGGTTGCGGTTGCCGTCAATGCCTGCATTGGCACACCCGGAAAGTGGTCTCGCATGCGTCCTAATTGTCGATACTCTGGTCGGAAATCGTGTCCCCACTCGCTAACACAGTGTGCCTCATCGACCGCCATCAATGAAATGCCGATGGTCTCATGTGTATGCTCTAGCAGCGTCAGGAAGTCAGCACTTAGCAAGCGTTCAGGCGCGACATAAACTAGCTTGAGTTGTCCATTGAGTAGCGCACGTTCGCGCTGTGATCGCTCAACCGAACCGAGCGTGCTATTGATAAAGGTTGCGGCGATACCATTGGCCTGTAAGCGATCAACCTGATCCTGCATGAGCGCGATAAGGGGAGAGATAACGATAGTGACTCCTTGCAGCATAAGGGCGGGTAGCTGGTAGGTCAGAGATTTGCCGCCGCCCGTTGGCATGAGTATCAAGGCATCTCGTCCAGCTAACATATGCTCGACGATATCCTGTTGCCCTGGCAGAAATGCATCATGCCCGAAATATTGTTTTAGCGTTTCTTCTGTCGTATTCAACTTTCAATATACCCTCATCATTATAAATAAATATGACTATACCATGAACCATTGTAACGTATTTGATGTGGGAGGGCAATAAGAAAAACAGGGAGACCGAAAGGGCATTGATTCCAGCAAATTCATTATATAGGGTTCTTAGGAACACCTCGTCCCTATCGACCATTGGAGGCGTTCTTCAATTTCTTGTTAACATGCTGGATCGCTCACAGGGCGTTATGAATAAAGGCCCCTACAGTTCGTCAATGCCTAGAATGTGTGTGGTGTTGAACCCTGTAGGGGCCTTTATTCATAACGCTCTCGTCCTCATCGATTGCGTTTTCCATTCGTTGATTCCGTTCCTCAATATTCGCCGATATGGTGTCTTGGCACGAGGGCGTTATGAATGTGTTGGAACCTATTTCCTTGTAGTCTTCTCCCCTACATATGAGCGATGACATTATGCAAAAAATCATGCTAGACTTTGTAAAGCACTTCTGCTATACTGGACACCAGAAGCAGAATGCACGAAAAGCGATGATGGGAAGAGTACGCGGAGAGAGATCGGACAGAGAGAAGAGGCCACCGACTGCAAGCCTCTTTACGCGAGCCTTTGCCGAAGTTCATCCCAGAGCAGGCCATTGAAATACGAATGTAGATAGCCTCGGCAGTCCCCGTTACAGGACAGACCAAGCGGAATTTGTTCGCACATCTCCATAAGCGTATAATCGTGTGCGACAGGTTCAATATGGGTGGTACCACGGAGTTTTCGACCGACACTTCGTCCCTGTTGACGATGCGTCGGTTTTTGATTTTTTGGGAGGAATACATGTTGGAACAACTTGATGTCTTGCTGGGACAACTCGACGAACTCCGCCAACGCGCACTCGCGGAACTGGCGTCGATTGAGACCTCGGCGGCACTCGACGAGTGGGATACACGCTATCTTGGACGTAACAAGGGCGAACTCAAAAATCTCTCCGCTGTGATGCCGAAACTAACAAAAGAAGAGCGACCCGTCGTAGGGCAAAAGATCAATGCCGTTAAATCCGAGCTAGAACAGCAACTACTTGCTAGACGCGAATCGCTCAAGCAACGCGAACTCATGTTAGCACTTGAGCAGGAACGTATTGATGTGACGCTACCGGGGCGCGAATTGCCTGTTGGTCACATGCACCCCCTTTCGCAGGTTATATGGGACGTGTCGCGTATCTTTGCGGATATGGGGTTCCAAATCGTGCAGGGGCCAGAGGTCGAGACTGATTACTATAACTTCCAGGCACTCAACCTGCCTGCAGACCACCCCGCCCGTGACATGCAAGATACCTTCTGGGTCGTTCCAGGCGAATTACTGTTACGAACACAAACATCACCAATGCAGATTCGCACAATGGAACAGATGCGCCCACCTGTACGTGTGCTTGTCCCCGGCAAAGTCTACCGCTACGAGGCGGTCGATGCCTCACATGAGGCTATGTTCCACCAGATCGAGGGCTTGCTTGTCGATGAACATTGTACCATGTCCGATCTGAAAGGTTGCCTGGAACGTTTTGCTCGCGAGATGTTCGGCGAGAAGCGACAGGTACGTTTTCGTGGCAGCTACTTCCCATTCACTGAGCCAAGTGCTGAGGTCGATATCGACTGCCCCTTCTGCGATGGCGTGGGTTGTCGCACCTGCAAATATACTGGCTGGCTAGAAATTCTCGGCTCTGGTATGGTCGATCCACGCGTCCTGCGTCAGGTTGGGTATGACCCCGCCAAATATCGTGGCTTCGCTTTTGGCATGGGTGTTGAGCGTATCGCCATGCTCAAATATGGTGTCAACGAAATACGCCTCTTCTCCGCTAACGATCTGCGCTTCTTGCGCCAATTCTAGTAAAAAGATATGTATAGGACGAATATATCAGAGGAGAATTTCTATGCGAGTACCATTGAGCTGGCTCAAAGAGTACGTAACTATAAAACAAACGCCAGAGGAGCTAGCCTACACACTAACAATGGCGGGGCTGGAGGTCGATGCCATCGACTATATTGGTGCGAGTTGGGGCAATAAGATTATCACAGCGCAAATCACCTACCTGGAAAAAGTCGAAAAATCCGACCATTTAAACTATACGCATGTTGATACGGGACATGGTGAGTTGGGTGTCGTGTGCGGTGCCCCAAATATTCAACTTGGCGACAAGGTGCCGTTGGCTCTGGTTGGGGCACAGGTCGGCGATATCACCATTGGTGAGAGCAAGAAGATGGGCTATGTCTCGCAGGGCATGCTGTGTTCACCACGCGAATTAGGGTTGGGCAACGATCACTCCGGCATTTATATCCTTGATGCCGATACACCGCTTGGTGTGCCGCTTGTAGATATCCTGGGTGAGACCGTACTGGATTTCTCAATCAAGGCGCATCGTGGCGACCTGTCTTCGATTATCGGTATTGCGCGTGAGGTTGCGGCACTGACGAAACAGGAGTTACGTATTCCGCAGCCAGTTCTTCATGAGCAGGGAACGCCTACAACAGAGATGGCGCATGTGACGATTGAGGCACCTGACCTGTGTTCACGTTTTTCCGCCCGTATCATTAGCGGCATTAAGCTGGGCCAGTCACCAAACTGGATGGGACGTAGATTGCTCGCGGCAGGAATGCGTCCCATCAGTAATATCGTCGATATCACCAACTATGTGATGCTGGAGTTCGGACAACCTCTGCACGGCTACGACTATGATCTGGTGCGTCAACATTCCTTGATTGCACGTCGTGCTCATGAAGGGGAGATGCTGACAACACTCGACAACGTGAAGCGAAAGCTGACACCGGATATGCTGGTGATTGCCGATCCAGAAGGACCGACAGGTATCGCGGGCGTCATGGGCGGAGCAGTTAGCGAAGTGAACGATAAAACGACGACGGTCTTGTTGGAGGCGGCGAACTTCAACGCAGTGAGCATACGTCACACCTCTACCGTTCTAGGGTTGCGTTCTGATGCTTCGAGCCGATTCGAGAAGGGGCTGGACCCAGAATTGACTCTTGCAGGAGCGAATCGTGCTGCTCAGTTGATGGTAGAACTCGCGGGCGGTGTAGTCAATCCAGGCATTATTGATGTCTATCCTGCCCCGGTGAAACCGCGTACCATCGCTTTCTCCACGCATGAGGTTGAGTGGCTTACAGGCATGAAGGTAACACAAAATGAAGTGATTGACGCACTGCAAGCATTACACTTCGAGGTGGTAGCTGACCCTGATGAACTGGGTGCGAAGATGCTGGTTACGGTGCCAACGTACCGTTCTGACATCGAAGAGGGGGCCGATCTTGTGGAAGAGGTGCTACGCATGATTGGCTACGATACCATTGTTGGCACTATTCCAACGGGACCTTTGCCAGAGCCGCAGGGCGAGTCATGGTTTGACCGCGAACAGGAGATACGCACGCGATTGGTCGGCGCGGGATTGAACGAGGTTATCACGTATGCTATGACGAGCCGGGCACGTATGGCGAAGCTCTTAGCGCAGGCCGATGCATCCTCAGTGCGTTTTCTGTCGGGTTCGGGAATTGCCTCCTCGAACGATAAACAAGAACATGCGGTTGTCACGCAAGCGAGAAATGGCAAGACGATTGCACCATTCGAGGCACAGAACATCCGTGCCGTTGTGCTGGCTAATCCTTTGACAAGTGATCTTGAGGCAATGCGTTTGACCCTCATGAGCGGTTTGCTAGAGACGGTGCAGGAGAACAGTAAACGCAACAAAGCTGGCCTGCGCTTCTTCGAGGTTGGACGCCGTTACATTCCCTCTAATGACATGCACAAGCAACCAGACGAGCGGCGTAGTGTTGGTATCGCGCTATGTGGTCCAGCGGAGATTTCGTGGCTACCAGAACTAGGGCGTCCAGCCGATTTCTACGATCTGAAAGGTATTGTAGAGGGATTGCTTGATGGTCTGCATATCGCGTCATATCGTTTCACGCCGACGCTGCATCCTACGTTTCATCCTGGACGCTGTGCGCTGGTAGAGATACCGCGTCTCGCTGGCACTGGTGAAGAGGTTTTCAGCCCAATTGGTGTATTGGGCGAGGTGCATCCGCTCGTGCAGCAACGCTATGATTTGCCGCAGCGTGCGTATCTCTGCGAGCTAGACCTGGAAATGCTCTACGCTGCTGTGCCATCGCGTTTGACCTATCAGGCTATCTCGCGTCACCAGGAACTCACACGTGACCTGGCGATTGTGGTTGAGCACCAGCTTTCAGCTCAGGAGGTGCGTGATGTAATCGTTGCCAGCGGTGGTGAATTATTGCGCTCAGTCACGCTCTTCGACATCTACACTGGTGAACCTATTCCAGAGGGCAAGAAAAACCTGACGTATTCTCTTGTTTATCAAGCGCAGGATCGTACCCTGACGGATGCCGAGGCTAACACGCTACAAGAAAAAATCGTGCGTGCACTACATGACACCTATAGTGCAACGCTGCGATAATCTGTAGTAACCGATTGAGCATGTCCGGGTTGCAACGAACGGTGACCAAGACGCGCTCAATCGGTCCCTATCAATAAGGAATAAGTCCTATACCAGCGTTTATGAGAGTGACAAATACTGTATATGGCACGTTCTATACAACAGATATATTAATTAAAGTGCCTGAATAATTATTCATAAAGGATATGGGACGCAAGAAAGCAAGGTTTTTTATTTATTGCTACTGTGTCACTCGCCCTAAATAGTTGATATGAAGGTTGGACATGCGGGTAGAAAGTTTGGACGACCAGCAAAAACGAGACATGAGCCAATGTCTCCATTGCAGTGAGCCACGTGAGGCAACTGCTTTATTTTGTGATTCGTGTCAGGCGCAGCTTTATCAATTAGAAGCAGCATCGAAGGTGCCGTATATTGATATTGCAGAGGCTTCAACTGCGTCGCATCCCATTGTTGCAGCGACTGCAGAAGCGTATAAACCTGAGCTAGTTTGGCAAGACAAAAATACACCTTTGCCTCTGGGATCTGGGGTAGATGAAATTCCTCTTTCTTCAGAGGCATCACAGAAGTCATTGGTTTCGGCTCACGGGATGTATGTAAACATGGTGGAACATGCCATTCATCGTTTGAATGATGCGGCGCGGAGTATCGCGGCAGTGGATCAGAGCGATAAACGTCAACCACATGCATCACGTCTTTCACCAATCCGTGACATCTCTGCCGACATACAACGTCATAGCACACCGTTACCCAGCGCTATCGCACAGGCAAACGGTATGCAGCAAAACCGCGCTGAAGCCTCAGCCAACGATATGCCCGACTTATGGCCCTGGTTGCATGACGCCGATGATATCGAGAACAATAATACCTTTGAGAACTACACTGATCCACTGCTTGCACGTCGTTTCCCAAGTAGTTCCGAAGCGGCGCGTATCGAAGCCGAAGACGAACGTAGAGCTAAAGCAGAGGGTGTACTAAAAAACCGCTCTACGCGTAAAACCACACGTCAAACACAACTTAGAATCGTATTTGTGAGCCTGGCAATTTTAGCAATTCTCGCGCTTACGATTGATACTGTGCTTGTTTCTGTGGCCTTCTTGCATCCACATCATACAGTAGCACCTGTTAATGGCCCTCCGACGCTCACGATTACTGTGGAAGGTAGCAACGATAACAAAGTGAGCAACGGGCAAAGTGTAGTTTTTCATCTCGTACATTTTAATCCATCCACCAATGTCTATATCACGCATGATGTCGGTGTGCCAGTTATACTGAGTACAAACTTTCCAATCGTGCATGTCAATAACAATGGTGCCGCTACTGCCTATTCTGTTATTTCATCTAGCTGGGGACCGGGCTTCCACAATATCGAAGCTGAGGATATGACAACCCATTATACTGCGAATGCAACGTTGCAAATTATCAATGCTGGTCCATCTAAACCTTCACATTTAATAATTAAAGACCTTTCTCTCGATGCAGGTTCGGGTTATCAAGGCTCAAATACTATTAAATCTTTGACACTCTATAATGATGAGAATGCTAGTGGAGCTATCACATGGGCCGCGAGCAGCAATAGTCCCTGGCTGCTGCTGACTCCGAATCAAGGCACATTTAGTGATAGTCAAACGCTATCTGTTGGTGTGGAACGCGGACTGATGACTCCTGGCTCTTACAGCGGCGCGATTACCTTTTCGTCGAACGTAGGTGCGCCGATAGTTGTGAAAGTAACAATGGCGGTGACACCCCTTCCACCAGACGCTGGGGCGGTAATGGTAGTGACGCCGGTGGTACTGTCGTTTACGGCAGTGGATGGTGTTGCCAGTTCAACCAGCCAAATATTGACCGTAAGCAATCCAGGACGAAAAACACTTTCCTGGTCTCTGACGAACAACCAGTCGTCCATCGCCCAGACGCCTCAAGGCTCGTTTCCGGGTATGGGTGGAACGGTAGCGAATTGGTTGAACACCGATGTAAAGTCGGGTACCGTTCCTCCAGGTGCTACCGAGAGCATCAATGTAACGGTGAATAGCCAGGATTTCCTGCCAGGGGCGTATACTGATCCGCTTGTGTTTAATGCTCCTGACAAGACAACTATTAACCAGACGCAAAATGTAAGCGTCTCGCTTACGGTGCAGCAGCATTGTAGTTTGACACTTGGCACAGGTGGTATGACATTTAATGCTGTTGCTGGTAGTAGTAATACCAGTAATCAGGCATTGAGTGTGACAGCAGCACCCAGTTGTGGCTCTGCTGTCGCCTGGACTGCAAACTCATCCGCGGGATGGTTGTCGGTGACGCCCGCGAGTGGTTCGGCAAAGACGGGGGCAAATTCGGTTATCACCGTTAGTGTGAATACGACAGGTATGACACAGGGGACTTATCCCGGTACGATTACCGTTGTATCCGGGCAAGGTCCAAATGGGAGTACGCAGACTGTATCGGTGACACTGACTGTGCAGCCACCGCCGCCTCCCGGATCACCAATTATGGCGGCGGCTCCACTTGTAATGAACTTTAGCACGGTTCAGGGACAACCAATAACCTCTGGACAGACAGTGGTGATTACCAATTCTGGGCAGAGTGCTATGCAATGGCGTGCCTCCGTAGGTCTATTAGCAACAGTATGGCTTGGTGTTTCACCAACGGGTGGCACAATTAACCCTGGACAAACGGCGACCTTGACAGTGGTAGCAGGATCAAGCGGGCTGAATCCTAATACTTATAATGGACAAATAACATTGAATGGCTATGATGCCAAAACAGGTGCAATAGCTGCTGGTGGTAGTCCTCAGGTCGTATCAGTACAGTTACAGGTCAATCCACCTTGTGCGTTGGTGCAGCCTTCATCGAGTGCCCTTGCGTTTTCCGCGATACAGGGTGGTAGTGATCCAGTATCGCAATCAGTGACGCTGACCGCATCAGGCAATTGTGCGTGGCCTTTAGGCTGGACTGCGGATGTGAGTTCTGGGGCTTCCTGGCTGAGGCTCTCCTCCCATGGTGGCAAGTTCGGGCAAGGTAGTCTCTCTACGACGATCAATATCAACCCTACTAGTGCTGGGTTAGCAGCAGGAACCTATACGGCGTCGGTTACAATCACTACCGCGGATAATTCGGGTGTGGTGGCGCAGGGAAGTCCACAGGTCTTCTCTATCACTCTGACCGTTTTGCCACCGTGTCAATTGGCGGTCTCCCCGGGGAGTCTCGCCTTCAATGTGGCGCAGGGCCAGGCATCTTCTGCTCAAACGCTCTCTATCAGTGAGACTGGAGCTTGCACACGCCCTGTCACCTGGACTGCCGCGAGTGACTCTACGTGGCTTACACTTTCTTCTACAACGGGGTCTGATACAGGTAGTGGTGCCTCGGTAGGGGTGAGCGTGAATGCTTCTGGACTGGTTCCGCGTACATACGCAGGAAATGTAACTATAACTGTCAATGGTGGTACAGCGTCAAATACACTTACTCGAACTATCCCTGTTTCTGTTACCGTGACGGGTTTTGCGGTGAGTGGTACCGTGAATGCATGTGCTGATGCCCCGTGTGCTACTTCTATACCTCTTCCTGGTGCCGCAGTTACATTGACTGGTCCTGGTGGCGTGTCGATGAATACTACGGCGGACCTGAACGGTAACTATTCATTCTCGAATGTGCCGCTCGGTGCCTGCACGATCACCGCCAGTGGTCTCAATGCTGCCAGCATTCATTATACGGGTAGTACTCCTGTGACTGTCACAGGCAATATGACAGGGATAAATGTGCCCTTACAGATAGGGTCATAAAAGGAAGAGAGCAGATGGCAAGCACAAGGTGCTTGCCATCTGCTCTCTTCTCTCCCCCTTATGCTTTCTCACCCCACGCAGTCACTAAAATGGATAAGCCTCCGTACCAAATGTATTAAGAATTTGTAATGATATGTCCTTAACCACTCTTTAGCCATCTCTCCTATCCAGGCAAAAAATCCACAAAGCAAATGTGTATCTACGTTCATCTTTATATGTCAGGATGTCACGTGATGCAGATATCCCCGGACTACTACTGAATTCACTTTTCAGTATTCGTCGTCGTAGTGTGTCTTATGAAATTCGGAGAACTACATGCAACGTAGTAGTAGCATTGCTCACAAGATCGTACTTGCCGTTGTAGCCTTGCTCGTTGTCGGTGTCGGCATTTTCAGCATTACGCTGATTGCACGTGCCAGGCAAGCAGCGGGCATCCCTCTCAGTGGGCAGACCGTTCCCCTCATCGGCAAATCTAAACTTATCGGGGCCGCGAGTGGAGAGCAGCAGTTGAGCCTCTCATACCAATTTGCAATTACGTGTAACATCTGGTAGACTGCCTTGAGACGTGTTCTCAACTAGAGAAGGAGCAGGCATGGGCAGTTTAACACGAGCGGCCAATCATTTAACAGCCGAACAGAT
>JAABUU010006471.1_pt1 | contig 12527 bp, 10 predicted proteins | sample 5559301 | NCBI WGS metagenome assembly JAABUU01 (sample SAMN10711884, study PRJNA513360) | rock metagenome | isolation source: Antarctica rocks | place: Antarctica: Victoria Land, Richard Nunatak white
AGCCCCGGCAAGTTCGTGTGGTCCTTCCTCGTGGCCCTGGTGTGGCAGGGCTACCGCGCGATCGTGGTCTTCGCGATCTGGCTGATCAACTGGGTGCTCAGCTTTTCGTGGTTGGACTGGGTGTCCACCCCGGTGATCGCGTTGAGCAAGAGCATCACCAGCCTGGTCCACACCTTCGGGTTGGCCCCCACGTTCCTGACCATCATGGCCGCCACCGCTGCGGTGCACATCATGCGTGGCCGGTGGACGTTGGGGGCGTTCGACCTGGTCGTGGGCTGCGCGATCGCCGCCCTGGCTGTGGGGGGTCTGTCCAATCCCGTTGGCCTGGTCACCGGCCAGTCCGGCTACATCATGCAGTCCCGCGACCTGGGCCTGGAGTTGTCCTCGGGGTTGGCGCACAACGGTGACACCACCAGCAACGCCGATCAGATGCGGCAACAGACCAGCGCCATGCTTGTCGACACCTTCATCCGCATGCCCGACGAGATGATCAACTTCGGGCGGTCCCTGCAAGGTGACCCCTGCGAAGCCAAGTTCGACGAGGTGATGCGCTCCGGGCCGCACGGGGGCGACGACACCGTGCGTAACGCGATGAAGGACTGCAACGCCTCCATGGGCGACTACGCCGACAACCCGAACTCGGGGATGGCCATCTCGGCGATCATCTTGTCTCCCTCGGCGATCTTCGTGCTGCTGTTCGCGCTGCTGCTGTGTGTGGCGGTGATGTTGGCGGTGGTCACCGTGCTCTATGAGTCGCTGAAACTGATCGTGGTGATGGTCTGGGCGATCCTGCCCGGGGAATCGCGGGGATCACTGTGGCAGACCTTCGCCAACCTGGTGATGGCGTTGGCGACGATGACGTTCGCGGTGGTGTTCCTCACCGCCTATCTGCTGTTGCTGCAGTCGGTGTTCTCCTCCTCCAACTCCGGCAACAACGGGGTGATGGCCACCTTCATCTTCATCGATCTGCTGATCCTCATGGGCATCATCATGTTCTGGCGCGGACGCGCAGCCCTCAAACGCTCCGCCGCCCGGTTGGCGGCGATGATGGCGAAACGCCCCGCCGGGGGATCCCCGTCCCGGCTCCCAGCCCCGCAGCGCTCTGGTCTGCCCGGCCAAGCCGCGGCCCTGCAGGCCGGGCGCATGCTGGCACAGCGCTCACAGGGCTCCGGCTCCGGCTCGGGTTCCGGTGGGGTTGGTGCCGCTGCCGGTAAGAGCGGGTGGGTGCCGGCAGGGACCAAGGGGGAATCTCGTTCGGTGCCCCGCGCTGGTGCAGGCGCTGCAGCTGGGGCTGCCGGTGCGGGCTCGTGCCGCCGCGGCGGCAAAGCCGCGGCGGCCGCAGCAATGGCATCCGGTGCATCCGGTGCATCCGGTGGGGCAGGGGCGACAGCGAAAGACCTCGGGGGGCAGCTCGCCAAGTCCCAAGGCAAGAAAGCGGTCCGCGGAACTCTGCTGAAAGTGGCTGCCAACGCTGCAGCCGGGGCCGCCACCGGTGGTGCGTCCACCGCGGTCACCGCTGCCTCGGCGGCCCGTACCGCCCAGGTTGCCAACAATGTGCGCCGCGCCGCTGTCGCCGCCCGTCTGGCCTCCGCCACCGTCGGCTCGAGGCCGCAGGACGCGTCGCAGCGCGGCGGTGCGTCGGAGGCCCTGCCGGACCGCAGCGGCAGTGGTGGTCGTTCCCTGCCCGCGTCTCCCGCACGCGGTGGTTTTGAGGAGGTCACCACCGACGGGCAGACGGTGCTGGTCCCCACCGCCCACGGCAGCAGCGCTGCGCAGGGACACGGCGGCAACCCGTCCGATGCCAGTGCGAACAAGGACAAGAACAACGGCAACGGCAAGGACCACAGCCAGGGCAAGGGCGGTGGGTCGGCCTCGTCCTCGGCGCCGGGCCCGTCGTCCTCGCCCCGGGCCCCTACTGCGCAGCCGACGTCGCCCCCGGGTGCTCGAGCACAGTCGTCACCACCTTCGCCCACTCGGGCGTTGACCGGTGGTGCGGATACCACCGGTCAGAGTCGGGTGGGCAGTGCTGGGCGCACCGGGATGCAGACCCCGGCCGCGGCGTCTGCTGCTGCGCCCCGCCCGGTGGTCCCCGCCCACGCCCCCACGCAGCCCAACCGACCCGATAACGCCGCATCACAGCTGCTGCGGGCTCGGCTCGCGGCCCGCCGCCAAACGCAGGCCGCGCCCAGTCGATTGTCCCGGTAGCGCCGCGCCATGGCCATGAGCAAGTCGACGACCGGTGTTCTCATCGGGGGACAGTTACTGGTTCCGGTGATGGTCGTCGCGATTCCGTTGATCGCCTTGATCGCCATGATGGGCGGCGCGGGCGGCGGCTCGTGTGGCCAGCAGGGTTTAGGTGGGCCCGGCACGGGTGCACTGTTGGTGGGGGGTATCCCAGCGGAGTTCGTTCCGCTGATCCAGCAGGCCGGCAAGTTGTCTCCGGCGTTTCCCGCCCCGGTCCTGGCCGCCCAGATCAAGCAAGAGGGCAACTTCGAAAAACATGGTGCGAACGGTGCGAACGCGAGCGGGTACACCCAATTCATTCCCGAAACGTGGGCGACCTACGGCAAGGACACGACCGGCAAAGGATTCGCTGACCCGAACAACGCCTCCGACGCCGTGGACGCGCAAGCTCGGTACGACCGTGACCTGGCCAACCAGGTGATCGATGCTCAGCATGGTGGGCGACTTCCAGCGACGGCGTCGGTGACCGAGTTCGCCCTGGCCGGGTATAACGCCGGCATCGGGGCCGTGTTCGCCAACCGAGGGATCCCGCCGTACACCGAAACCCAGGCGTATGTACCCCGGATCATGGGTATGGCCAGGGGGGAGTTCTCCCAGGCCGGCACCGTCGACGCGGCCGCTGCGGCATCCACCCCGGGCGGTGCGGACGCCTCCGCACCCCTGGGGTGCGGGGGCAGCCCGGTGCAGGTGAGGGTCCTGGCCCTGACCTACCCCAGCTCTACCGGGGCGCAGCAGGCCGTGGATGTGTATCTGCCCCCAGGTGGTGGTGGGGGGACAACCCCGCTGCGCCCGATGATCGTCATGGTTCACGGTGGTGGTTGGTTCTTCGGTGACCGGCACGAGCTCGACGGTCCCAGCCGGGACGCGGCAATGCACGGCTACGTGGTGGTCAACATTGAGTACGACATGAACGCCCCGCGGTGGCCGAAAGAACCCGACGACGTGAAGGCAGCAATCCGCTGGGCCCGCTCGCAGGCCGCCCAGTGGGGTGGCGATCCGGCAAAAATGGCCACCTGGGGAGACTCCGCCGGCGCCAACCTTGCTGTCGACGTGGCAGCGTCCGGTGACCACTCCGGGCTGCAGGCCGCGGTCGGGTGGTCAGGGCCCTACGATCTGGCGGCCCTGCCCGGCAACCTCGGGGCCGGTGCCTCGGACTACCAACGAGCCGGTGCGGTGGCTGACCCCGCGATCTATCTGGGGTGCCTGGCGATCATCTGCCCCACCACCTACAGCGCTGTGTCCCCGGCCCTGACAGCAAGACCCACCACGCCGCCGATGTACCTCGCGAACTCGGACAACGAACTCGTGCCCTTGGCGCAGCAAACCGAGATGGCCACCACCCTGCAACGGCTGGGGGTGCCCCACGAAGCTGTCGTGGTCCCCGGAACCGGGCACGCCACCGCCTACGCCGGCCAGCAAACCGTCCCCACCTTGGCGTGGCTGGACAAGACACTTGGTTTCACACCTCCGCCGCCGCCCACAGCCGGAGAAAGTGGAGGCGGGGGACCGGCTCAGCAGAAGTTGGTCACATCAGCGAAAGCGCAGCTGGGTTTGCCCTACATCTGGGGAGGGGGTGGATACAACGGGCCCACGGGTGGTGGTTTCGACTGCTCCGGACTCAGTTCATACGCGTTTCACCAGGTGGGTATTGATCTACCGAGAACCGCCGATGCCCAGTACGCGGCGACGGCGAACACGATGCTGCCGGGTGGGTTCACCCCCGCCGACTACCAGCCCGGAGACCTCATCTTCTACGGAAGCCCCGGCAACATTCATCACGTGGCGATTGCCATCGGCGGTGGCCAGCTCATCCAAGCCAGCACCTTCGGCGAGCCACTGAACATCAAAGCGATCTACCACTCCGACTTCTTCGCGGCCACGCGTCCACTGAAATAGGTCAGGAGCCAACCATGGACCACCCCTCCGACAGCCCAGCACCCCCGCAGGGCACGGTCACGTACCTGTTCACCACCCGCCGACTGGTGGTACTGGGTGTTCTCTGCGTTGTGCTGGGCGTGCTGTTGCTGGGCCACGTCGGTGGCGACTCCTCCTCCGCGTCCGCTCCGAGCACGGCTGCTATTCCCCCCGCCGCGTCCGACACGTTCTCTCCCTCTGCTCCGGCTTCACCCGCTCCTCTCTTGTCCGTGCCGTACGGCACCCCCACCCCCACCGCCGCGTCGTCGCCCGCCTCTACCGGTGCGCCGGCGATGGTGCCGGCGGGGCCGTCCGGTGTTGACCGCGGGGCCCCGACCACCGTGAGTACCGTCAACGTCACTGACGCCGCCGCGGTCGGCGGAGCCTTCGTCACGACCAGCTTCAGCTATGACACGACCCTCGACGTGTCCCCAACCGACGCACAGCGCCGCTCCATCCCGTTCGTCGCCCCGGCCTACGCGTCGCAGCTGCGGGCGGCGAGAACACAGCCCGGCGGCGACCGGTGGTCCACCTTGGCTGATCACCACGGCTACACCACCCCCACCCTGGCCGAGAACCACGACGGCGGCCGCCCACCGGACACCCCCACCACCGCGGTGCGGTCCTGGATGGTCACGACCACCGGCCACAGCGCCGATGGCTGGACCGCCCCGATGGGTACGGCGCTGGTGTTCGTGATCATGATCCGGACGTCCCCGGCCGCACCGTGGCAGGTCTCGGGCGTGCAGATCCCGTCGGCCACCTGACGCTTGCCCACCCTTGCATCGGGTCTTGCACAACCACCGTGACCGGCGTCGATGTGAGGGGGACCCATGTGATCTCTCGCCCGCGCTGCCAGGTGGTCTATCGCCAACGGTTCGACCGCCTGCCAGCGCTCGCGGGCGGGAGCCGGTGCCACGGCGGAGTGTCGCCGGCGTACCGCACGGCATGCGCAGGCGGTCCGGCTAGACACGCCGGTGCTGGTGAAGGGGCTGCGTGATCTTCTCGGCGCCAAGCTCGTCGCTTACCTCGGCGGGGTTCGGGAAACTCGCGCCGTCCGGCAATGGGCGGAAGGCACCCGGGCGGTGCAGGACAAGACCGACGAGTACCGGCTCCGACTGGCTTACCAGGTCGCGGCGCTGATCGCGGAGAAAGACAGCCCTGCGGTCGCGCAGGCCTGGTTTCAGGGCCTCAACCCGCAACTGGAAGACCGCTCACCGGCCCGGCTGCTGCGCGAGGGTGACCTCGGCGAGGTTGGGCCCCTGGTCCTCACCGCGGCGCGGGCCTTCGCCGCCACCGGCTGAGGGACGTTGCTGAGCGTGGATCAACGGATCATGGACACCGCGGCCGGAGGGTTGGCCGTGACCGTCAATCCGGGTGGGGTGTGGCGGGTGGGGTACCGCCCGCAGCCGTGGGCGTGGACACCATGGCAATACGTCGGAGACACCGGTCGATTCACGGGGCGCTGGAATGATCCGCTCGGCTCATTCCGCACTCTCTACGCAGGGCGTGACCTGTTGTCTTGCTTGTTGGAGGTCCTCGCCGGGTTCCGGCCTGACCCCCTCCTCGGGGAGGACCTGGGCCGGCATCGTCGAGGACCCCGAGGACGCGCAGGTGTATCCGACCCAACCGCCCGGTACGGTGCCGGTCAGCTGGCTGACACCACGCCAAGCGAGCACCGCGACCCTCTCGGGGATCTTCTGCGCGGTCACCGACAGAGAGTCGCTGCCCACGCTGCGGAACGCGTTTCTCTCGACCGCACTCCGGTACGGTTTGGCCGATCTGGACGCCGGTGCGCTGCGCTTGTCCGCGCACCGAGTGCTCACCCAACGCGTCGCAGCCCGGTTGTACGACCTGTATGACGGCGGGGGTGACCTCATCGATGGTGTGCAGTTCGAGTCTCGCCACGGCGACGGCCTCACCTTCTGGGCCATTTTCGAGCGAGGCGCGGACCCGGAGGTATCCCTGCAGTTGAGTCGGATCCGGGCTGTACCGTTGCCGCCCGACCATTACGACCTCGCCGAAGCCTTCCGGCTCCACCACCTCGCCTGGGCCACCACTGAGTAGTGATAAGTCAGCAGTTCGGGGCGGTCCCTGGACTCGAGATGCATACCTCGTGGCTGGGTGGGACGATTGAAGCGGGATCGATACTGAGTCGGCCTTCCGGGCTCGGTGATCCGCCAAGGGCGGGCGACTCTCGCCCACGGCGAGGGAGGAACCAGGCCTGGATGAGTCGAAGGCAGGGTCGCTTTCGTCACCGGGGCCGACCGGGGTCAGGGCCGCTCCCACGCGGTGCGCCTGGCCAGCTAGGCGCATCTGGAGAGAGGAGAAAACAGTGGCGGGACGAGTCGAAGGCAAGGTCGCCTTCATCACCGGCGCCGCCCGTGGTCAGGGCCGCTCCCACGCGGTGCGCCTGGCGCAGGAGGGTGCGGACATCATCGCCGTGGACAACTGTGCGGACGTGGAGTACGTGCCCTACGCGGGCGGCACCGAGGAGGACCTGGCCGAGACGGTCAAGCAGGTGGAGGATCTCGACCGGCGCATCCTCGCCACGAAGGTGGACGTCCGCGACTACGACGCGGTGAAGAAGGCGGTGGACGACGGTGTGGCGCAGCTGGGCCGATTGGACATCGTCTCCGCTAACGCCGGCATCTCCGGGCAGATGGCCCCCTCCCAGGACCTGGAGGAAAAGGCCTGGCAGACGATGCTGGGCATCAACCTCACCGGCGTGTGGCATACCACCAAGGCCGCCACGGGGCACCTTATCGAGGGCGGGCGCGGTGGGGCGATCGTCATCACCAGCTCCGCGGCCGGGCTGATGGCCTATGAGAACATCTCCCATTACGTGTCGGCCAAGCACGGCCTCGTCGGACTCATGCGCACCCTGGCCTTGGAGCTGGCCCCGCACCGGATCCGGGTCAACAGCATCCACCCCACCCAGGTGGACACGCCGATGATCATGAACGAGGCCACCTGGCACCTGTTCATGCCGGACGTCGACAACCCCTCCCGGGAGGGGTTCGCCCCGGCCTCCCAGGCGATGAACGCCCTGCCCGTGCCGTGGCTCGAGCCGGTCGACATCTCCAACGCGCTGCTGTTCTTGGCGTCGGAGGAGGCGCGCTACATCACCGGCGTTGCCCTGCCGGTGGACGCCGGGGCCACCGTCAAGTAGCCGCTCGCTGGCCGGGGATGGGCCGACGTCGTGCGCCTGGCCAGCTAGGCGCATCTGGAGAGAGGAGAAAACAGTGGCGGGACGAGTCGAAGGCAAGGTCGCCTTCATCACCGGGATTGCCCGCGGTCAGGGCCGCTCCCACGCGGTACGCCTGGCGCAGGAGGGCGCGGACATCATCGGCCTGGACGTGTGCAAACACATCGACGGCACTCCCTACGAAGGAGCCAGCGAGGAGGACCTGGCCGAGACGGTTCGCCTGGTGGAGGCCCTGGACCGGCGCATCGTCGCCCAGCAGGCCGACGTCCGCGACTACGACGCCGTGCAGAAGGTCGTGGACGACGGCGTGGCACAGCTGGGCCGATTGGACATCGTCTCCGCTAACGCCGGCATCTTCACCTTCGGTGCCATGGGCCAGGACGTCTCCGAGCAGGCTTGGCAGGATGTCATCGACATCAACCTCACCGGCGTGTGGCACACCACCAAGGCCGCCACCAGCCACCTCATCGAGAACGGCGGCGGCTCGATGGCGCTGACCAGCTCGACCGCCGGGCTCAAGGGAACCCCGGGCGTGGTGGCCTACACCTGCGCCAAGCACGCCCTCGTCGGACTCATGCGCACCCTGTGCCTGGAGCTCGCCCCCCACCACATCCGAGTCAACACGATCCACCCCACCGGGGTGGGGGACGCGATGATCCTGAACGAGGCAGCGTTCAAGCTCTTCCTGCCGGATGTCGAGCACCCCACCGAGGAGCAGGCACGGGAGGTGTTCCAGTCCACGAATGCGCTGCCCGTGCCCTGGGTCGAGCCGGTGGACATCAGCAACGCGCTGTTGTTCCTGGCCTCGGATGAGGCCCGGTACATCACCGGCACCGAGCTGAAGGTCGATGCCGGGTACACCACCAAGTGAGCGAGCACGGTAGCGGGGTGTTGCCCGCGGAGCCGGGTCGGGCGATGGCGGGGGAGGGCGAACTCTCGGTCACCTGGGCCCGGGCCCGGGCTCGGGTGGTGGGCCGCGCGCGTGAGCTGGAGCTCATCCTCGCCGCCGTCGCCGCCGGGCGGGACATCCTCCTGGAAGGTCCCCCCGGCACCTCCAAAAGCACCGTGCTGCGGGTGATCGCCGAGGAGTGGCAGATCCCGCTGGTGTTCGTGGAGGGCAACGCCGATCTCACCCCTGGCCGGCTGCTCGGGTACCACGATCCGGCCCGGGTGCTGCAGGAGGGCTACCGGGCCGACAACTTCATCGACGGCCCGCTGCTGCAGGCCATGCGCCAGGGCGGGTTCCTCTACATTGAGGAACTCAACCGGGCGCCGGATGACACGCTCAACGCCCTGCTCACCGCGATGGCCGAACGCCAGGTGCAGGTCCCGCGCGCCGAGCTGGTGGTCGCCGAGGCAACCTTCCGGGTTATCGCCACGATGAACCCCTACGACAACATCGGCACCACCCCACTGTCCAGCAGCGTGCAGGACCGTTTCAACCGCCTGTCGCTGGGCTACCAGGACGCCGAGGACGAGCGCGGGATCGTGGGCCTGCGGGCGGCGTTGCCCCAGACCGCGGCCGAGCTGGCCCAAGCGCTGCAGGCCGACGCGGTCGCGCTGACCCGCGCCACCCGCGAGCATCCCGAGGTGCGCCAAGGTAGCAGCGTGCGCGGCGCGATCGACCTCACCCTCGTGGCCGGGCAGCTGCTGGCCCTGCGGGAGGTGAGCAGCCCCGGCGGCGATGGGCGGGTCACTGATGAGCAGGACGAGCGCCGCGCCTACGCCGAGACCGTCTACGACGCGATGGTGGTGACTCTGTCCGGCCGGATCCACCTGCAGCAGGGCAGCGAGTGGCTGCCGGAGCAGGTGCTGCGCGAGATCTGGGAGAACCACTTCCTGCTCAACCCGGCCGCCGCCGCGCCGGGTTGAAGAGACGTCCCGGCCGATTCACCGATCCAGCGCCGGCGGGAGCACCAAGGGGCGCGGCCGCTGCGTCGTCGTCCCAAGGAACTGGAGGCCGAACCGGCCCTGTACCAACCGGGCGGAGCGGGCGGGCTGGTCTTGGCCACCGGCTCCGACCGCCAGCAGCTCCAGGCCGGCAAACAGGAAGGCAGCACCGCACCGGCGACCACCGAGGAGCCGGCAGAGCTGCTCAGCCAGACACCGCAAGAGAACGAAGTAGACGCTGAGACGCTGCGGCGCGCGCAGGAGATTGCGGCCCGCCTGGCTCTGCCGCGCCCGCGCCGGGACCCCAGCGCCCACCGCGGCCTGGGCGAGATTCACAGCCTGCGCTACCGCGGCGCTGCCGACGAGATCGACCTGGACGCCACGGTCGCGTCCCTGCTGGGCAGCCCACTGCCGCAGCAAGAGGACATCGTCGTGCGCGAGCGGCTGCACACCCGCCGCTCGGTGGTGCTCGCGGTGGATATCTCGGGCTCGATGCGTGGGGAACGGGTACGCACCGCCGCCGCCGTCGTCGGGGCGCTGGCAAGCGAACTGGCCCGCGAGCGGCTGGGCGTGCTGGCCTTCTGGTCTGACGCCGCGCTGCTGGTTCCGCTTGGCCGGCCGGTGGTACCGCGGCAACTGCTAGAGACCCTGGTGCGCATCCCGGCCCGTGGGCTGACCAATATCACCTTCCCCCTGCAGCTGGCCCGCGAGCAGCTCTCCGGCGCCCCGCCCCGCCAATCCCGGGTCCTGCTGCTCTCGGACTGCGTGCACAACGCCGGCCCCGATCCGCGCACGGTCGCCGCAGCGCTGCCCCGGCTGGACGTGCTCCTGGACACCTCCGGCGAGCACGACATGGAGCTGGGCCGGGAGCTGGCCCAGCTCGGGCGAGGAAGGCTGGCCACCACCCGGCACCACCGCGAGGTAGCCGGTGCCCTCTCCCGCCTGTTCGCCCCCTAAGAGGACCGCCTCGCCCACGAGAACGCCCGCCGGCTCGACCTGCAACGACCGCACCCATCCCGCGTCGCTGAACCGATCGGCAACCCAGCAGATCACCCCGCGGAGGAAGGGCAAATGGGCGACGGTTGGTTCGAGACGGTCATCGATGGCCCGACGACGCACCAAGGGGTGGGGTGCCTGCTCCGCGGGGTTTACATGGCTTGGTCGCCGGATCGGAGACCGTGCGCAGCGGAAACCAACGGGTAGCGCTGGACCCCGCGGTCATGGCAGCCCTCGAGCGCAACACCCTGCAGTGTGGCCGCCAACTTGGCTATGGTCGGGGATGTAGGTGGGTTGGTTCCGGCCATCGTGGACGACGCCATCGTCTATCTCGTCGCCGATAGCGGCCGCTACGTCACGGGGGACTACCCACGTCGTGGACGCCGGAGGCGTCTGTCGAGAGGAGAGGGTGCAATGGGACTTCTGGACGGTAAGACTGCACTGATCACCGGCGGTGCCCGCGGCCAGGGCCGCGCACACGCCCTGACGTCTGCGCGTGAGGGCGCTGACGTCATCTTGGTCGACATTACCGAGCAGGTCGGCACCGTGAACTATCCGCTGGCCTCGGCCGATGACATGGCCGAAACCGTGCAGCAGGTCGAGGCACTCGATCGCCGGGCTCTTTCCTTCGACGCCGACGTGCGAGACCAGGGCCAGCTCGATGCGGCGGTGGCGGCGGGAATCGCCGAGTTCGGCCAGATCGACATCCTCATCGCCAACGCCGGCGTTTGGACCCGCTCACCGTTCTGGGAGATGAGCGAGCAGATGTGGCAGGACATGATCGATATCAACCTGACCGGGGTCTGGCATTCCGCCAAGGCGGTCGCGCCCCACATGATCGAACGCCAGAGCGGCTCCATCGTGATCACGTCCTCGGTCAACGGACTCGAACCCGGGCAGAATTACGCGCATTACGTCTCTGCCAAGCACGGTGTCATCGGATTGATGAAGAACATTGCGCTCGAGCTGGCCCCGCACGGGATCCGCTGCAACTCCATCAACCCCGGCGCCATCCTCACCCCGATGACCAACCAACAGGACGCGTGGGACATGTTCGCCGGCCAGGAGGGCGGCACCCGCGAGCGGATGATCGAGGGCGGCTACAGCTTCCATGCGCTCAAGGGCAGCACCTTCTTGCCACCGGAGGTCATCGCCAACACGGCCCTGTACCTGAACTCGGAGCTGGCCGCCTCGGTGACCGGGGTGACGATTCCGGTCGACGCCGGCCACATGTTGCTGACCGGCGTCAACCAAGACCCCGTCAAGTGACCGACGCACCCGTCAATACCCGAGGTTCTTCATCTGGCGGCGACGGTGCGTGCGGCGCCGGGTGCCAGCCAACGAGGTGCGAATAGCGCCACTCCGCCGAGGAACCGGCGCGGCAGGTGGTAACCATTTTGGGCGGTGGCGGCCCACGAGCAGGCATCACGCCTGCCCGAGTCCCACTGACCGGCATCATCGCCTCCGACGTCGGGCAGCTCGATCAGCTCGTCGCTGACTGGGACGCCGGCAGCCGCAGTGCCTGCATCTTCAGTTGCCGTCACGGACCGCTTTGCCGTCGCGGCCTCGCTCGGGACGGTCGGTGCCAGCAGGTGGTTTCAGTAGGCGGGCTACGTTCGGTGGTCGGGGCACAGCAGCTCGGGGGTGAGTTGCCAGCCGTCAGCGACCAACCACCGTTGCACGGATTCCGGTGGGGCATCGGCGTCGGTGGCCGCCGTGGCGAGCCAGTCCCGCAGCGACGGCGGCATCAGAAACGACTGATCCTGGTCATAGACCCGGAACGTCTTGTCCACCGCCACCTCGCCCGGTGACGACGATGGGCGCGGCGCCGCGGGCTCAGTCGCAAACAGCTGCTCCTGGGCCCGTCACCGATTCCATGGACACAATTTTCCCAACAGCCCCGGCCATCGCCAGCGCGACACACCGACAATCCGTGGTTACTGACCCACGCACCTAGTGGAGCAGAGTCAGCTTGCTTCAGCCGGCCCGGTGGGTGGCTGTGAGGTACGCGGCTAACGCACGCCGCGCCAACGTTGAGCGGGACACACCCTCGACCGCGCTTTGTTCGTCCAGTTGTTCGGCTAGCTCGGTCGGTACGCGGAACGAGACATGCGGTGAGTGGGTGCCCGGCGCTGACAGTGACGGTCGGCCGGGGGGCAGCTCGGGGTGCTGGTCCTGGTAGCGGCGGACCGCTTCCAGGAGTTCATCAGCGAGCGTTGGGTCGTAGGCGAGTGGTGCCTCGGTGTCGTCGTAGTGGGTCTCGACCGTGCCGCCG
>JAABUU010006472.1_pt1 | contig 12526 bp, 8 predicted proteins | sample 5559301 | NCBI WGS metagenome assembly JAABUU01 (sample SAMN10711884, study PRJNA513360) | rock metagenome | isolation source: Antarctica rocks | place: Antarctica: Victoria Land, Richard Nunatak white
CATGTTTTCAGGATGCCTAACGATAGATTGCCTAAGAAGCTTTTGTTTGGTGAAGTCAAGGGGCTTCGCCCACCTGGCCGCCCTAGGTCTAGTTTCAATGATGTTGCATTACGTGATTGTCAAAACTATCTTATTAGTAGGCCTTACAGGGATGCACAAGACAGGCTGCTCTGCAGAGACAAGACTTGTCCTGCACGTACCTAGCTCATCATGAGCTTGAAAGCGTTTTAATAATAATAATTATTATTATTATTATGATTATTATTATTACAGCACTACCTCAAATCCTTTGGCTCCAAACAAAGCCACTAAGCACTCACAAGCTGAGGCAGAGGTTGATGAAGACCTTCGGATCAACCCCTGCTTGGTCAGCAAAGCATCCTATAAATTGCCTACTAAAACAATTTCTGTTATGAGCATGTGGCTTTGCATTTGATTGCTGCCCTAGCAGCTTCATAATCAAAGTGACATGCAACAGCAAATGCTGGACAATATTGAGACAAGGTATACACATTACATATGCAACAACAACGATGATGTCAGCCTGACCTGCAGGGATGTAGTGCATAAAAGCCAGTGTCGAGACTCGCTTGATTACTTTGGCATTGTGCTCAGCCCTTGCCAATTGGGAGCGCAAAGCCAAAGTAGGCAAAGTGAGTATTGACACAGTCAATTCTCAGCTCAGGCTGCATACAAGATGTTGAGAGACAGCTAGGCATCGGGCATGCAGCTGCAACACGATCCCCAGTTGTCTCTCAGCCTCCTGTATGCATGCATCAGAACCCTGTGACTGTAGGTGTACTTCACTTGGGTGCTAGGGCCGCATATGCTGCATTGCCAGCACAAAGCAACAGTTGCAGCAACACCCAGCATTTATGGTATGCAATCAGCCTCATCTGCACAGCCACTGCTGTGACATGGAGCATCAAATGTCAGCTTGCCTCTGTTTGCTCGCGATCTGTTAAGTAGCCTTGAGCTCTCAGACAGGCGAGGCATTCCTGGTGGTTTGACAAGATTGAACTTTGCGCCATCTGGCTCTAGAGCAATTACCAATTGGCACAAATCACAGTGTCGTCAAACCACCAGGAACGCCTCGCCTTCTTGAAATCCTGCTGGCCTGCTGGTTGTGAAACGGTGTCACGAGCAAGCATCAGCTGTAGTGTACAAAGCAGGAACTGCTGCTTGGCTGTTGCATATGCTTTGTTGTTGCGGGCCAGCAGTGTGGCATGCTTGCACGAATTGTTTCTCTGCTGCAGAGTCATAGGATAAAGCTCGTTTGGAGCTGCGGAAGTCTGCTGTTGTCTCTGCTCTGCAGCTCCCCATCTTTATGCTCTGAATCTGAGGTGCAGCTAGCTGTTATAACCTGACCCTCTGGGTACCGTTCTGTGCTTGAACCTCCAGCACTCTTTGTGCACCATCAGGCAATCTTCTTCTTGCTGCAGGCTAGCCCACAGGAAAACGTTCTAGAGGCTGTCAGCTCTGGCAAACATTGGGTGCGTAGCGCTGTGCACCTGATCTTTGGCAGACCTGACAGCCTCTAGAATGTTTCCTGTGGGCACTGGTTGTTTTGCACTCTGCGCTTGATATATCAACTCTGCGCTTGTATATACTTGTAACATGCTGCGGCATATGGGCTGGTGTTGTCACAGCACCAGCTGGAGTACCGATGCTAGGGTGGTCATTGGGTTTGCCACAGGAGTGGTGCGCACTGTATACAGTTTCTGACTCAGCAGCAAGCGCGAGCTTCAAGGCTTCAGATGTGACTTCACAAACCTCCGTGTGGTCTTCACAGTCAGTAGTCGTGATCGCCTCAGGCTAGCTTCAGTTCCTATGTCGCTGCTGCCACAACAAGTTTTGGCATGTCTGCGTTGATGGTGCGGCTGCTTTTGCTCGCTGCACCCTGAAGCTCAGCACTACATTTGGGTCGACCGTGTACTATGGCTTGCATGTAGTGGTCACCATCACAAGACATTGTTGTGCCTGTAGGCAAGAGGCTGGATAGGAGTCTTTAAGTGCACAGAATTTTTATGAGCTCATGTCAGCAACCAGCAGAAGTCTCAACTGAGGGAGTGCTCCAACAATTAGCATCCAGCTGACTGTCAGCATGCGGCCTATAGCTGAAACATCAAATACATGCATATCTGCATAGACAGATAAGCATGCATCCAACCAATGAAGCTTGACTGTCAGCAATGTCACAGAAAGAAAAGAAATGACTACACCTTTCGGTGTCAATTTATTGAGAAGCCTAGTATTATACTGGGCTGCCCAGGGATCAGCAATGTCACACATATCACATGTTTCATCAAACAAAGTGATACTACACATACCATGCCTGGAAGCAATGAGAGCAGTCAAGTTAGAAGGCATCTTTGACCAATAAGTACAGTTGCAATACCAATTCTTAAGCGTGAGGATTCTCGTGGTTCCGGCTGTCTGCAAGACTCACATCCTGGCTAGCAACTGCTGAAGCTCTGTGAGTCAAACGAGCTCAATTGTGCAAATAATACTTGATGCATCTGAACGCTGATGTGTAGTGCCTGGTTGCTTACAAGGTCTGGACCAGGCCCTTATGAGCAATCAAGCATTACATGTCAGAACGCAGGACCCGGTAGCTCAATGCTGGACATACTATGATAAGCCTTTACCACTCCTTGTTGCTGTGTAGACCTCTTGCAGATCAGCCTGTCGCATGTAGGCTGCCATGGTGCCCTTGACTTGCATACAGTGTTGCAACGAGCCAACAAACATGTTGTGTGATGTGTACAGGCAATGATGGCAGAGCTGCGGTGTCTTGAGCAGTGCCATCAAGGCATGAGCAAAAGGTGTATGTGTGACACATGACAAGAGGGGAGCTCGCCTGAAGGCCCTCATGATGGCCGGGGATTGTGGGCAACAGAGCGCAACTATGGCAGCTGCCGGCACCGTGATTGGACTGCAGCTCAATGGTTTTGCTGCAACCTCTTTGCCTGTGGTCAGTATCAGCCTCCATCAAACCTTGTTACTGTTGCGACGTGTTGCAATCGGTCACCTTCGGCTCAAGTGTAACTGCATGATGTCCCCTTGGGGGTTGCATAGATCCATTCGAGACTATCCAAGCCTAGAGCCTGGCATACTAGCATCAGTAAGCAGTAGTACGGTGAACAATCATGATAATTTTGAGTTTGGCATGAATGGTTGTAGATGCTGCGAGTTTGGCATGAACGGTTGTAGATGCTGCAAGTTGGTACAACTGATCATGATAGCTTGTGAGCTGGCTTGTCTGTAGCATGACACTGTGCTGATGTGCCACATGCACCTCATCTGACTTAGGGTTTAAGCCCTAAAAATTCTAAACCTGGCACCTCGCACCATCTCATAAATCTAAGTATGCAGACTTACACAGCTTGAAGGAGCTCAGCTCTACTGCTGCTGAAGCAGCTGTCCCCATTTTGCTGATCTCTTGCTATAGCTAGCTGTTTAAGCTTGTGAGACCAGCAACATTCAATGATTTTAGACATCAGCAAACCTACAACAAGAGCGCAGAATAGTTGCCATGGTTGGTTGTACAAGGAGCGTGGACATATGTCACGCATGACCATATATTAGGGGTTGTGGTTTAGGATGGAGGATGTAGAGTTTACCTAAAGCTCCTTGTTCCTTTCCTCAAAATTGACCTTGAGGATCTTGAGGATGGGGACAGGGAGCTCCAGGTTGATCCTGAAGTAGCCAGCGATGCGCTGCACGCGCTCTTGTTCTGCCTCCGCTTTGTGTGCAGGCCAAAATGGCAGACAAGGGTGGAGGCAGAACATGAGCACATGCAGCGCATCAATGGCATTGCTGGCCACCTCAGGATTGACCACAACAAGTTGCAAATGAGCTTAACACACGAGAAGAAAGCTGTGGTAACACCTTGAAGTGGCTTGTATCCAGGCATGCCTTCAGCATCAGAGCTGTTTCGGCCAGCAAGCACAGCGACATGTGCAACAACAGACTCACAATACGCGCAAGCCTCTTATGGGGACATAAATACAGATTTGACAGACTGTCTGTCAGGTTTTGCGCATGTCTGTCAGGGACTCGCTCATCTGAGACGCATTGAGAAAGCATGTTTGAACAAGCATTTGGCAACACTATACAGAGGCAAGGCTGCATGCATGTGGCATCTTGAAGGAAAACACCTCATGCGATCGCAGGGTGTAGCGTGGCTCCTGAACCACTGCCTGCGCTCACATGATCATGAGCCAGTGGTTCAGCAGCTACGCTGTGTTTTGCAACAAACACTTTGGCAAATTGCAAAGCATGGCAGGCTTTGCGAATTGCTCAGAGGCAACTGGGAGCTGACTTGCACCTTGATCCACTCCTGCTTCAGCTTCTGTTCGATCTGCAAAGCGTGTCCTGAACCATCAGCTAAATCCATTTCTGTTGCGAGCATGTCGCTTTTCCATTTGATTGCTGCCCTAACATCTGTATATTAACAGTGACATGCAACAGCGAATGCTGAACAGGATTGAGGCAAGGGATGCAACTGATGTCAGCCTGATGCCAGCTTGAGCTCATGCATGTGGTGCTTAAAAGGCAGTGTCGATACTCACTTGAACTGCTTTTCCGGTGTGCCTATTAGAGCAAGGGTGCAGCATGACGTCAAAGTAGTCAACGTGAGTATTGACTACTGGCTTTTATGCACAGCATGCATGCAGCTCAGGCTGCATACAGGATGTTGAGACATGACTTGGCATCATGCATGCCGCTGCAACATGATCCCCAATTGTTTCCTAGCATCTTGTATGCATGCGTTAGCACCACATGATTTTAGGCATACTTCACTTGGGTACGTACTATAGTATACCACAGTAGCTATACATGCATCAAGCCAGCTGTCACCATTGTGCTTGACTGAATCATGACTAATGAGAAGACACCTACAATGCTAGCATAGACAGAACTGTTGCAAGTGTTGTCACAAGAAGTTGAGAACGCAGTTGTGGGGCAAAGCCATCCTGTGTGATACATGCATAGAACAAGATTGTGCTCGAACATGTCATTTCTGATCCTGAGGCAACAAATGGCATAACCTTCTGTGCTGAGGTTGCTACCACCATGGTCACTGCAACCAAGAGTAGTTTGGTATACACCAAATATATATGTATACTCACATCTAGATATATATATATATATGTGTGTGTTCCAAACACTGTGGATGCACTGGCCATTACAACCTCAAGTACTTGTTGCCATACGTCTACCAAACCAGTCTCTGCCAGCTCTGAAACAGCAGCTGTCTGTGTTCAGCCTGCAAAAGCAATCAACAGCCAGTGTCAACACTGATTGTTGTTTGCCTTTGCAGGCTGGCCAGACATATCGATGAGACATCTGTGTAGGCCTATCTAGGTGTACACAAGATTAGCTGCGGCCAGACAAAGCAGTATGACTACCAGGATGCTGGCTGTTGCTTGTCAATGTCTCTCATCACGCCTGTCAGCCAACCTTACAGGCTGCATATAGTACAAAGCGTTTGGACCCAGAGAAAACATTGCCAAGCCAGCATGTATATGCTTCAAAGTACGTGCAGCACTTCATGATGACGCTGTATAAAGTTGCAGACCTTAAGGCCAAATATCAGTTGAGTTTTGAAATGCATGCTATGTGATCTAATCAGGCTGCACTATGATCACGTCGCACATGTTTGTACTAAATACCTATATGTATGACGCATCAATGTTGGGTATCATGTAATGCAATTTGAAACCCAAAGACAGAGCACATGTGTACAAAGGGACCTCTGGGATGCAAGGTTTGCATTGTGCTGCATGTCTAACCCAGCAGTTTGAAAGGAACCATGCCATTACCTCAGCCTGCAAGGCATTTTGCAAAAGGCCAACATGAATGCATATCAAAATGCATATCAAGGTTTGCATGGACGACTTGACTTGTCCAGAGCAGTCATACAATAGCGGGAATCATGTCTGTCAGACCTGATCATCTTATGCCTACGTGCCCTGCACTATGTGTTTCCCTTAGACTGGAGTTCTGCTGTCATGGTCCTGTTGCATCAATAGTCTGGCTAAGGCAACAGCACATCAAAATCTCTGCTGCCATGGTCCTGTTGCATCAATAGTCTGGCTAAGGCAACAGCACATCAAAATCCAGCAAGTGACATCAATAATAGCTCCTAGTCAGCTGCTGTGAGGTTTACGTTACTCAGGAGGTTGGTATTGTGCGGCTTGTTCTAGCTGTACCTGTATTCGCACAGTTTTGAGGAACCAGAACATATGCATGGCTGCACTAGAACCCTTTGCTTCTCAACTTGGCAGTGTGGCGCAGAAGCATGGCATCATCCCAGTGACTAATAGTATGCCGTTGGAATGACCAGTGTGTCTGGTATTCTCAGCAGTTGATCCTCCAAGTAACACATTTGCAAGTTCAACAGCTTACACGGGCAACACCCAAGGTACCGGTGCGTAACTCACATGCACAATCTGCTTCGAGCTGAGCTGCTGCTGAGCCTTGTACAGTCTGGCCAGAACAAGATATTGGCTTCTGCATAAGATAATCAAAGCTGTGTTTAAGCAGGCCTGTATTGCCACATGCTGGCTCAGAGGCGGCTTCCTGGTCTATCCAATGCTCTGCTACCCTTGACTGCTGAAGTTCTTGCAAATGACCCCAATTTGCATACACGATTTGACAAATACTCAGTGACTGCATGAAACAACTTTGAGCGCGTGACGCTCAATGTAACCAAGCCGCCTTCAATAGTTTCATCAAGCACTGTTGAAGTTGTCTTGATTACCATGGGAGTGTTTACTACTCCCACTAGCTGATGGCTGTCACAGTGTGACGCTGTTGAGAGGACTGGCAACTGTGCAATACAGTCCAGGCAAATGTGCTGTGGATTGCAGACTGTTGTTGCACTAGTGCTGTCTATTGCATATCAGCTGCAGACATCCTGTGTGCGGCAGTCTTTGCTGACTTAATCAATCACTCAACAAGGCAGCAAAGACTGCCTCTCACTCAATTTCTGCGCTGTGCAACCCTTCAAGTGTGTCTTCATTGCACAGTGCTTATGCAAGGGCTTGTCTGCATCTTGCCACTCTGTGTTACACCTCAGCACCGACATGCACAATTGGTGCGCAGCTCTCACACACTGTTGTGAATGTGGTGTCTCAACTCCCAAAAGCATTTGTGCCTGTACAGGTGCATTGGATGGTGGAGCCAGTACACCAGTGTATACAGCAGGCTGCTGATGGAATGTAGCAAAATGCCAGATTACGTAAACAGCAGGCTGCTGATGGAATGACAAGAAGAGTAGCAAAGGGCCAGTCAATTCACTCATCATCAAAGTCACAAATCAGCACACTCCAGCTGTGACAGTGGTCCTATCTGCTTTTTATTCCTGAGTCTGACTCAGACAAAAGTGTCAAGTGACAGGGTCATGCACAGCTGCTGTAGCATGGCTTGCTCCGCTTCACCCAGGCTGTGCATACGTCAACCCATGCAGGCAAAGTTTGTGATGGGCTCGTCAGCTTTCTACACACTCTATGCATAGAATGAAGTGTGACGAGTGGTTTGATAAAAGCCGCTGCCTGTAGTACATTATGTTGATTTCCGTTGCGCAGCTTGTATATGTTTGTGTATGCCAGAGACATAGAGTGGCCTCGGGTTTCGTTTCTGCGTTGTTCTGTCAAAGCTCCGTTTGAACCACCTCAGTCACAGCTTTTGATTTACCCGCACTTTCGATGATTCTCAGGCAACTTGGATGCTTCTTCTTCCGTCCAATCCTGATTACTAAAAATGCCTGGTCAAATGCACCTGAATCTTATTCCCCCCAGCTAAGCGCGCGGTGGTCGACTTACTGACATCAGCAAGCACAAAGGATAGCGAAGTTCACTTGTCTCGTAGTGCCGCCAGTCCCAGCATGCGCTAAGAGCCGGAGTACACACCATGTCCTTAAGTAGGGTCTGGCTGTCGGGTTGCCAGCCTCTTGCCAGAGCCTGTGCATCACCTCCATCAAGCACTTATACATTCAAAGCTCCGTTTCTGGGAGCCAGATCGCGCATTGACCAGCAGGTTCGAACTGCACCCTTTCTCAAAGACCAACGACCTTCAGGTAAAAGGCCACCCTCGTCGTTCTCACGTTCACGGCCCCTTGCAATATGGCAATGCTTCTGACTGCGCGGTGCTGACCTTCAGGTCTCAGTTACCAGCATTCGAACCGAATCTTGGCTTCTGCATCTAGTTTGGTAAGCTGTAGTTTGTGGCACTCACTGGCAAGACAGAAATTCTTTGCTTACCGAAATTATGCATATGCAAGAAGTCACTCTTTATGCAGGAGGAGCAGGTTAAGGACAAGAACCAACAACACCCTGTCATTGTGTACAGTAAAACTTGGTGCCCATATTGTGCAGAGGTCGGTACCCTGCCCATGAGTTGCTGACATATATAGGCTGGCCTTTGTTGCTGAACTGCATTCCTTGATGTGCAAAGCGCTGCAGCTCACGCACAGAAAGCAGGAAATTGAAGTATTTCTGTTTGGGTTTGCAGGTGAAAGGACTGTTCCGCAAATTAAAAGTGGACTTCACAGCAGTTGAGCTAGATGAAGTTGGTAAGCTGTGAACATCAAGTGGCGTTGCTGCCTCAATTGCCTCCTTAATGCACTTCTGTGTCCTCTATTTTGTCTGTGCTGTCCTGGTAACATACACGTCCTGCAGTGGAAGGGGAAGAGGTAATGGATGCGCTACTAGCCATCACACACCGACGCACTGTTCCTCAAGTATTCATCAACGGGGAATTCATTGGGGGATGTGACGGTGAGCTTGGCTTACAGCCAGCATATGCTGTATACCTGTAGCATATGCAGCATCTGCATATATACACATATATGTGAGGTCTGCAATTGACTGATCTGCACTTCTCTGGTTCACAGATACGGTGGGTGCTTACAGCAATGGGGAGCTAGCAGAGAAGTTCTCAGCAGCAGGCATTGATGCAAATTTTTGACAGTAAGGCAGTCAGTAAGGCAGTCAGTAGCCCAGTTTTGAGTAAGCTTTGCAATGATGATCACCTTTTATACAGTTCAATCAAGGTCAACTCCTGCCAACAATATTGACTGTGGAAGTCAAGCAGTGGGTGATGAGGCAGGTCATGAGTATAGTGTTCAAGTTTACAGCTCAGGCTCTTGAAGAAGGTTGTGAACCACGTTGTGTCCTGGTACTGGTCTCATCTGTTCAGAGCTCATTTGCTGTTCAGAGCTGACAAGTATGGCAGTGAGTCAGGCAGGCATGTGCTGGTGCAGTCAGACCACATGCCTGCTACAGTTTGCAGGCTTTGCTTGGCATGAAACGGCTTCTTTGCCTAGGTGTGGATCGTCCGGATGTCGTACACGCGCTGAGTGCTTCAAAGCACAGGCGACACTCTGCATTTTCACTGGCAAGGACAAGAACATTCGGCATATCTTTGCTATAGTTGTGACTCTGGCTGAGCACAGCAGTGCCTTGAATCAAACATTTTGATTCGACAGCATCCCAACTTTCGCTACACACAGCCTGGATCTTCGTGTGTGTGGTTTGGAGGACCTCTGCTCACAGCGACCTGAGATTGATGTTGGAAGCAAGCAGGACAACGACCGTGCCTACTGCCAGCTTCTGATTCCAGCCTAGCTACTGAGTTACAGGCTACCAATGTTACAAACAAGAGGTTATGCACTGATATATGTGCTGTCCTGCAGTCAGACAAGCAAACATCACATGGCATCGTTGCTGCAAGAAATCTGCAGTTTAATTACTTTGAAGACGTGCAGCATGTCCTATACCTCACCAGCCCATAAAAGGAAATAGCCAGTTCTGTGCTGATGAAGTGTGATGAGTAGTCTGGAACCGTCAAAGTTCTCAGCGAGTGCTGACAGTCAGACACAAGAGATGGCATTATCATCAGCATTCATACAATAGCAAGTTTGGCTGTCATGGCCTGTCTAACCTTAGCCGCTTGCATTCTAGATCTAGCTTGACGCCTCCTAGTACTCTGCTTCTGTGAGCTACTGTACAGCCAATACAAGAGTGCAACAAGGAACAAGTGCCCTATCACAAGCACCACAATCAACTCCTTGTATGCTTCATGACCATGAATGATCTCTGGGCCATGGTGAGGGACAAAGTGGTGACTGTGTCGGTGCAAGTGTGATGCTGTTGAGGTGTGATCCCCCAGCACAGTGTCCATATAGGATAGCTGCAGTCCTCAGTTAATGCTGATAGGAATGATGTGCTATGCCAATGCCTTTTCAGCCGACTACTTTATGCATCTGGCTTAGTCCTGAGCTACTTTAGGACGCCGAGCAGTTGCCCCTGTGACCTGCCACAACCAGAAGATGAACACCCCCAGGTGCAACAGGACCAAAGCCACGATCAAAGACCCGTATCCTAGGAAAGGATCGTAACCTTCTGCACTAGGATTTGGTTCCACTGCCATACGCGGGTGCCAGGTGCTTCAGAGGTATTTGCCACTGCCCTGCATGCGACAAGAGCATTTCCTGACCTACACCGGGGGATGATGCAGCGTGAGGGTGCAGACGAAATTTGGATGCACATGTCAGATGTAAGCAGCATCGATACCTGGATGGGGGTTTTTTAGCCACCAGCAAACTTCGCAGGTTCAAGCAGACAACCAGATCACGGTAGGTCAGACCAGAGTGTGACGCTCAAGAGCGAAAACTCGAGACAGGGACGATTATAAATTCGACAATGCTTCTAGCTATACTGCCTTTAGCCTGCCTGCCGCTTCGATTGCATCAGTGCACGAGTCATGTGTTGTTGCACAGACTGTTATAAATTTGCCTCTGAGCAAATTTATCAGCAGGGTAAAAAACCCTAACGATGCTTCCGAAATACTTCCAAGATAAGAGAGACTACAAACTGCACAGAACCTCTGTCTCTCTCTCACATGCTGAAGACTTTTCATGACAGGTTGGTATATTGCGTAAACATGTTGTACAGCGCCTACTTGACAGCTGCAATGGGCTTCTACCCTTGCAGTTGTTGACGCAAACATATCTGTATCAGAGCACGCAGTTGTTGTGCACCATGCCATGAACTCTGTGCCCTGGTGTCAGACAGCATTGTGTCTGGCAGGTTTTTGGTGCTTGAAGTGGTGTGTGTCAAAGTGCGGAGCATGGCTTAACATGAAAAGCTAGCACCTGCTATCCTGTTTGCCTTGTATAAGCAGCCCTGCACACAGCACATCTGCGTTGATTTGCTGCATGCTTAAACAAGACTTACAGAGCATCCTTGAAAAACAACACCCTCAACACCACAGTCTTCAATAAAAAGATAACTGATACAATATGAGAGGACCAGCTTGCAGGTTTGCAAATTGCTTCACGTAAGCAGAGCACTGCTCACTTTCACTGCCTGTGAGCATATCATCAACAGAGTCAACATACAGGTTGTATGTCAGTGAAACAACCTTTAGAACACACAAAAGCTGTGCGTGCACAGATTGCCGCTCAAATGCAGCGTTCCATTCTGTAGCAAGCCTCAACATGATGCAGCGCAGACTTGAGCACACAATGCACTGGCAATGCAAACCCTTCACAAGCCTCCTTCCAATCCAGAAGCCAAAGTGTGTTGCTGATTGTTCATCACAGCTTGCAAGAGAGTATGCACTGACCTGAATAAGGACTCCTGCAACATCAGCAAAGGCAATGCCAAGGCTGTCTCCCAAGGAAGCAGCTGCCAATGAAAACTCTCTCATCAAGGGATCCACATGGCGGGAAATCAGCGTGAAGGCATTCACGTATACTGCACCACCTAGCAGACCTGCGCACTTGACTGGCTGTTCGTCAGACGAAACGGGAGCTGTGTGACTAAGCCTGCCATGTGTCACAAAATAAATATTGAGAAGCCAATTTTGCAGAAGTGCAACCAAGACAGCTCCCCTCCTGATTTGAGAAGCTTTCATAGCATGGCGTCAACAGGTGAAGTTTTGGCAAGCTTGTGTGTTGCCTTCAGAACCAGATGACAGACAGGGTGGTAGGTTGCTTGGCACTGCATAGAAAATTCTGACAGGAACTGGGCTGGGCAACAAGTGGAAGAGTCTTGCATTCCACAACAGCAAAACAATGATGTTGAGTAGGGCTGGGCAGTACCTGTCATCAGGCATGGTGCAAGAAGCAACCAATTGTAGATCCAATGGGAGACGGCAACTGACGTGAAGAAGAGCAACAGCAAGAGCTGCAAAGCCGGCATCAGCCAGAGTACAGGCACAGTTGCCTGCATGCAGTGTGCAAGCATCTGGGTAAGGACTGCTCATGCCTGACTGGAAGCGTAACCTTTTTACCAACATGATGTATGATAGGTAGTATAGCTCCCTACAGGGAGTTGCATGGTGTTGGTAAACAGCTTGTGGAGGTCGCAAGAAGCTGGAAATAAATAGGTAGTCAGATCAAACAAGAATTTGAAGTCAGACTACACAATTTTGTGACTTTGGCGCCATCTGCCAGAAATTCACCTGGTAGGCTAGACCTGATGACCTTGAGACAAACACACCAAGCTGATAG
>JAABUU010006474.1_pt1 | contig 12525 bp, 7 predicted proteins | sample 5559301 | NCBI WGS metagenome assembly JAABUU01 (sample SAMN10711884, study PRJNA513360) | rock metagenome | isolation source: Antarctica rocks | place: Antarctica: Victoria Land, Richard Nunatak white
TGCTCGCCCAGCGGGACGGGGAACGCCGGCTGACCGATCTTCGTCATCTGGGCCAGGGTCTGCAGGCGGCTGTGGTCGACGAAGGGCTCGGGCTGGCCGCGCTGGTGGAATGGCTGCGTCGGCGGCGGGCCGAGTCGGCCGGCGACCAGAGCACCGAACGTATTCGTCGGCTGGACAGCGATGCCGCAGCGGTACAGGTGCTCACATTGCACGTGAGCAAGGGGCTTCAATTTCCGGTCGTCTACCTGCCGTTTGCCGCCGATCGCTGGGTGAACAGCGATCCCAAGGTTCTGCAACTGCACGACGAGAACGGCAGGCGGGTCCTGGATGTCGGCGGCCCGGTGTCGACCGGCCGGCAGGAACGGGAACAGCGGGCGGCGAGAGAACAGGCCGGGGAGGCCCTTCGGCTGCTCTATGTCGGGCTGACTCGGGCGCAGTCCCAAGCCGTCACCTGGTGGCTGCCGTCGACCAATGCGCCCGACTCCGGTCTGCACCGCATTCTGTTCGGCCGCACGGTGGGCACCGGCGAGGTCGCGAACACCGCTCCGCTTCCCAGCGACGAGGAGGCCTGGACGAAGCTGGTTGCCCTGCAGGCCAGGGGTGGTCCGACCGTCGAAGTCTCGGAGCCCGGCGCCGCATCTGCGCCCGCTGGAACTGTGCAGTCGGACAACCATTACGCAATAGGTAGTTTCGATCGCGGGGTCGACACTGCCTGGCGGCGCGCGTCCTACAGCGCGCTGTCCGCGGCCGGCGAGCAGGCGGCCGCGGGAGTGGCGAGCGAGCCGGAAACCGGCGAGCGGGATGACGAGGAGATGCCGGACGGGCTTCCGCCGGGCACCGACGACGCCGACGCTGCGCTGCGGACGGTGTTGTCCCCGATGGCCGGCCTGCCGGCGGGCACGTCGTTCGGAACTCTGGTGCACGCGGTGCTGGAGAACACCGATCCGCAGGCCGCCGATCTGCGGGCCGAATTGGGCGATCGGTGCGCCGAGCAATTGGGCCGTCATGCCGGAGCGATGACGGCGGATCAACTCGCCGATGCGCTGCTGCCGGTGCTCCTCACTCCGCTCGGCAACCTGGCCGGCGGCCTTGCCTTGCAGAACGTGCACACCCGCGATCGTCTGACGGAGCTGAACTTCGAGCTGCCGTTGGCCGGCGGCGATCGGCCGAGAGCGGACGTTGCCCTGGGCGAGCTGGCGCCGTTGCTGCGCCGACACCTGCTTCGGTCCGACCCGATGCTCGGCTATGCCGATCGGCTGTCGTCACCGGAGATGTCGTGGCAGTCGCTTCGCGGCTACCTCACCGGAAGCCTGGATGCGGTGCTTCGGTTGCCCGGGCCCCGATATCTGATCGTCGATTACAAGACGAACTGGCTGGGCGGTGACGACTCCGAACCCTTGTCCGCCTGGCACTATCGTCCGCGGGCTCTGCGGCAGGCAATGACGCACTCCGACTATCCGCTGCAGGCGCTGCTGTACTCCGTTGCGCTGCACCGCTTTCTACGGTGGCGTCAGCCGGGCTACGATCCGGCTCTTCATCTGGGCGGCGCCTTGTACCTGTACGTCCGGGGCATGTCCGGAGTCGACAATCCGACCGTCGACGGCCAGCCGTGCGGCGTTTTCGGTTGGCAGCCACCGGCCGCCCTGGTAACCGCACTTTCCGAGCTGTTGGATCAGGGTGCGACATGATCGCAGCCGTCCTGGAACCAGATCCGTACGACGTCGCAGTGGCTCTCGGCGCAACGGGTCTGCTGCGTGAATACAACCTGGCAGGTGTGCTGAGCGCGGCTGACGTGCACGTTGCTGCTCGACTGGCCGAGCTGGCCGGCGAGCCGGACGAGCAGGTACGGCTCGCCGTGGCATTGACCGTGCGGGGTATCCGAGAAGGTTCGGTCTGCGTCGACCTCACCGAGGTTCACCGGATCGACCCGGTTCTTGCGTGGCCGGACCCGGTTGCCTGGGCCACCAAGGTGAAAGCCAGCGTGCTCGTCGGACCTGGCCGTCCGCTGCGCTGGGATCTGGAGCTGCTGTACCTGGACCGCTACTGGCGGCAGGAGGATCAGGTCCGCGCCGACCTGCTGGCTCGGGAAACGCAGCTGCCGCCCTCGATTGATGCGGATCTGCTGCACAGCAGCTTGGATCGGCTTTTCTCGGAGCGGGATTCGGGGCAGCGACTGGCCGCGGAGGTCGCCGCGCGGCGGTGGACCACCGTGCTCGGTGGCGGCCCCGGCACCGGCAAGACAACCACGGTGGCCCGGTTGCTGGCCGTGTTGCACGAGCAGCACGGGCCCGGCCTGCGGGTCGCGCTCGCCGCTCCGACCGGTAAGGCCGCAGCCCGGTTGCAGCAGGCAGTGCAGACCGTGACCGCCGAATTCGACCAGCAGGACCGCGAGCGGCTGGGCACCCTGACCGCTTCCACGTTGCACCGCCTGCTGGGCTTTCGTCCCGGGGAGGGCACCCGGTTCAAGCACGATCGGGACAATCGACTTCCGCACGACGTGGTGGTGATCGACGAGACCTCCATGCTGTCCTTGACCTTGATGGCCCGGCTGCTGGAGGCGGTCCGGCCGGATGCACGGCTGGTACTGGTGGGCGATCCGGATCAGCTTGCGTCGGTGGAGGCGGGCGCGGTGCTGGCCGACCTCGTCGCCGGGCTCACCGCCCGTTCGCAACCCCAACCCCAACCGCAACCGCCCACAGAGCCGCCCACAGGGCTGCCCCCACAGTCGCACATCCGGCCCACCACGTACGAGGCCATCGTGCACGGCGCCGGGGACGGTGGCCGGCACGGGGTGGTCGTGCTGGGCCGAACCTGGCGATTCGACGGCGCGATCGCGGAACTGGCTGTGGCCGTGCGGGACGGGAATGCGGACGCGGCTCTGGCGGTGCTTCGGGACGGCGGCGACAGTCTGACTCTGGCGACGACCGAAGAGCAGGTGCGGCAGGACGTGGTCCGGGCGGCCACCGGAATTCGGGAGGCGGCAAAGCACGGCGATGCCGTCACCGCCCTGCATCACCTCGACGAACATCGGGTGTTGTGCGCACACCGGGTCGGACCGTTCGGCGTGGACTTCTGGAGCCGCAAGATCGAGCGGTGGCTCGCGGAGATACCGGGCGACCCACGCGAGGGCGAGTGGTACATCGGCCGGCCATTGCTGGTCACGGTCAACGACTATGCGCTCGGTCTCTACAACGGCGATGTCGGCGTCGTCGTGGCTGACAAGGACGGCCCGGCTCGAGCGGTGTTCGCGCGCGGCGCTGAACTCGTCGATCATGCGCCCAGCCGACTGGCCGACATCCAGACCGTGCACGCGATGACGGTGCATCGTAGCCAGGGCAGCCAGTTTCGCCGGGTCACAGTGGTACTGCCGCCCGCGGATTCCGCCCTGTGCACCCGAGAGATGTTGTACACCGCGCTCACCCGTGCGCAGGAGCACGTGCGGTTGGTCGGAACCGAGGCGGAATTACGCGCTGCCATCGACCGTCCGGCGGCCAGAGCCAGTGGGCTCCGGCTGCGACTACGCGGTGGGGACTGACCGTTGTTCACCCATATGCGGCAGTTGCCGGCCGATGTCGCCGGTAGAAAGATTCAGGGGTGATGGAGGTTTCCAGCAGGTGAAGGCTCCCGGTAGCTGAGGGTTGATAGATAAGGACGCACGATTGGGTAGCTGGACGATTGGGGAACTGAGGGAACCATGACGATCAGCAAGGGTGACAAAGTTTCCTGGAACACCCCGCAGGGGAAAACGCACGGTGTCACCATGGAGCGAAGGGTCCACGATTTCACGTTCGACGGCCAGCAGTTCAGAGCTTCGTCCGAAGAGCCGTATTGGATTGTGAAATCGGATAAATCTGGCAAAGAGGCGGCCCACAAGGAGTCCTCGATCACGGCGAGTTGATCGAACCCCGGCCCGGCCGTGTTGCACGCAATCGCGGGGCCGGAAGGTGCGCCCACCCTCCGGCCCCGCGACCGTGCTGTCCGCCGTAGCAGGGCGGATGCTTTCCGTGACGGGTTTCTACCGACTCAACACCTGGAATCGGGAGACCGAGATGGTTCCCGGATCACCGCGGAGACCGAACATTGCGTGGTAGCCGGCCAACGTCGACGCCGAGTCCACAGCTGCGACATCCGTGGTGGCCAACCGCGTCCAGGTGCCGTTGTGCCCCAGGTAGGTGGTCAGGTGGGTGCCGTGCACCTGCAACGCGAATTGATCGCCGGGGGCGACGGTGACGTTGGTACAGCAGGTCCCGGACCCGGCCGGGTGCAATGCGCCACCGGAGCGAACGTCCACACCCGATGTGCCGAAGTGGTTGTTGTACCAACCGGCAACGTAATCCGCCGTCCCGCCGGCCAGACCCAGGAACAGACTGTCCTGGTTCGGGGCCGACGCTCCGATGAATGATTTTGCGGTGAGAATCAACGCCGTATCGATGGACGCCGGACCGACTCCGCTGTCCAGCAGCCCGAAGAACGGCTGACTTCCGGACCCGCTCAGTTGGCCACTACCGACGGCTATGGTCGGCACCGCTTCGTCCGGAGAAGCCTTGAGGAGCTGATAATTCGCCGACGTGTCCGTGCTGAAACGATCGTCGAGCCGCACCGTCGGATACATGCTCGGGTCGAAGCCGATCTGGGCAGCGACCTCGGTGTGGGTAGCCTGCTGGATTCCCGCCTGCGAATAGGTGGCGGTGGCCACCAGTGGCACTGAATCCTGACCGATCGCACTCAATGGGGCCGTCACCGCCCAGCTAGTGGTCAGTACCTTGCGCGCGCCGATCGACGCAGTGCTCGCCTTCCCCACGGGCGTCACCGTCCACCCGTCCGGCGCCCGCAGCAGCACGTCCACCTGACGCAGCGGCTTACCGGTGGCTGTCACCGTGGTATTCACGGTGATCGTCTTGCCGGGCAGTACCGAAACGGCGGCTCCGTCGTTGATGCTGACCGCCGCGGCCGTCGACGACGTACTCCACGACTGCAATTCGGTCACCCCGACAAAGGCACCGGCCGGATTGTCGAAGAGCAGCCGGATCTTGCTGGTGAGCACGGATGGAAAGGTGATGCGGTTCAGACCGTTTCCCACCGGCACCAGCGGGGTGTGGTCCTGGTTGGCAACTTTCGCCCACGCGGTACCCGTCCAGTACTGCACGGTGTACCCGGCGGCCGGCCGAACACCACCACCGTCGTCGTAGCCGTAGAAACGGATGTCGCTGACATCGGTCGGGACGCCGAAATCGACGCCGTAGTAATCCTGCGTGTTGGGCGAGGAATAGTTCGTCCAGCGGGTGTTCTCCGGCACCTCGTTGAACCAGACCTTGCCATCGACCGCGCTCCACGGGCTGTCGTTCTGCCAGGTGTAGGAGGTGATGGGCTGTGGGTAGCCGGTGCGCAGCGGGTTGGCGGCGTCGTTGACCATGTGCGGCGCCTGGTGAGAGGTCGCGGGTCCGCGGAGCCGGATGGTTCTCGAACCGACGGCCTTCTGCGCGGCCACCCGTACCCCGTCGACGAAGATCTTGTACCCGGTACCCACGGAATAGTAAGTGCCGTCCCGGTCATATTCGATGGTGATGTTGTGGCCGTGGTACGGCACATTCTCCAGAGCGAAGTGGGTCCAATTCGCCGGGGTCAGCGGATTGATGGTCAGCTCGTCGCCGGTCGATGGACGGATCCCCATCAAGCCGCTGAGAACCGGGTCGACATAGGTCGAGTGGTTGTAGTCCTCGCTGTGGTTGTTGCCGTCGTAGATCCACTGGTCGGTATCGGCCGAGTGGGCCTCCGCCACGTAGGGTTTGCCGTTCTTGTACTGGGTGGCCGCGTAGGTGTGCAGCTGGGCGGCGTAGTCGTTGGCGGTGACCACCTTCTGGGCGGGATAGTCGTTGAGCAGGTTCGCCATTCCGGTCAACGTTTGTGACGTGGCGAAGGGCCAGCTGGGCCCGTCCCAACGGCAGCAACCACCGGCATCTTTCAGAAAGACGGGGCTACGGCGCTCCGCGGTGGTCGGGCCGAACGGGGCGGCGAAGCCCTGCGGATCGAACAGCTGGCCCCAGGCCGCTGCGTCCTGCGGCAGCGCGGCGTCGAAGGCCCAGGGAATGAACCCGATCTCTTCCCTGGTATCGAGCTTGGTGAGATTGGGATTGTTGTCCCTGGCCACCGCGTAGTAGAACTTCCGTTGCGGATCCCAGAGGTATTTCTGCATCGCGTTCTTGATCGAGGTCGCCTTCGCCGCATATTGCTTGGCAGTGCGGCTGTTCCCGGCCAGCGCCGCAATCCGGCTGATGGCCAGTGCATCACCGTACTGATAGGAGTTGAGGGTCGGACGATAACCCGCACCACCGTGATACGGGTCGCTGGAGGCGTAGGAGGAGGCAGAGAATTCCATCGCGTCCCAGACCGGCACCGACCAGTACAACCCGAGGGCGGCGTTGTACTGCTTGTCCCAGCCGTTGAACTGCTTCTCCAACTGCGGTAAGAGCGCAACGACCTCGGAGGTATTCCCGGTGACCGTGGCCCGTTCGAAAGCGGCGCTGGCCAACCACATGCTGTACTCGTGGGCCCAATCGGTGGTGTCGGCGTTGACGCCGTCGTCGGCCGGTTTGGCGCCGGCCCCTGGGCCGGTCAGCCAGAACTTCACGTAGTCGTCGCCGTAGGTCTGGTCCCGGACCCATTGGCCCTCGGTGATCTGATGACCTGTTGCGGCATTGATCGCCTGATAGGGCGCGGCATATCCGCAGCAGTCAAGGAATTCGGTGGAGATCCACCCGTCCTGCGGGTTGGTGTATCGCAGATGTTCCTTCCAGGTACGCCACCGGTAGTAGTAGACCTGCTCGATCTGAGGGTCGGGCACGTCCAGGAAAGGAATGTTGGCCTTGTACCAATCGGCATCGTTGAAGCCGGCAAGCTTGGCATCGTCGTTGATCAGATGAGTGCCCGCGCCCACCTCCGGGTAGACGGGGGCCACGGCGGGCACCGCAGTCGGGGCACTCCCGGAGGCTGACGGGGCCGCCGCCACCAACGAGCCGACCAGCATGGAAACGCTGGCAGCCACAGCGGACCACCGGCGGCGCGACGTCATTGTCATGGCTACTCCAGAATTGGAAAAGGATGGAAAGGGATGCAGTGGGACTTCCCCGGGGCCTGGTATCAGGCCCCGGGAGAGTGCGGCTGGTGCCGTCCAAGGGGCTGGTTCAGGCCCGGAACGGTCAGACGGTCAGACGGTGAGCAGGGCGAAGTGGCCACCGACCACGGGCCGCGCCTGGAATCCGATCTGCCGATCATTGGTCGTGTCATACCAGTCGGTGAGCGGCACCCGAGACCCTGTGGTGTTGGCGAATTCGAAAATACTCTCGATCAGCAGGCTGGTGATGCCCGGCTGATCCTTGAGCCAAGCGGCGGTCCACATCTCCCAGTCGGACTTGGTGTAGGTGTGCCGGATATCCAGCGGCACACCGTAGGTGTTCGCCCGCGACAAGTACCACTTCGCCTCCGCGGCTGCGACCCTTTTCGGAATCAGGTTGAGGCCCAGCAGTTTGTCCGGGTAGCCGTTGTACTTCAGGCTCCAAGTGCCGTCCTGGTCATAGGCCAGCTTCAGATGATCGCCGCTGACGTCCGTTGCCTTGGTCACCCACTGGGTGATGTAGCTGCGGGCCACGCCTAAGTAATACGCCGCGTCGACCTTGTTGCCTGCCATCGTGGCGACGATGCTCATCGCGCCGATGCCTACGATGCCCTTGAGTGCCAGGTTCACGCTGTGTGCGATGAAACCGGTGAAGTCATCGGTCTGGTTCTGCCGGTCGGGGTCAAGGGCGTTGTCGACGAGATAGTCGGACCACTTCTTGAGGATTGCATAGTGAGTCTTGGCAAAAGCCTTCGCGGACTTGACATCTGCGCGCTGGAGGTAGGCCGCGCTCATGATCAGCAGATTGGCGGACTCCTCCACCGGCATGCTTTCCTCGATGCCGTCGGGATGCCCGTCCGCATTCGGGTAGTGGGCGCCCAGGTCGTGTTCGGCGAAGGGCTGGGGCCAGACGCCGTGCTCCGGGTAGTCGAGCATCGGGGCGAGAATCAAGCCGAGGTAGGCCGGGTCGGCGTAGAGGAAGACGGGCATGCCGGGGTAGGTCACATCGATCGTGGACATGTTGCCGCTGCTGGAGATCTCCTTGAGGAAGGCCCAGGGCTTGCCGTCGCGGCTGACCAGTTCGGTACCGGCGTAGGCCTGCCGCAGCGAAAGGGCCAGCAGGGCGGCGTACTGCTCGCCGCCAGCCCGGCGGGCATCGCCGGCGATCTTGTCGTCCAGCTTGTCCGCGCGCGCTGAGGCCTGCGGAAAGTCGCGGTGGAAGAACGCGAGCATGTCCTGCCAGACCGGGAAGTAGCTCTTCCACAGCGGCGGCAACGGCGTGCCGAGGTAGCTGACCGCCGGCTCCCTGATGTGGCCGATGGAGATCACCATCGGCGCAGCCGCGGCCCGGACGTCTCCCAGATCCAGGTTGAACGCGAAGACCGGGTAGTGGTCGTTGATCGCCCGTGGCTGGTTCGCATCCACGGTGTCGGCGAGAACCCCGTTGTTGACCATCTGCGCTCGGACGTCGCCGTCGGCGCCGATCTGATAGGTCAGCCCGGTCCGGTGCTCGGTGGTCCACGTGATGGTTCCCCAGAGCGCGGTGTCATTACCCTCGGCGAGCACCCTGGGTGTGGCAGGGGTGTTGGTCAGGCTGATCAGCCGTGCGCCGCCGGTCCCGATGGTCGTTTCGTTCCAGGTGATCTGTGCTGCGCTGTCGTCGTAGGCCCATTCTCCGGAAATGTCGAAGTACAGGCTGACCTGATGCGAGTGGCCGTCGACGGCGCGGGCGGTTGCAGAGATGTAGCTCAGCGGCATGCCCTGGCGCCGGAGGTCGCCGGGTTCCACCGGTGAGAAGAACTCGATGGTGACCTCGACGCCGCCCTGCTGCAACACGAAGGTGGATTTGGTGGCCGTCACGGTCAGGCTGATCTGTCGCATCGTCGGGAACGGCGGCTTGTCGGGCAGACCGGGGTTGCCCATGAAGACGTAGCTGGTGCCATCGATGCGGGCGATGCCGCTCATTGCGTTGACCCGGCCGGTCCAGAAGGTCGGCCAGGTTCCAGGCAGATTGTCGTTGTCCAGCCACGCCGACAGGTACGGCGAGCGGACGGCCAGCGGTACGGCCGGCGGTCGGACAGGGGTGAAACTCGGTGTGGCGGTTCGGCCGCCGCGAGCGGTCGCGGGCACTGCAGCGCCGCTCGGCGTCTCCGACACCTTGGGGGTGGCGGCAAGCATCGGGGTGGCGGCCGTCGCCCCGGTGGGCAGAGCCAGGCCCGATGCGGTGGCGGCCAGGCCGGCGGCGCCGGTCATCGCCAGGAACCGCCGCCTGGACTGGCCTGCGGTTTCCGGATGTGCGTTGTTGGAGTGCTGCTGCGTCATTGGGCAGATCTCTCTCGATTGAGCGAACAAACTAGTTCGACTGAACTAATTTCATACGGGCAGACCGGTAGCCGGATGGACCGGGCTGGTGGGCCGGACGGGGGTCGGCCGCGAAATCGGTAGTCCATCGCGGGGGCGGCTTCTCGCTGTTGCAAATTGGGAACTGGGCGGGCAGAGCAGGGCGGCACAGGGACACCGACTTGGCGCTGAGTTCTGTGACCACGGTCATGCTTATCTAACAAGAGGGAACAGTTCCGGTCAATAGTTTGCAGAAGAAGTCCGCATTCGCGGTCGTAACGATCAGGTTCGATCAGATATCCCAGTGATCATGCGCTCGGCCGACCCGTTCGGCCGACCGGACCAACGGCGTTGGCGGCCACTGATCGAGTGGAATGGGATAGTGAAGTCCACCGTGCGTCGATCGATCGGGGACTCCGCTGTACATCCGTCGTTTCGCCGCAGGCGCCTGCCTGCTGGTGGTCACTTCCTGCACCGCGAGCAACACCTCCAACACCGGCGCACCCGCTACCGCGGTCGCCACCGTCACCAGCACCGTCGTGGCTTCTCCTTCCATCGGCCTGAGCTCCAGCTCCAGCTCCAGCTCCAGCTCCAGCTCCAGCTCCAGCTCCAGCTCCAACTCCAGCTCTGGAAAGAGCGCTCCGGCAATGACGAGCACGGCCTCCGGTACGGCAGCGACCACCGCTTCGTCCTCGTTCCCCGGGACTTCCGCGCCGCCGGCCTCGACGACCGGCAGAACCACGATGTCGACGAAGCCGACGCTGACGAAGCCGACGCTGACGAAGCCGACGCTGACGAAGCCGACGCTGACGAAGCCGACGCTGACGAAACCGACGCTGACGAAGCCGGCGCCGACGAAACCGGCGCTCCCCACCGAACCGCCGGTCGCGCCGAGTGGTTGCGCGAGCAGGGTGCTTGCCTCGCTGAGCGATCGGCAGGAGGTCGGACAGCTGCTGATGGTCGGCGTCGACGCGGCCGAACCCGGCACCTGGACTTCGGCTCTGCAGTCGTACCCGGTCGGCGGCGTTTTCCTGGCGGGTCGATCCACGGCCGATTCACAGACCTTGGCGGCGGACATCGCCGTGGCCCAGCGGAGTGCGGTGCGCATCGGTGGCGTCAAGGCGCACATCGCGGTGGATCAGGAAGGTGGATATGTGCAGAGTCTGCGCGGACCTGATTTTCCGCCGATCCCGGCCGCAGTCCAGCAGGGCCAGGAGTCGACCGGGGACCTCGCGGACTCCACCGCCACCTGGTCGGCGCGGCTGGTGAAGGCGGGTATCACCCTCGATCTCGCTCCGGTCGCCGACACGGTTCCGGCCGGAACCGAAGCCGACAATCCACCGATCGGCGGTCAGGACCGGCAGTACGGATCGACCTCGGGCAGCGTCGCGCAGTCGGTTCGCACGGTCGTCACGTCGATGAACGGTGTCGGCCTCGGCAGCACCGTCAAGCATTTCCCCGGTCTGGGGCGGGTGACGGTCAACACCGACACCGGCGTCGGCGCCGTCGATTCCGAAACGTCCGCGTCGGATCCGTACCTTCAGCCGTTCAAGGACGGCATCGCCGCACATGCCACCGCCGTGATGATCTCCTCGGCCCGCTACCCGCAGCTCGATCCGGACGACATCGCGGCGTTCTCGAAACCGATCATCACCGGATTGCTCCGGAACTCGTTGGGCTTCGAAGGCTTGGTGATCTCCGACGACCTGGGTGGGGCCGTCGCGGTGAGCGACGTGTCGATCGGCCAACGCGCCGTGAAGTTCGTTTCGGCCGGCGGTGACATGGTGCTCACTGTGCAAAGCACTGATATCGGTCCGATGGCCGCCGCGTTGAAGTCGGCGGCGGCCCTGAGCCCCGCCTTCCGCGCCCGGCTCTCCGAGGCCGCGCTGCACGTGCTGCAGAGCAAGCAGTCGTTGGGTCTGTTGGCCTGTTCCTGACTCTCCTGGAGGACCGGTGCGCGCTGGTCACGGGCGGCGCAGATGGCCGATTTCGGAGAGGAGACGATCCAGGTCGCGGGAGAAGTCGGCCGCGGCGGTGTCCTGCGCCAGCAGGCCGGCGAGGGCGTTGACGTGGCTGAAGTCGTCGAGGTCGACGGTCGCAGTGGAGACGACAACGGCGGCGATGGGCAGATCGACGTCCGCCGCAACGGCATCGGCGGCGTTGCCGGCGGCTGCGGCCGGGAGGTCGGCGGCTTGCAGTGCTGGTTCGTCGGCGATGGTGCCCGGTCGAGATGCCGCCGCGTTCAGGATCTGTTCGGCGTCCGGGGAGTCGGTTCCGGCCATGACGGAATCGGCTTCGGCTGCGCGGGCCTCGCGGAGTTGGTCTGCGTCGCGCCGATCGGAGTCCGGCGGCGCGGGTGGAGCGGTGGCTCCTGGTGGGTGTTCCAGGCCGAGCGCGGCGACTTCCAGGAGCAGATGCCCGAGCAGGAAGGTGCTGAACTGCTTGTAGGCCGAGACCGCCGCGGGCGGCGGGAAGTGGTGGTCCTGCAACCCTTCCAGGAACGAGTTGACCCAGCGAAGGGAACGGATCGGCGGGCGGATCCACGGTGCTTGGGTGGGGTGGGTGGCCACCAGCGGGAACACCCGGGGGTGGGTGAGGGCCATCCGCCGGATCCCGTGCGCGAGCCGGTCCAGGTAGTCGGTCCAGTCGTCGTCGGGAACCATCTGGCTGGACGGGTCGGTGGCGACCTCACTGACCACCGATTCCACCAGGGCATCGAGCAGAACCTGGCGGGACGGGAAGTACCGGTACAGCGCCATCGCTTCCACCCCGAGGGCCGCGCCCAGGCGGCGCATGGTGAGCCGGCCAACACCTTCGGTGTCGATCAGCGCAACCGCGGCGTGCAATACGTCGAGTCTGCTCAACCGGGACCGTTCCGGCCCTGGCCGGACTTCACCGTCCGCGGGCGGTGTCACAGGTCCAGACCGTAATAAGAGGTCAATGCCCGGGCCTGCCCGTCGCTGATCTGGTTCCCGACCTGCGGGGCATGGGCGACGGTGTCGGCGGTCCACGGCAACACCATCTGCCCGGCGGGGTCGACGCTGGCCGCGGCCAGCGGGACCACCGCATGACGC